>ERZ1026858.663-NODE-663-length-18449-cov-10.019028_pt1 | contig 18449 bp, 16 predicted proteins | sample MGYA00380159_ERZ1026858 | MGnify/ENA primary metagenome ERZ1026858 (study PRJEB33269, sample SAMEA4719795) | human gut metagenome | biome: human-associated habitat; feature: organic feature; material: feces | place: Cameroon | collected 2013-10 ...
TCATCGCGCGCTTTTTTCAAATCTTCATAGCTATCATAACCATGCTGCTGTACATAGACGATGGTATTTGCCATCTGCTGCAAATTGGAAATTTTGACTTTCTGAGCATAGGCGCGACTTTGCTGGGCTTTTACGCAGTCCTGCAAATTCACTACCAGACGAAGATTGGACTTGATATAGAGAACGTCAATGGGGTCAGCAACACTCCATTGCTGTTTTTCTTTTGCAGCGGTGATCGCGTTACTTTCAAAAAGCGTCAGAAGATGTTCACGGTCAAAACTGGTTCCCAGCGTTCTGGCAGAGATGTGTTTTTCTCTGTCCGGTAGAAGGTAACTAAATCGACCACGGTGGTCTTTTACCAAAATGTTGGATTCGGTTTGGAGCAGGCGGCAGAATTCTTCAAAAGATTTTGCTTTCTTCGCCGCAGCAGTAATGGCATCGCGCAGCTTATCTTTCTCCGTTTGAAATTTGGTTTTCATGGGAGTGAAACCCTCTGCAATAAGCTCAGCGTTCAACTTGTCCAGATTGATCTGCCCGCGCTGTTTAGCATAATACTCCTGCTGCGTAATTTTGTTGACAGACGGGGAAAGCAAATCGACCTGATTGAGATTTTCCCTCAAGCAGATATTCATAAGAGATTGCTGTAAATGCTTTAGGTAATCTTTCGTCAGATGGTGTTTGTAGCCCGCCTTACAGTCGATGGGCCGTTCCATAAAAGGTTGCTGCGGAACATCCAGCTTTCGCAGACTGTTGATTACGATATGCACATGGATATTGCCGCTGCCGTTGTGACCGTCCATGTGGGTGCAGACCAACGCCTGATGCCCCGGAAAATTGGCTTTTACATATTCCATGCCGATGGCCTGCGCCTGTTCACCTGTCAGTCCACACTCGTCTTTGTCGGCAGGATCGAAACTGATGAGGTAGTGGTGCGTCTTGATTTCGTCGTAATTCTGATTCTTGTGGTACTGCGCATTAAGCATTTCGCACTCCACATCAAAAAGTTCCGGCTCACAGTTTATGCCCTCCAGAAGAATATCTCGGCGGAGTACCCAGTTCCCGTTTGCATCCAGCAGGGGTTTCTTCAGAACTTCGTCATGCTCATATTTCAAATAGTCGAGTGCCGCGCCATAGTCTGCACTTTTACCCGCGACGTGTTTTAAGATTGCCACGATAATCACCTGCCAGTCCTGCAATTTCTTTCCGCATAGCGCGGAGGTCGGTCATGCAACGATTGATTTCTTCCAGCATGGCACGAGATTGGATGCCGCCGCTGTTGAAAAAGGCTGCAATTTGGTTCAGGTTATTTCCGATATGGGAAAGCTGTCTTGCAAAATCTCGCAGTTCTGCAATGTCGGCAACGATGTTGTAATGAACGTGAAGTTTTTCGGTTATGGCCTGTTTCCTTACATAAACGGCAACGGGATAGCCAGACTGTTCAGCAAAACACGAAACCAGTGCGTACTCCACATCGGTAAAACGAACCATTACATTCTTAGTCCGTCTGATACTTTCGTCTTTTTTTGGCCGAGCCATAGTGTGATTCTCCTGCATTTTATAGTTGCGAAGCAATTCCCGATAAGCCGCAGGCGTTCGGCTGCGAACACATTCATGTGGAGCCAGATAGCCAAAATCCAAGATTTTGTGCGTACCGTGGGAATGGGGAACGGAATCCCCATCAAGATTGCCGGGAACGAAAAATCACGAAAGTGAGTTTTGAGTTACCGTAGGCGAATCTTGCTCTAAGACAGAAAAAGACCTGTCTTTTACCGTATGCCGTAGACCTATCAAAAGAAGTCCTTCTATAAATAGGAATCCGCAACCCCGATTTGGAATACACTTTTCAAATTTTTTTGAAATTTTTTCAAAAACTGTATTCCAAAATGCCCCTCTGGATTCCTATTAGTAAAGGGGGATTGATTTCTATGAAGCAGAAAGAACGATTTGATGAAAAGCCTAAACAGGAACATACGGAGCCTGTGCATCACAGAAAAGCCATCATCAAGGGCATTACCGTATATGAATCGTTCCGGCCGGAGGGCAGCGAACTGTGGGATTGCCTGCTGCAGAGTATGGGAAAGCACTGAAAAAGAAATTTTGAAAAATGTGCGCAGCAGCTTGATTTTCGTGTCACAGCTTGGTAGAATACAGACGGGTTAAGTGAATAGTGCAATCAAAAGCCATTAACTTTCTGGATTTTACCATGCAATTTGCGTGGAGACAGGAGGTTTAATGGCTTTGTTTTTTTACAAGGAAAAGAATAAAGACATACGGGCAGCGGCCTATCTGAGATTGTCCATCGAGGATGGTGACAAGGCCGAGAGCAACAGCATCGGCAATCAGAGAGAACTGATTCGGGATTTTGCAGCAGAACGGCCAGGACTGCATTTGGTCGAAGAATACGCTGACGATGGCTATACGGGAACCAATTTTGAACGTCCGGGCTTTAAGCGGATGATGGAGGATATTAAATCCGGCAAAATCAACTGCATCATCGTCAAGGACTTATCCCGCCTTGGTCGTAATTACATCGAGATGGGAAAATATCTGGAACAGATTTTCCCGATGATGGGGATTCGCTTCATCGCTATCAATGACAACTATGACAATGCGAACACCGAGAGCAGCGATTCGGACAGCATTGTGGTTCCGTTCAAGAATCTGCTGAATGATTCCTACTGCCGGGATATTTCCATTAAGGTGCGCAGTCAGTTGGACATGAAACGGCGCAAGGGTGAGTTCATCGGTGGCTACGCAATCTATGGTTACTGCAAAGACAAACGGAACAAAAACCGTCTGGTGGTAGACGAGTATGCAGCAGATATTGTCCGCTCTATCTACCGCAGAAAACTGGAAGGCATGAGCGCGCAGGCGATTGCCGAACAGCTGAACAGTGAGAATGTGCTGGCCCCCAGCGAGTACAAACGGCTGTGCGGACTGAATTATCACAGTGGGTTCAAAGCTGGCACTCATGCAAAGTGGCAGGCGATTCAGGTGCTTCGGATTCTGAAAAATGAAGTTTACACTGGAACGATGGTACAGGGCAGGCGGCAGAAAATCAATTACAAAATCAAAAAAATTCGGGATGTGGAAGAATCCGGCTGGATCAGAGTTCCCAATATGCACGAAGCCATCATTCCGCAAAAGCTGTTCGATACCGTGCAGGAAGTCTTGAAACTGGACACTTGTTCATCGAAAGGACAGCAGACCGTAAATCTGTTTTCGGGCATCGTTCGCTGCGGTGGCTGTGGGCAGAACATGGTGCGGCGTACCGTATCAAAAAACGGAAAGAAATATATTTATCTGCACTGCGTCACAAACCACAATGGTTTAGGCTGTTCCTCACATCTTATCAGCGAAAGTAAGCTGGCCGAAGTGGTGCTGGCCGCATTGCAGGGAAAAGTTCAGCAGATCAGCGGACTGGAACATCGGCTCGATGAAATCAATGAGATTCCCAAGAATGAGCGCAGGCTGAAATCTGTGGAAGAACATCTGAAAATGCTGGAGCAGGAAGAACAGAAATACCAGACCTTGCGCCGACAGCTTTATGAGGATATGAGCAATGGCATTGTCAGCAAGGAAGAGTATAAGGAGTTCAGCCATTCCTTTAATGAAAAGGTTGAAACTATCCGTAAGGCCAAAGCAGAAATGAACCGCCAGAGGGATTGTCTGAACAATCTGGATGTGGAACATCTGCCGTGGATCGAAGATTTCAAGTCCTACCAAAACCTGACGAGCCTGAACCGCCGTGTACTGGTGGAACTGGTAGAGAGCATCACCGTCTATGATAAGGAACACATTCATATCCAGTACCGCTTCGATCAGGAAATTCGCAATGTGCTGGAATATTGCAGTAGTGTTCCGCAGGCAGAAACGGAAGGAAATGCAGTATGAAGTGTGTAAGCTATACCCGGACGCTTCCATGGAAGAACCATCAAGGTGAACTGGCGATTGCCGAGCAGAATCAGCGTATTGCGGCATATCTGGCGGAACATAAAGAACTGGATTTGCAGAAAAAGTATTCTGACCGCAAGAACGATGAAAAGGCGCGCATCGCGTTCGACCAAATGACCAATGATGGCGTAGAGCGAAAATTTGACTGCATCATCGTGGCATCCATGTACTACTGCGGGCCGGATTTCCCGGCGGCACGACAGGCAATCAAGGAAACACTCTATGCGACGGGCATCGACCTGATCGTGCTGGAGGAGGGTTTGGATACCAGAGCCGTCAGCCGAAAAGAAGTTGAGGACTATTTTGAAGCAAAACGTTGTGAGATGCACGCGGAAATCATGTTTGCGTGGAGAAGGAAACAAGGCGCAGGATTCCGGCTGACAAACTCTGTGCCGTTCGGTTACATCCGCAGAAACGGCGAAAGCAATATGGTAAAGGATGAAGAAGTTGCTCCATATTTGAGCGAGGCTTTTTCCAGATATGCGTCCGGCCAGAAAATGCGTGATATTGCAAAATGGTTAAATGAGCAGGGCGTGGAACCCCCCATGAAGCACAAAAAGAGAATTTTGGAAAAGCCTTATGATGCGGAACCAGACCAGTGGACAACGGATATGTTGAGGTGCTTATTCCGAAACCCGACTTATACGGGTGCGGCGGCAAATGGAAGCCGCCAGATCATTGCGGAAAACTGCCACGAACCATACATAACCAAAGAACAGTTTCATGCGTTCCCGTGCAATATGCGCGAGGGCGAAAACAAAATCTCCATTCGGAAAAGCTACAAAAAGCCGAACCCACTGGCAAAACACATTGTCTGCACCTGTGGACGCGCACTTTGCTGGCACAAGGATAAGAAAGCAGGGGAGGAACTTTTCTATTGCCGTTACTGCCGCGCACACAAGAAAAACGGAAAGAATCTGAAAGTTCCGGCAGCTACCATTTATAAAAATGTGATGGATGCGCTGGAACTGGAACATCTGGAAGAAGAAAAGCTGGCTGCGGCGATTCAGCGGGGAGCCGGTAGAAAAGCGATTGAGGTCGTCCGGGCTGAAAGGTCGGTGCAGATGAAGTCTGTTCTGGCTGAACTGAATATGGAACAGTTTCGCCGTGTGCCGCTGTATGAAAGTTATATGGCAAATGAAATCACCGAAGAACAGTACCATGCGGAACTGATGGACTATGAAGAAGCACATCGGAAGCTGAATGAACAGCTTACAGCAATTATGGAAGATACGCTGGTATGGGAACGGGCGTTGAGCCTGCGCAATCCGTGGATTCAGCAGATGGCACAGTATAAGGCCCCGGAGGAACTTAACCGCAATTTTGTGAAGAAATACATCGAACAGGTCACAGTCACACTGCTGGAAAACGGGCAGGCGAAAATCAGCCTGACAATGAAAACGGATGAATGGAAACAGATGCTTAGTCGGATAGAAGTGGAGGGTACAGACAGTGGCACGAAAGAGTAGAAAAAATCTCCTGCAGCCGGAACAGGCGACAGCTTCTGTGCTGCTCCCGGAACTGGAAGAAGCAAAAATACCTGCGGCAATCTATGGGCGGCTTTCTGTTGAGGATGAAGAAAAAGAAGAAAGCATGGAAACGCAGATTGCGCTGGTGCAGGATTATATCAACCGCAGCAGTGAACTGAGTTATGTGGACACCTACTTCGACAATGGTTTTACGGGAACAAATTTCAAACGACCTGCATTTACCCGCCTGATGAACGATGTGCGGCAGAAGAAAATCAAGTGCATTGTGGTGAAAGACCTCTCGCGCTTTGGCCGCAACTATCTGGAAGCAGGATACTATATCGAAACGGTGTTTCCGTTTTTGGGTGTTCGATTGATTGCTGTTACAGATAATTTTGACAGTACGCGCAAAGAGGATATGGAAAGTCTGGCTCTCCCGATTCGGAATATGGTCAACGCAATGTATGCGAAAGACATATCCAAAAAGATATGGACTTCTTTGCAGCGCAAGAAAGAAGCAGGCTATGCAGTCGGAAACGATGCCCCGTATGGCTATATTCGGAACCCCGTGACAAAGCGTAATGAAATTGACCCGGAAGCTGCATTTTATGTGCAGTTGATTTTCCAGTGGGAACTGATGGGTGTACCAATTTTTGAAATTGCTCGACGAATGACATTGCTGCAGGTTCCGACTCCACGGGAGTGGCATAGAAAAATGGTTGAGGGGAAAGAAGTACTTACCTGTAAAAAGTGGGGCGTAACCACGATCCGGCACATTCTGGAAAATCAAACCTATGTGGGCGATACCATCAACAATAAAAGTACACAGAAGTTATTCGCAGGACAGGACAGGCGCGACCTTCCGAAAGAACAGTGGTATGTGGCAAAGAACACACATCCGGCCATCATCGCAAGGGATGATTTTGAAAAGGTGCAAAAAATCTTGAACAAGAATCGAAAGGTATTCCATACCGTAAGAGCAAAGTCGGAGCAGATTCGCAGTGAGTATCAGAATGACCTTGCAGGAATGGTGTTTTGCGCAGACTGCGGCAGACCGATGGAATTTGAACGACTGCCGCATGGAGCGGAAGAAAGTAAAAAGGTCTGCTATTACATCTGCAAGGCAAGACAGGCTGACGATAAGTGTATCGGCCACCAGATTCCGGAAAAACTGCTGAAAGCACTGATAATGGATCAGCTGCATTTGTTCATTGTCCAGCTGAGCGATAAACGGAAGGTGCTGGAAGAATTGCAGAAAATCGAGGATGTGCAGAATCCCGTCTACCGGGCAAAGGGTGAAATTATGAGCCTGACAGATAAAGTCAGCCAGATGGCCAAGAAGAGGGAACAGCTTTATGCGGACTATGTGGCTGGTGTGGTGGACTCCGAAGATTATCAGCTGATTCGGGAGGATTATTCCAGACAATATGAGGGGCTGCAAGCCGCGCTGCAGGAAGCAAAGAACAAAAAAGTGCAGGTGGAACAGCAAATCGAAGAATACCTGAATATGACTTCTCATCTGGAAGAACATCTGGACAACTTTGAATTTGACATTCAGTTGGTAAAATCCCTTGTGCAGAAAATCGAAGTGAGTGCGGACAAGCGGATTCGGATCGTTTTCGAATTTCAGGATGTGTTTACAGAACTTGGAAAGGAGAGTGCAGAAAAATGATTGCAGCGTATCAGCGCATTTCAAGGGCTGATGGTGACCTGGGCAAAGATGGCAAGGATAAGAGTAATAGCATTGAGAACCAGAAAGAACTGATCCTGCGGTATATCTCCTGCAAAGAAAATCTGCAAAATGTGCCTGTGATGGATTTTGTGGATGACGGCTACACAGGCAGCAATTTTGACAGACCTGGATTCCAGCAGATGATGGATGGTGTGCGCAATGGCAAGATTGATACCATCATCGTAAAAGACCTTTCCCGGTTTGGCCGTGATTATATCGGTGTGGGCGAATACATGGAGCAGATTTTCCCCCTGCTGGGGGTCCGGCTCATTGCCATCAACGATAACTATGACAGCAATAATTATAAAGGTACAACGCTGGGCATGGATGTGGTAGTCAGTAATCTGGTAAATACCATGTACTGCCGGGATGCAGGAAAGAAACTGCGGACTGCCAATCAGGTCAAGTGGCGTAAAGGCATCACAACGGCATCTGCTGCACCATTCGGCTATCAGTTTGACCCGGACAAAAAAGGTGCATTTATCATTGACCCGCCAGCAGCAAAAATCGTGCGGCGCATTTTCGACCTTGCGATTCTGGGGTTAGGTACAAGAGAGATAGCAATGATGCTCAATGACGAAAATGTTCCTGTGCCGAGCGTATATAACAAAGAAAATAAGGCGTATGGCAAGGAAACGACCTATACCATCGCCCCAGTGATTCTTTGGGATAGTACTCGCGTCTGGAAAATCCTCACGGCGTATGTGTACACCGGGGCAATGGTTTTGGGCAAAACAAAAACACTGATTTCCGGCAAAAGTATTGTCAGAACGGTTCCCAAAGGGCAGCAGTACATTACAGAAGGAACCCATGAAGCAATCGTTAGCCGGGAAGAATTTGAAAAAGCGCAGCTTGTCATAAAGAGCAACAGCCATAAAGTGCTGATGGGTAGCGTGGACTTTCCGTTAAAAGGCAAAGTTCGCTGCGGAAATTGCAGACGAGTGATGGCGCACAATTTCAAACAGGCTGTTCCAACATTCTGGTGCAGAGAAGGACTGGAACTTGTGGGGCAAACTCAGTGTACCTCCGAAGTCTTTCAGGTCAGTGATATTGAAAATGCGGTTTTTCAGGCACTGAAAAAGGAACTTTCTCTGCTGGATTCCCTTTATGGTGATATTCAAAAAGAAGAACAGGATTTGAAAGATGCCCACAAAAAGGCAAACCGCCGAAAAACTCTGATGGAGCAGGAACTTAATAATCTGAAAGGTGAGAAGATGCGAATGTATGAGGAATATGCTGCAGGAACGCTCTTACTGGATACCTACAAGCAGAGAAAACAGGAATGTGATAGACGGATTTCAGCGGTGCAGGAGCAAATTGAACAATCCAAGGCGGAAGAATCTACTCAGAGCCTTGTGCCGGGAACCGTGCGCGCAGCGGCAGAGCAGGCAGAAAATTTTCTGAATGGTACAAGACTTACGGCAAGCATGGTGTCAGCGTTCGTTGAAAACGTCTTTGTATATGGTGGTGGGCGCATTGTGGTACGGTTCAAATATGAGCAGAGCATCCAGGACGCTGTGAGAGCATTGCACAAGAGCTGAATTTCCAAAAAGGCTGCGTTGTCCATGTTGTAACATCAAAGAGTGTGTTATAATATGGGCAACAAAACAGCCGGAAAGAGGACATTATGAAAGCGATTCGATGGCTGTTAAAACTGATGCTGGTGATGATAACCCTGCCGCTGCTCCTTGCTGTGTGGCTGGTGAAGTGGTTTGTGGTATTTCTGCATCACTGCTCGGCATGGATTTTCTATCTGTTGGGTAGTGTGCTATTGGCAACGGCAGTGCTTTCGTTCCTGATGCAGCAGTCGCAGGGGATGGAAGCACTTCAAATGCTGATCGGTGGATTTGTGATTTTTATGATACCGCAAGTGGTCGGCGGCGTGGTGGTACTTCTGGAACTGGCGGCAGTAATGCTTCGACAGGTGTGGTACATATAAAATAGGGAGGCGTACAGATAGTGAAATTAGCGGCGGTTATCGTTTCCGACTATGAAAAACGAAAGATTTCTGTTGACGAGATGTTACTGAAACTTTATACTGATATGGCAAGGAGAAAAAGTGGTATAATGGAAACTGTAATCTAAATGACGCTGTAACACAGAATTTTGATTTGCCTTGAATCGCTATGCTCTATGAGATTTAGGATTCGTATGTTGTGGTGGTGTCTTTTTGGCTATGACTTGATTTATATAAAAAGTGAGGAAAATGATAATGCCAGGAGTTACGAAACACATTTTCAATCATGAAATCAGTGATATTTTATCGATGCTTAATTGTGAAATAAAAACAATAGAATCCCTTTTGCCTAAAGAATATTCAAGAGGTGACATTATAGCGTTATTGAAAGAATTCTATCCGCATGAGTGGCATTCTGTTGAAATTAAGTATGTATATTATCAAAACAAGGATTGTTATATCAAAAGAAAATTCGGAAAAAACAGATACAACATGAAAGCACCAGAGGTGCTTTTAATGAACACCTCTCAGTGCAAGAAAATTTTGTCAAAGGAATATCAGCGTATACATAGTGATAACTATACTGAAGAAAGTCGGGTTTTAGCCAGAGAAAATCTTTGGCTAAAAAGAAAACCCAAAATTGAAAGAATAAACCGAAAGATTGAAAAGGCGTTGTCTAAGACCCAGCAAGTAACTCCCTCATTTATAGATCAGTTGATTGGCTTGTATGAAAGAAAAAATACAAGCCAAAAAGATAGAAGATATATACTCCTGGAGTTGAAAAAGTACTATAGCGATAAGATAATCCAATTCTTTTTCAAATTGAATGATACCGAGTTGAATCAACAGCTTCGCTGGGAAGCGTTTTATCACTTGCAGAGTTTTAATTATCAACCAAGAGCAAGACGACAAAAATATATGCAGATCCACACCAAAAATAAAAAGAGAAAAAAGTTTCTTAAAGAAGTGTACCCGTTTGAAACATATGAAATTCCCCAGAATCCTAATGAACTTGAGTATAGAATAGAAAATTCAAGGGAACAGCAAATTAAAGAATATGACTATTTTATATCCCATAGTAGCAAGGACAGCATCCATGTTCAAAAATTAATACGGGCTGAGAATCAAGACGGAAAAAATATATTTTGTGATTGGATTAATGATGTTGATTATTTAAAACGACATTTGCTCTGCGAAGCCACATTAAAAGTACTTGAAAAACGGATGGAGCAATCCAAGGCGATGATTTTTGTTGTATCAGAAAACTCACTCCATTCTAGTTGGTGTAAATATGAATTGAATTATTTTACAGAATTGGGGAAGCCGATTTATTGTATTTCTAAAGAAGCTATAGAAGAAAAGAATTTTCATCTTGGTGAAATGAACGATACATGGTTTCTGGATTCTGATTATAAGACATTGGCTCTAATTGAGGGCAAAAGTATAAATGCGTAAAGGAGTTCCAAATTATGAAAAACAAATATAAACATATGGATTATATACAGTCTGCAATATCAAGAATGGCATCGAATTCCTTTTACTTAAAAGGTTGGAATGTTACTATCATTGCGGCTATTGTGGCATTATCGTTTAAAGAGAGCGATTGGAGGATATATGCCTGTGCGCTGGTTCTAAATGTTGTATTTTGGTTTTTGGATGCGTATTATTTGATGCAAGAAAAGCTTTTTAGAGAATTATACGATAAGGTTTCAAAGATAAGTGATGACAGTTTGGTTGACTTTTCTATGAATACAAGCGAATTCAAAGAAAAAGTATCGGCAATTCCATGCCTTATGATAAAAAGCATCTCGATTACTCCGTTGTATCTTTCGATTTCCGCTGTCTTGCTTGTCTTAATTCATGTTGTTTGAAACCTACTAATAGAAGTCAATGGGGTGCACTGAGAAAATTTCTGAAATCAGAAGCCAGAGGTCAGAAGAACTCAATCAAGCCGTAGAATGCTCTAAAAGTGACAGTCTGCCCCCAAGAGTATATAAACGGGTGGTTGACTAATTGGAACTTACCCAAATCCATTACGGCTTTACTTCTGGCGCAGTAGATGCCGATTGGGAATTTGCATTTTTATGATTTCATAGGTGGCCAATAGTGTGGTGGGGCTTTTGGAATTAGTGGCAGCAGTAATTCGACAGGTATGGTTATATATAAGATGAACTTTCTCGATAACATAGATGGCCTGCCCTTGGAATTGCACGAATAAAAACAACGCCCTCATAGTTGAGAGGATTCGGAAATCTTCTCGGCTATGAGGGTGTTTCATGCCGTAGGAATGTGAGGGTTAGAGGTTGAGTGTTTCTACCCATGCAGACAAGTCAGCTTTGCTGGAATAAGCACTGAACACTTTGCCGTGCAGTAGCTTCGCACCGGGGCAACTCGGCGCAAGTTTTTCATTGGTCTTACCCATGCCGCTACCGCCGGAGGTGGCAAAGGGGATGATGGTTTTACCTTTTAAGTTGTAGCTTTCCAGAAACTGTATTGATGATGGTGGGAGCAATATACCACCAGATAGGGAAGCCGACAAAGATGGTGTCATACTCGTCCATGTTATCACGTTTGGCGGCGATGGCAGGGCGAGAGGTCGGATCGCTCATTTCAATGGTGCTGCGGGATTTTTTGTCCATCCAGTTCAGATCGGCCTTAGTGTACGGAACTTCCGGCTGAATCTCAAAAATGTCTGCACCGATGGCATCTGCCAGATTTTCGGCAACTTTCGCGGTGATGCCGCTGGCAGAAAAGTAAGCGACAAGTCTTTTACTCATGATAATGTACTCCCTCTTGACGATTTTATATAAGATAAGTATAGCACGGCAGGAAAGTAGCATCAAGCGGTTGCCCATGATATAACATCAACGACAATGTTATATTATGGACAACTGTTCGTAAAAATTTAAGGATTTTGAGGCAGTTGTACAGCTTGATATGATGGGTGGTTTATGGTAAGATAGAATTACAATAGCGGACAAAAGCTACTATTGACTACGACAAGGAGGTGTAAGCCAATGGGATTAGCTGATACCGTGACCAAAGCCTATATGAAAGATAATTCTGTGTTTGCGGATGCGTTTAATTACTTGATCTACGGCGGCAAGGCAGTTGTAGACCCTAAACAACTGCAAGAACTGGATACCACGGAGATTGCATTACCGTTTGGATCGCAGGATGAAGATGGAAAGCAACCAGAAGAAGCAGTTCAGAAATACCGTGATGTGCTGAAATCAGCAATCATTAAACAGGATGATGAGGCTGCATATATTTTACTAGGAATCGAAAATCAGACGGACATTCATTATGCAATGCCCGTTAGAAACATCATTTATGATGCTCTCCAGTACGGCAAACAGGTGGCTGATATTGCGGCAAAGCATCGCGCAAGCGATGGAGATTCAAAAGGACATAGCCGTGGTGAATATCTTTCTGGATTCTACAAAGAAGATAAGATTACACCTGTTATCACGCTTGTGCTGCACTTTGGTGCAAATGAATGGGATGGGCCGTTGTCACTCCACGAGATGATGGCAGTTAAAAATAAGAATCTTCTGAACTTTGTGCAGGACTATCAGATTCACTTGATTGACCCTGCAAAGCTAAGCGCGGAGGATTTGGAAAGATTCTCTTCAAGTCTGAGAGAAGTCATTGGATACATTAAGTATTCCAAAGATAAGAAGCGCTTATCTGAATTTTTGACGGATAATCCGCGTATGCTGATAGAAGCAAATGCGGCGAGGGTTATTAAAGCAGTTACGAATACACCGCTGGATATTCCAGAGGGCGCGGAGGTGATTGATGTGTGCAAAGCTGTTGAGGAAATGATGAACGAAAGCGAAGAACGAGGCGAACTCAGGATGCTCGTGCAGCTTGTTCGAGATGGGGATTTGAAACTGGAACGTGCTGCTGAAAAAGCAAAAATGACTGTCGAACAGTTTGAAAAGGTAATGGAGAATACTCCTTTGCAGGCGGTATAAGATAAACAGAATATAGAAAACAGATAAGCCCTACAAGGCTCAAATTGGTTTGAAACCGATTGAAAGCCTTGTAGGGCTTATTTTTTTGTGCTTTTTCAAATTTATTTGTGAAAAAAGTTGTCCAAGACTTGACATCGGGCGGCGTTGACTGGCAGCGCGAGAAGTGGCAGTCAGGGTTTGGCTCCAAATTTATCCGTCAGGGCGAAAAAAATGCCGTGAAATACGCGGACGAGATCATCGTTCTGAGCAAGGGCGTGCAGGATTATTTCAAGGAAACTTATGGCAGAGAAACGCACTTTATCCCGAACGGCGTGAATAGGCCGCAGATTCGGGAAGCAAATCTGATCACAGATAAGTTCGGGCTGAAAAAAGATTCATACATACTGTTCCTCGGGCGTTTGGTGCCGGAAAAGGGTATTCGATATCTGGTCGAGGCCTTCAAAAATGTCAAGACGGATAAGAAACTGGTCATCGCAGGCGGCTCCAGTGATACCGATTCCTTTATGGAAGAACTGAAAGAACTGGCGAAGGATGACAATCGAATCCTCTTTACCGGGTTTGTACAGGGAGCGATGCTGGATGAACTGTACAGTAACGCCTATATCTACACGCTGCCATCTGATTTGGAGGGAATGCCCCTGAGCCTGCTGGAGGCAATGAGCTATGGAAACTGCTGTTTGGTATCCGACATTCCAGAGTGCGCAGAGGTCGTGGAAGATAAGGCACTGATCTTCAAAAAGGCTGATGTACAGGATCTGCAAGAAAAGCTGCAGGACGCCTGTGACCACCCCGAGAGGGTGGATGCACACAAAAAGCAGGCAGCAGATTTCATCTGTAAAAAGTACAACTGGGATGAAGTTGTGAAAGAAACCATGAAGCTGTACAGAAACCGCGAGAGATAAAAGTAAGGAGAAGAATGCAATGAGTATGGTGGATTTGAATAATAAAACTATTTTAGTCACAGGCGCGGCGGGCTTTATAGGGTCCAACCTTGTGAAGCGAATTTATCAGGAAACAACTTCTGCTACGGTCATCGGCATCGACAACATGAATGACTACTACGACGTAGCACTGAAAGAGTTTCGCTTAAACGAGCTGGCCAAGTATCCCACATTTACATTTGTCAAAGGCAATATCGCTGATAAGAAACTGATCACCGAGCTGTTTGAGAAGTACAAGCCATCTGTGGTCGTTAATCTTGCGGCACAGGCTGGTGTGCGCTACTCCATCACCAACCCGGATGCTTATGTGGAATCCAACTTGGTCGGCTTTTTCAATATTCTTGAAGCATGTCGCCATTGCGAGAGCCTGGAACATTTGGTTTATGCTTCTTCATCCTCCGTCTACGGTTCCAACAAGAAGGTTCCGTACAGTACAGATGATAAGGTTGATAATCCAGTTTCCCTTTATGCAGCTACCAAGAAATCTAATGAGCTGATGGCACATGCCTACTCTAAGCTCTATAACATTCCTTCCACAGGTCTGCGCTTCTTTACTGTATACGGTCCTGCTGGCCGTCCCGACATGGCCTACTTTGGCTTCACCAACAAGCTGGTGAAGGGCGAAACCATCAAGATCTTCAATTACGGTAACTGCAAGCGTGACTTTACTTATGTGGATGACATCGTTGAGGGTGTTGTCCGAGTGATGAAGAAGGCACCGGACAAGAAGAACGGTGAAGATGGTCTGCCGATTCCGCCGTATGCAGTTTACAACATTGGCAATCAGAACCCGGAGAATCTGCTGGACTTCGTGCAGATTCTGAGTGAGGAGCTGGTTCGTGCAAAGGTTCTGCCGGAAGATTATGACTTCGAGGCACACAAGGAACTTGTTCCGATGCAGCCTGGTGATGTGCCCGTGACCTATGCAGATACCAGTGCACTGGAGCGTGACTTTGGATACAAGCCGAGCACAAGCTTGCGTGAAGGCCTGAGGAACTTCGCTGAGTGGTACGCTGAGTTTTATAAATAAGAGAATTAGAGGGACAGAGAAATGAGAGAGTTTAAAGATTTAAAGATTGCTGTTGCCGGAACGGGATATGTTGGCCTTTCCATTGCCACGCTGTTATCTCAGCATCATAAGGTGACTGCTGTGGATATCATCCCTGAGAAAGTTGAACTTATCAATAATAAAAAGTCACCGATTCAGGACGAATATATCGAAAAGTATCTGGCAGAAAAAGAGCTGAATCTGACTGCAACTTTGGATGCTAGGGAAGCATACAGTGATGCTGATTTTGTAGTCATCGCTGCTCCTACAAATTACGATAGCAAGAAGAACTTTTTTGACACCAGTGCGGTTGAAGCGGTTATCAAGCTGGTCATCGAGTACAATCCGGAAGCTATCATGGTTATTAAGTCTACGATTCCGGTTGGCTATACTGCAAGTGTTCGTGAAAAGTTCCACTGCGACAATATCATTTTCAGCCCGGAATTTTTAAGAGAGAGTAAGGCACTGTACGACAACCTTTATCCTTCTCGTATCATTGTCGGTACCGATGTGGATAATGCTCGTCTGGTAAAGGCTGCACACACTTTTGCAGAACTCCTGCAGGAAGGTGCTATTAAGGAGAATATCGATACTTTGTTCATGGGCTTCACCGAGGCTGAGGCTGTTAAACTGTTCGCTAACACTTACTTGGCTCTGCGAGTCAGCTACTTCAACGAACTGGATACTTATGCCGAGATGAAGGGGTTGAATACCCAGCAGATTATTAACGGTGTTTGTCTCGATCCTCGTATCGGCACTCATTATAACAATCCTAGCTTTGGTTACGGCGGATACTGCCTGCCAAAGGACACCAAGCAGCTGCTGGCAAATTATGCAGATGTGCCGGAAAACCTAATTGAGGCTATCGTTGAAAGTAATAGAACAAGAAAAGACTTCATCGCTGACCGTGTTCTGGAGATTGCTGGTGCTTATGAAGCAAATGATAGCTGGGATGAGAGCAAAGAAAAAGAAACCGTGGTCGGTGTATATCGTCTGACTATGAAGAGTAACAGCGATAACTTCCGCCAGAGTTCCATTCAGGGTGTTATGAAGCGTATTAAGGCCAAAGGTGCAACTGTTATCATTTATGAGCCTACGCTTAAAAATGGGGACACGTTCTTTGGTAGCCGTGTCGTTAATGATTTAGAGGAGTTCAAAAAACAGAGCCAAGCAATCATTGCAAACCGCTACGATAAGAGCTTGGACGATGTGAAGGAAAAAGTTTATACAAGAGATATTTTCCAGAGGGATTAAAGATATGAGAATTTTACTGGTTAATTATAGATATTTTATTTCGGGTGGACCGGAAAAATATATGTTCAACATTAAGAAGATGCTGGAAGATAATGGTCATGAAGTGATTCCGTTCTCCATCCATTCTAACAAAAATGTTGAAACAGAGTATTCCAAATATTTTGTGGAGCCGATTGGAAGTCGTGACGCAACTTATTTTGAAGAATGTAAAAAGACCCCAAAGGTCATCTGGCAAATGCTGACTCGCAGTATCTATTCCACTGAGGTTGAGAAAGCTATTAAGAAAGAAATCAAAGATGTAAAGCCAGATTTGGTATATATCATCCACTTTGTAAACAAGCTTTCACCGAGCGTGATTTGCGGTGCAAAGAAGATGGGTGTTCCGGTAGTGCTGCGACTGTCAGACTACTTTTTACTGTGCCCGAGATTTGATTTCATGTACAACAAGAAACCATGCGAAGAGTGCCTTACGAAGGGGTATAGAACCTGCATAAAGAAAAGGTGTGTAAAGGGGTCGCTGTTTGCCTCGGTCGTTCGAGTTTTTTCTATGAAAGTACATAAGGCGATGAATGTATATAAAGGTGTGGATGCATTTATTACGCCGTCTGAGTTTTTAAAGAAGAAACTGATTGAGAATGGTTTTGATGAGAACAAAATTACCTGTATTCCGACATTTACTGCAAGCAAATCTGAAGTCGGCAAACCACAGGTTGGAACATATGGTTTGTATTTTGGACGTGTGACAGAGGAAAAAGGTGTTGACACTGTCGTCAAAGCATATGAGATGATGCCGGATCGCCATGTGAAAATAATGGGCGATGATACAACGGACGAGGCAAAAAGATTAAAGGCATATATCAAAGAAAAGAAAATTCAGAATGTTGAGTTTTTGGGCTTTAAAGCTGGCGAGGAATTGGAAGAGATCATCAAAGGTGCACGATTCACACTGATTCCATCCATTTGGTATGATAACCTTCCAAATACTGCATTGGAGTCTTTTCAGTATTCAAAGCCGGTTATTGCGAGCGATATCGGAAGCTTACCAGAGCTTGTTTTGGATGGCGTTAATGGTTATCTGTTTAAGCCCGCTGATGCTCGGGAATTGTGCGAAAAAGTTGCCTTGCTGGACAACGATGATGTGGTAGAGAAAATGGGAGCCGCAAGCCGGGCTAGATTAGAAGATCGGTTTGCACCGCAGACTCATTATAACACTTTGATGAAAGTGTTTAGTCGTGTGGGAAAAGAAAATTGAGAGTAAACAATAGGAGAGTTAATCATGTCTGAAGAAAAGAAGTTAAATGGTACAGTCATCGTCACTTATCGCTGCAATGCTCGTTGCTCTATGTGCAACCGTTATAAAGCGCCTTCCAAGCCGGAAGAGGAAATCAACATCGAAACCATCAAGAAGTTGCCGAAGATGTACTTCACCAACATTACAGGTGGTGAGCCGTTCATCCGCACTGACCTGAAAGATATTGTGCGCGAACTGTACAAGAAGTCTGACCGTATCGTTATTTCCACGAATGGTTTCTTCACCGACCGTATCGTTGACCTGTGCAAGGAGTTCCCGCAGATCGGTATTCGTATCTCTATCGAAGGTCTGGAGCAGACCAACAACGAGATTCGTGGTCTGCAGAACGGCTACCAGCGTGGTTATGGCACACTGAAGAAGCTGCGTGAGATGGGCATGAAGGATGTCGGTTTCGGTATGACCGTTCAGGACAAGAACGCTCCTGACCTGGTTCCTCTGTATAAGATTTCCGATGAGATGGGCATGGAGTTTGCAACTGCTTCTCTGCATAACAGCTTCTACTTCGTTGAGGCGAAGAACATCATCCACGATCGTCCGATGGTTGCAAAGAACTTTGAAAATCTGGTCAACGAACTGCTCCGCAGCAACAGCCCGAAAAAGTGGTTCCGTGCATATTTTAACCATGGCCTGATCAACTACATCTACGGCCAGAAGCGTCTGCTGCCTTGCGACATGAGTTTTGATACCTTCTTCATCGACCCGTATGGCGATGTTATGCCTTGCAATGGTACCAAGGATAAAGAGGTTATGGGCAACCTGAACAATCAGACTTGGGATGAGCTGTGGAACAGCCCGGAGGCTG
>ERZ1026858.665-NODE-665-length-18443-cov-117.936698_pt1 | contig 18443 bp, 13 predicted proteins | sample MGYA00380159_ERZ1026858 | MGnify/ENA primary metagenome ERZ1026858 (study PRJEB33269, sample SAMEA4719795) | human gut metagenome | biome: human-associated habitat; feature: organic feature; material: feces | place: Cameroon | collected 2013-10 ...
CTGGGGGTTAACAGAGTTAACAGTTAACAGCTGTTTTTTCGATACTCCCCCTCGCGCGTACCTTATTATAATATAATATATATATACTTATTTTTATATGTGTGTGGGGGGTACCATGCATTTTTTGGGTGTTAACTGTTAACCTGTTAACCCTTCGACCCTTTTTGACCTATTCTGTGCTTTGCGGAGCATAAGTCATAGAGTTGCGGGGGAAGAAGCTATGAGTTAGGTTTCTTAACACTTTTCTGCATCATGAAAAGTTTCATGACAGCCCTCATTTAAGCCTCTGCCCCGTCATCATTTATGCCTCAGCCCGGTCTTCATTTAAGCCTGAAAGCCACCGAAAAACCAGCAGAAAAGGCTCTTATTTTGCTACTGGAAATACGTAATATTCTCTGTCTACATCGTAATCCAGAACCCACTGGTCAATCATCACATTGTCGTCTAAAGCCTTGATGGTAACGTTGTGGCTGCCGCCAGGCAGCGTAACGTAGAAGCTTTTCAGCGTCTGGCCGCGCCACAGGTCAAACTTCCAGTCCTTAGAGTTGTAAACCTCCTTCAGCTGGCAAATTACCGGCTCGGCACGGTCGATGCTCACACTCACCCTCATATTCTTTACAGCGTTTAGGAAGCAAGGAATAACGGCGATGGTAAAACGCGCATCACCGCTCATCTCGCTGTAGAAATCATAGCTCAGACTGGCTCCCTTCGGCAATTTCACAGCCTTGCCACTGTGGCCTAAAAGCGGACGGACGGTAATCTTCTCGGCTCCTTTTACGGCAGCCTGGGCAAGCGGCGATTCGGTAGCTTTGCTCCATTCCCAGGCATTCTTGGCAATGATGTCGCTGGTAACTACAGAGAGCGGCTTGAGATCGTTGTTGCGGTCGAAGGCATCTGCTTTCAATCGCTTGATATCGGCAGCAGGCAGTGTGCCTGGAATCTGCGGAGCCTGCATCTCTGCGCCGTTGGTAAGGATGAAATCCTTCCATTTGCCGTTTCTGATGCGACTGTAGTAGGCATTGAGCTGCTTCAGATTATTGTAAGCATCGATGCTCACAGCCGCCGCAGCCTTCGCCTCATCGTCTTTATTGAACAGTCCCGGACGGGCGATGTGTCTTGCTTCCTGTGCCTCCAGCTCTTTTTCGGCTACGAAGGCAGCCAAGAATATCGGATATTTCACTACCTCGAAGAAACCGTCTTTCTGGTTCTCAGGCAGCATGCGTTCGATGGATTCAGTCTTCGCCTTCAACAGGTCGTAGCGGTAGAGAAAACGCTCCAGTTCGTTGCCGAATTCGCCTGAATGGAACTCCGTATCGCCGTAAGGCATCGCCATATAAGCGGAATGGCGGATGCTGGTAAGGCGGTAGTATTCTTCCATCAGAGGCATGATTTTCCTGCCCGTAACAGCGCCAAAGAATGAGTTGAGAGCGTTCTGGATATAGGTCTTGCAACCTGCTTTCAGGGCGTTTTTATTCCACGCCAGATTCATCATCATAGCCAGCTGGAAGGTAGACTGCTTCGGATTGGTAACATTGGCAATCCAGGCACAGTCTTCGTCGTTATGAGCTTCAGAGCGGTGCGATTTGCCGTGCTGGGCATTCTTACTCTCCAGATAATCCTTGCTGTTGAGCATTTCGAGCAGCAGGCCCGGCGAGAGATTGCTCATCTCCATCTGTGCATCCGAGCAGACCAGCTTCACGTTCTCGATGGTTTTGCGGTGTTTCTTCTTGTGCTTCTTGCCCACAAACTCCGTCACCTTATAGTTTTCCGCTACGCAGATGTCAAAACTGTCTACCACAGCCTTGTTGTAAGCAGCCTCGTGCTTGCCGTCTACCTGCCACAGCGTATTGGCTCTCAGGCGCAGCATCAGTCGGGCTATGCGGCTGTAGTTCTGCGGTTTCATCCACTGGCTGTTGTTTAGGGCAAGTCCTCTGAATTCTATTCTCGGAACCTCTATCCACTGCTGGTCTACGGGTGTATAGAGACTCTTGCGCTGTGCCGGCTGCAGGTCGTTCCATGCCGCCAGAGGCGAAACGCCAGCCAGTTCGGAGAGTTTCATGATTGCGTAAGCCGTTCCGCGGGCGTTGCTTCCGATAACGATGAGCTTTCCTTTCCTCGTACCGATGTAGAAAGCATCCTTTGCGGTGATGATAAGATGCAGCGGCGCTCCGAGTTTTTCTACAGCCGAAAACTCCTTGTTGGTGAGCTGGTCGAGCTGGTAAATCTGTATCGGGGCGCTTGATTTCTCTTTCGCTTCGAATCCTGTAACGGCCTTCATATCGCCCGCAAACTCTTTGAGGGCAATCTTCACTACAGGCGAAAGGATAGAGTTGGTGGTATAAGATACTCTTCCGTAGCCGTCGGTCCAGTAAACGTTGGGCGATGCGGTCTGAGTTTCCGTCTTCTTCACTTTGGTTTCGGTCAGAGCGTTGGCATTCTGGCTAGAGAAGCACGCCAGCGCCAAGGCAACGCCTAATATAATCTTTTTATATTTCATTTTCTTCCGTTTTTGTCTGTTCGGTTGTAGATTCGCTTTTGCTGAAACTACACATTTCTGCAATTTGCAAAGATACATAAAAGTGTTTAATATCTGAAATTATTTAGTTTTTATTTGCTTATTACATTATTTATTGTTACTTTTGCACAAGACAAAATTAAAAATTATGACATTATATCCAAAATTGATTGAAGAGGCGCTTGCTACGGTGATTTATCCAGGCACCAAGAAGAACCTCATAGAGAGCGAGATGCTGGCAGATACGCCTAGCATCAATGGTATGAAGGTGAAGGTGGTTCTGCTCTTCCCTCGTGATACGGATCCTTTCCTCAAGAGTACGGTGAAGGCGGCTGAGGCTGCCATCCATTATCATATTTCGAAAGATGTAGAGGTGGAAATCGTTACTGAGTTCAAGTCGGCTCCTCGTCCTGAGGTGGGAAAGATGCTGCCACAGGTGAAGAACGTCATTGCTGTAAGCTCTGGTAAGGGTGGAGTAGGCAAGAGCACCGTTTCTGCCAATCTCGCCATCGCCCTGGCTAAGTTGGGCTACAAGGTGGGCTTGCTCGATACGGATATCTTCGGTCCTTCCATGCCTAAGATGTTCGGTGTTGAGGAGGAGCGTCCTTATTCTGTTCACAAGGAAGGCAGAGACCTCATCGAACCTATCGAAAAATATGGCGTGAAGCTCCTGAGTATCGGTTTCTTCGTAAGTCCTACTACGGCTACTCTGTGGCGCGGCGGAATGGCTTGTTCTGCCCTGAAGCAGCTGATTGCTGATGCAGACTGGGGTGAGTTGGATTATTTTATCCTCGATACTCCTCCTGGCACGAGCGATATTCATCTTACCTTGCTCCAGACGCTTGCCATTACGGGTGCAGTTATCGTAAGTACGCCTCAGCAGGTGGCTCTTGCCGATGCAAGAAAGGGTATTGATATGTATCAGAATGATAAGGTGAATGTGCCTATCCTCGGTCTTATCGAGAATATGGCTTATTTTACACCTGCTGAACTGCCTGAGAACAAGTATTATATCTTCGGCAAGGAGGGCTGCAAGAATCTCGCCAAGGAGATGAATGTGCCATTGCTCGCCCAGATTCCTATCGTTCAGAGCATCTGCGAGGGTGGTGATGATGGTGCGCCTGCTGCTACCAAGGTTGATTCCGTTACCGGTCAGGCTTTCCTCAGCCTTGCCCAGAGCATCGTGACGGTGGTGAACCGCCGAAATGCTGAGAAGGCTCCAACCAAGATTGTTAGTACTCACAAGTGATAAAAAAAGGCTAGGACTGCTCATGGGCAATCCTAGCCTTTTTTAAGTTTATAGTTGAAAGTTTATAGTTTATAGCAATCTTGCTAACGGCTACTTCAATTGGTTTATAGTTGAAAGTTTATAGTTTATAGCAATCTTGCTAACGGCTAAGCCCTATTAACTATCAACTATAAACTATTAACTTTTTTATTGGGGGGTTAACAGGTTAACAGTTAACAGCCCATTTTTTATAGTTTATAGTTGATAGTTTACAGTTTATAGCAATCTTGCTAACGGCTAAGCCCTATAAACTATAAACTATTAACTATTAACAATTTCTTCTGCCTCATCCTCTTCTTCTGAAACTTCAGCTGTAAGGTTTGCCTTGAGTCTTGCTGAGCGCAGTTGTTGCCTGAAAACCAGGCAGGTAGCGAGAAAATAGACGCCTGTCTGAATCCAGAGTGCTCTGAATTCTGGCAGAATATCTGAAAGCGATGCGCCCATACTGCTGATTCTGAGGAACCCACGAATGCCGAAAGTGGATGGGAAAACCCACGAAAATCCTTGCCAAAAGCCCGGAATATTGCTCAGCGGCCATGAAACTCCCGTCATAAAAAGCAATGGAACGGAGGTAAATACCACCAGAAGCATCACATTTTCACGATATCTTACCAGACACGACAGCATCAGACCGAAGAAAACACACGAAAGTATATATGGAAGGAGGAAACCGAGAATGGTTGTCCACGTTACCATACTTACAAAACTGAACAGCTTCGGAACCACCAGCGTAAGATACATTCCCATCACGGCATAAACCATGAAATAAACCAGCGCCTTGCCGAAAACAATGCGGAAAATGCCGCCATAATGCTCGCTTACCGGTATGAGTTCACGGTTTCTGTTGAGTTCTCTCGATGTTCCCGCTGCCATTCCTATGCCCAGCAGCATCGTCTGCTGGATGATAAGAACCAGTACAGCCGGAAGAATTGCATTTCCGTATCCCACGGTGGTGTTGAATATCGGAACTTCATCAAAAGCGAGCGGCTCGGTGGTAATCTCATCGTCTCTATCCGTAAATCCGCCTGCTTGCGTTATCTGAATGCCCGAGTTGATGTGGCTGGCTACGGCTTGCGAAGTCTGATAAATCGCCTTGTAGGTCAGCATCAGACTCATATCGCAGTAAACGCCCACATGCGCCTGTTCGCCCCGGTTCAGTTTCGTATCGAAGTCGGCAGGGAAGTAAAGGATTCCGTGAACCGCCTGTCTGCGCACCAGTTCCTTCGCCTCGTCCAGACTGTTGCAGTAATAGGTAGCCTTGGCATCTGGCGAAGCATCATAATCGCGGATAAACTCGCGTGAACTGTGGCTGTGGCTGAGGTCGACAATCGCCGTATCCACCTCTCTCACCACCTCGTTGTTGTAAATCCACGAGTAGAGCAGCGGATAGCCCAGCGGCACCAGGATGCAGAAGATGAGCACACCTTCGTCACGGAACACATTGCGCATTTCCGTCTTCCAGATGTAGCACATGTCCCAGATGCCATTGATAATTTTATATAGTAAACTACTTTTCTTCATTTAATATCTAACATTTAATCTTGAATATTCAACACTCAACATTCAACATTCAACATTCAACACTCTACGGCAGATACTTGTAAACCAGCATTGCCTTCTTGATGTTCCAGATGGTGAGCATCGGCAGGGCACAGAACAGCACCATCGCGCCCCAGTGGAGCGCTGCATCGCCCATCGGGAAACCATTGAAGATGTTCATCTGGTAAATCATATAATAGTGGCGCATAGGGAAGAGCTGGCCGATAGACTGGATCGGCGAATCCATCGAGAAGAGCGGATAGGTGGCTCCGCAGATGGAGAAACTCACCACGCCCCACAACGAACAGATACTCATCGACATGCGCAATGAAGGCATCAGTCCGAAGGCAAAGATGCCGAAACACTGGCAGGAGAGTACGCTCAGAATGCCTAACAGGATGATAGGAAGCGCGCCGCCCGGATGTGGAAACTGTAATACATAATAGATGTAGAATTCGAACAGCAGGAAGATACTCAGGAAGATGAGTGTCTGTGGCAGCATCTTACCCGCAATGGCGAGATAAGGATTGTTGCCTGCCATCCGCATCCAGTCTCTTGCCCGGTTGAACTTCAGTTCCGTACCTATAGAATAAGGTGTAATCAGGAAGATGAACAGCATGATGAGTCCCGGCACCATTACGCTCGAAAGATAATAGTTGTAGTTGGCGTACGGGTTACCTATCATGTGCAGATCTACGGCGATAGGCTGCAGGAAGGTCATGATTTCATCGTTCGTCTTTCCCAGCGCCGAAAGTTTCGCCATTCCTGCCGCCGCACCTCCCAGGGTAGAGATGGTTTTCAGATCGCGGAAGAGCAGGGAGCCGGCTGCCAGCGATACGCTGCTGTAATAGAATGAAATCTTAGGCTGCTTCTGGGCCATCAGGCCTGCCTCCGTTCCGTCAGGAATCAGCAGGAAGGCGTAGATTTCGTTCTTCTGGATAGCATGTCTTGCCTCTGCCATGTTCTCGTAATGAGCCACTACCTTGGTGGTCTGGAAGGCATCGAGCTTATGCACCAGCTGGCGCGATGTGGCGGAGTTGTCCTGATCTACTATGCCCACAGGCATGTCAGTAGGCACTCCTCCCTTCATCAGCGTGGTGAAGAAAATCACCACCACAATGGGGAAGATGACCATGCAGAAGAGATAAATGGGATTCTTCCACATGATGCCGCATTCTCTGAGGGCTATATGATATAATTTCTTAAACATAGATGTTATTTAATGATGAGTGACATTCCCGGGCGCAATCCCTCAATCTTGGTGATAGGACGTGCCTTCACCTCGAAAGTCTTGCGGTCGTAGTCGCCATTATCCTTGGTTGCCTTCCAGGTAGCGTAAGAGCCCTGGTCTTTCAGGTAGTAAACCTTCATCTTGATGTCCTTGTTGAAGGCTGGAACGTAAGCGGTAAACTCATCGCCCTTGTTCAGACCCTTGAGATGATCTTCGCGAACATTGAAGGTTCCCCACATATCGCTCATGATAGAGATGCTCATGATAGGAGAGCCGAGGCCTACCAGCTCGCCTACCTTAGGATAGACATTGCTTACCTCGCCCTCGCACTGGGCAATCTGAACGGTCTCCTTCAAGAGATTCTTCACTACATCCACTGCGCTCTTCGAAGCCTGAGTGTTGTTGGCAGCCATACGCTTCTCCTGTTCGCGGGCTCCGTTCTTCGCCATATCGTACTGACTTCTGGCTGCTGCTACCTGAGCCTCTGTAGCCTTATAGGCAGCGTAAGCCTCGTCGCGCTTCTGACCGCTGATCACGCCCTCGTTAAAGAGGTTCTGCATGCGGTCGTAAGTTTTCTTGGCGATGGTTGCGGCTGCTTCAGCCTGCTGAACCAACTGGTAAGCACCCTGAATCTGCTCCTTGCGTGCACCTGCATCTGTCAGGTCCTTCATCGCCTCGGCTGCAGCGTTGGTAGCCTGGAGCATCTGTTCCTGCGATTTCATTTCAGGTACTTCGAGGATGGCGAGCGTATCGCCCACATGAACGTAATCGCCTTCCTGAACGCGGAGTTCTACTACGCGCCCTGGCAGTTTGCAGGATACTCTGTATTCTGATACTTCTACCTCGCCCTGAATGGTGTCATCCTTCTGTTCCAGAGTGAAGAAACCGATGACGCCTACGAGAATGACTACTGCTGTAAAACCGATTACAGCGAGCAATATGTTGTTATGCTGTGATTTCTTAGACATTTGCTTAATCTGAATTTAAAATTATTTTTAAAAATATGAATATAGAAAGAAGAGATAGAGGGAAAAGTCCCCCGTTGGGCCCCCGTTAAATCCGATTCCATCGGATTTCCACCCCAGTAACCGTTACTGCAGGATACCGAGCGCCTTGTTCAGCCCTACCTGAGTCAGCTTCACGTCGATTTCTGCATCAATCTTCTGGCTCTGTGCTTTCTGCCAGGCTGTCTGTGCAGCCATCACGTCAGTAACCTCCATGACGCCTTCCTTGAAACCGAGGTTGGCGCATCTCAGGTTCTCTTCGGCACTGGCGATATTCTTCATCGCCATGTTGAGCTTCTTCTGGGCTTCCTTTACCTTAAACTGGTTCTGGGTAATCTGAAGATGAATCTTCTCTCTTGTATCATCCAGGTTCATCTGGGCGATATTGCTGGCAGCCTTGGCGGCTCTCACCTTGTAGGCTCCGTCAAACCAGTTCCATACCGGAACATGAACCATTACGCCTACGTTCCAGACACCGGTAAACTTCTTCTGGAAACCATTGAATACGTTCGGGTTCGAAATCATGTAGCCGCCTGTCAGCATGACGTGAGGCAGATTGATGGCGCGAACCATATTAGTAGCTTCTTTTGAGATGTCGAGTGCATTCTGCAGCATGCGGAGTTCCGGACGGGTGTTCATCGCCGAATCCTGTGCTGCCACTCTCTGCTGCTCGGTGTCAACAGGTGTTCCTGATAAAGCCAGGGTTTCCTTATCTTCATCAGCAAGTGTGATTTCCTGGTTCATCGGAATGCCGCAGAGCTGGCAGAGCAACATCTTCGACAGGGCGAGTCCGTCTTCTGCCTGGGTAATCTGCATCTCAGCCTCGTTCACCTTCACATCCACCTTCAGTCCGTCTGCCTTGGTGGCAACTCCCTGCTGAATCATCTTATGGACATCCTCGTTCAGTTTCTTCACGAGGTCGCGGTAACTGATGGCGAGTTTCTGCTTCTGCTTCAGCGAAACGGCGAGCCAGTAAGCCTGATCTATGCTGTAGAGCGTGCTCTGGGTCTGCTGGTCGAGATCATTCTCTGCAATCTGTTCTCCGATGTCGGCAATCTTGTTGGCAGCAATGATGGCTCCACCCATATAGATAGGTTGGCGAACCATCACGCTTCCTGCCCAGATGTTGCGGGTGTCGGTGCGGAATGCATCTACCAGTTTCTCTCCCAGCGCATTGCCTTGCTGCTGCAGAGGTCCCAGTTTCTCATTCATCAGTCCGCCTATCTGCTGCGCCATCTCCGGGGTAATCATCCCCTGACTTACGAGTTGGCTCATCAGATTGCTGGCTCCTCCCGATATTCCTCCGGTAACGGTAGAACCGATATTGCTGAATGTTGATTTCTGACCGTCGTTCAGCAGCGAAATCTCCCTGCTGAACCATTCGTAACCGCCTAAAGCATCTACTTTAGGAAGATATTTGGTACGTGCCGATTTCTTCAGATTATACGCCACGTCCTTCTTGAGCTTCGAGGCATTGAGCTGCTTGTTGTTGCGCAGCGCCATGGCACGGCAACTGTCAAGGCTCAATGCTTGTGCCTGAGCCCCGGCAGGAATCAATGCTCCCATCAGCATGATAAGAGTTATATATTTTTTCATCCTTTGTTTATAATATTATATAATATCGGATGCAAAATTATGGAATTATTCTTAAATGACAAAGAAATTTTGATTATCAAATCTTTAAGAATCAAAAAATATATTGCATTGTGGAAAAATAGAACATACCCTTTAGTTTTCCATAATCCCTTAATCGTCTGTTTCTTAGAAATTCACCCGTTCTGTCTCGCCCCAGGTCGGGTCTACGGTAATGCCGATTCCGCCGCCCGTACTGTCGTCTCCTCCGCCAAATCCGTTAGCGATTGAAATCTCGGTATAGGCTGTTTGGTTCTGATGCATTTTCAAATCGGCTTTTTCAAAACTCTTTACCACTTTTGCATCGGCATCCAGGAAGCTGATGCTCATCTTGATGTTCTTCTCTTCTTCATGCGGGAAGGTGTAGACGGTAAAGTCTCTGCCGCCATCTTTCATGCTGAAATTTTCGGTCTGCCGACTGTTCACGCAGCCGAATCCGGTGGTTGCATCCAGGGTACTGCTGCCACCGGTATAATAGAACTTGATGCTCCTGATTTCTTCGGGAATGGTTTCGTCGGTAATATGTACCTTGAAGGCACCAACTGCTCGCTTCAGGTTGATGTCTGAGGTGGCTCCATCTGCCGTTACGCTCAACCTGCCGTAATAATAAAAGGTGTCAGTAAGTTTGTTGCTCGCAAACTTCACCTTCTCGGGTGCGCTGATAGAGCAGTTCCCCTTTCCGTTATGGGCAATTACCACGAGGCGGTATTCTCCTTCGTCCAGACTCACATGGGCAGTTCCGAACCCATTGTCGGTAGAAAGCTGGTTCGCCGACTCCAGTTTCTCCTCTCCGTCAAAGATGGCAAACGTCAGTCTGGTGCACACATCGCTCAGAGCAATCTGCTTGTCGGCTGCTTTGGTCGTCAACAGATTGGTGTTTTCTATTTTCTGCACATGAATCGTTACATTGGCGTTTGCATCATGTGGTTTTCCGGTTGTTTCGTCAATCGAAAACTTCTCGCATGAAGTAAGCGTCGCTACGAGCATCAGCAACAGGGATGCCAGTAACCGATAGGGCTTCTTACTCATAATCGTTCTTATTTACTAGTTGCTCTATGCGTTATCTCGGAGTTTCCTCGGGCATAAAGATGTGGCAAATATACGTTTTTTCTCTTTTCGATGCAAGTAAAATCTAATAAATCTTTATATTTTTTGCTATTTATCTGTTTTTTCGTACTTTTGCATCGGTTTTTCTGTACTTACAGAACCCATTTTGCATTATATATATAATAAGGTATAGAAGATACAGTTATGGATAAGAAGATAAAAGCATTGTTTTTCGATATAGATGGCACCCTGGTGAGTTTCACGACCCACAGGATTCCGCAGAGCACGGTAGATGCTTTGGAGCAGGCGAAGAAGAATGGGGTGGAGGTGTATATTTCTACCGGCCGTCCGCAGCTCATCATCAATAACCTCGGTCAGATAGAACATCTCATCGACGGTTACATCACCACCAATGGCGCCCGCTGCTTTGTAGGCGATAAGGTGGTGAGTCAGCACGCCATCCTTCCAGAAGATGTGAAGACGATTATCGAGGCTGCCGACCGTGATGATTATCCGGCAATCGTAGTGGGAGAGCATCATCTTGCCATTCATCATTATACCGACGAGGTTTATGAAATCTTTGCCAAGGGACTGGGTGTGGATTGTGAAATCTTCCTCACCGATGTGAATGAACTGGGAGATGAGCAGGTTCTGCAGGTTACTCCTTTCTGTTCGGTAGAGCAGGAAACGCTCCTGATGCCTACGCTCCGCAACTGCACGTCGGGCAGATGGCATCCTGCCTTTACGGATATTACGGCAGCCGATGCGGATAAGGGCAAGGGCTTGCATGCAATGGCTGATTATCTGGGGTTGAACATAGATGAAACCATGGCTTTCGGCGATGGCGGCAATGATATTTCCATCGTCCGGGAGGCAGGCATTGGTGTTGCGATGGGCAATGCGGGAGATAATCTCAAGCAGGTAGCCGATTACATTACGACTCATGTGGATGAAGATGGTGTTAAGAATGCCCTCCTTCATTTCGGTGTGATTTAATTACTTGGGCTTATTGCCTCTGGTTTTATAACTCTCTATATATAATAAGGTGTAATCCTGATGAAGCCTTTTTTATAGGCGAGTTTCATTTTGATAAAATAATAAGGGCAAACATGTCATTTGTTATAGCGAATGGCATGTTTGCCTTTCTGTTTTTAAAACTTTCCTTTATCATCCAGTTTCTTTCTATATTTTACGTTTTGGGATAATAAATACCTAAAATGCTTACGAAAAGTAATAAAATATACGGAAAATATACATAAAGTACCATAAAGTTGGTATTTTGCGTCATTTTGTTTGCTAAAAATTTGTTTAATTAGCAAAAAGTATGTATCTTTGCACCCGATATTTGTAAGTTGTTTAATTTTAAAGAGAGAGAATTATGGTAAAAAGATTGACCATGCTCATGGGGGGGCTTATTCTTTCAACAGGAATAGCCCTCGCTCAAACTACTGTTACAGGTAAGGTTGTTTCTCTGGAAGACGGTGAACCAGTTATTGGTGCATCTGTTAGAATTGTAGGCACAAAGACTGGAACAGCGACTGATGTCGATGGTAATTTTACGCTTCCTAATGCCAGCAAGGATGCTGTTTTGGAGATCAGTTACCTCGGTATGCAGACTAAAACAATGAAAGCATCTGCTAAAATGAAAATCGTTTTGGTTTCTGATGCAAGAAATCTTGACGAGGTAGTTGTTACTGCCTTGGGTATGAAACGTTCAGAGAAAACTTTGGGTTATGCTGCCAGTACAGCCAACGCTTCTGAGTTGACTGTGGCTAAGTCTGGTTCCCTGATGAGTGGTCTTCAGGGTAAGATGGCTGGTGTGCAGATTTCTGGTGGTGGTGTTACAGGTACATCTCAGAAAGTCGTAATTCGTGGTATTTCTTCCGTTTCTAGCAACAACCCATTGTATATTGTTGATGGTGTGCCTATCAACAATGATCGTTTGGGTGATAACTCTGTTGACTTTGGTAGTGGTGCAGGCGACATCAACCCAGAGGATATTGAATCGGTAACTGTATTGAAGGGTGCTTCTGCTACCGCTCTTTATGGTTCCCGTGCAGCCAATGGTGTTATCATGATTACTACAAAGAAGCCACAGGGTGACAAGAAGGCTTCTATCACTTACGATGGTTCTTTGACATTTACTGATGTGCTTCGTGTGCCAATGACCCAGAATCTCTTCGGTCAAGGTTGGGGTTCCTGGTCTAATGAGGAGAACGGTTCATGGGGACCTCGTCTCGATGGTCGTGAGCACTGGTATGGTTCTACAGGTCTTTCTAACGGCGAGACTTTGACCAAGCCTTTTTCTTATGTTAAGAACAATATCCGTGACTTCTATCAGGTAGGTAAGGAGTGGAACAACAACGTATCTCTCCGCTATGGTGATGAGAAAGTAGGTATTGTTGCATCTTACGGTAATGTAAGTTCTAATGGTATTACTCCTAATGATGGTGATACTTATCATCGTAATACCTTCTCACTCCGTGGCTACGCCAATATCGACAGATTCCATCTTGACATGTCCCTGAACTATGTTCGCAAGGATATGCGCCGTTCTCGTGATATGTATATGGAGTTGCTTCAGGGTGCTTCTGACGTGCGTTTCACCGATATGAAGGATTATAACCTGGAGCGTAACAATGTAGATAACTACTATACATTGTATGCGAACAACCCATATTATATGGTAGATAACTTCTATTCTACTTACCAGGACGACCGTATTTATGGTAAGTTGGAGTTGGCATACGATATTACCAAGGATATCAAGGTGATTGGCCGTTTCGGTGGTGATTATACCAATTATAAAACCGAGCGTGTCGAACCTCGTATTCTCTATACCGAGGGTTCTTATCAGGCAAATGGTAATGGTACTACAGTAGGTAACCAGGGTTACTATTCTAAGTATCGTTCTCAGCGCGGACAGATTGATGCCAGCCTTTTGCTGACCGGTAATCATACTTTCGGTGATTTCTCAGTAGGTGCAACCTTGGGTTGGAACTTGAACCAGAGAAACTATGATACTGTAGGTGGTTATAATGAGCAGTTGGAAATTCCTGGATGGAATTCTTTGGATAATACAATTTCCAATTCTCTTACTGATGCAACATCATGGAAAAGAAGATTGATTGGACTCTTGGGACAGGTAGAATTGGGTTATAAGGATTGGGCTTTCTTGAACCTCTCTGCTCGTAACGACTGGTCTTCTACACTTCCTGTTGGTAACAACAGCTTCTTCTATGGCGGTGCCAATGTATCTGTACTTCTGAACCAGGCTATTCCTGCTTTGAAGAATATCAAGCAAATCGACTTGTTGAAGGTTCGTGCAGCTATAGGTCAGACTGGTAATGATGCTGATGTATATATGACTAATTCATATTATCGTCCATTCCAGTCTTATTATACATATTTGCCAATTTCTGGTGTGTTAGGTTTGACAGAATATAACCGTTTGCCAAATACTAACTTGAAACCAGAGATTACAACAGAGTATGAGCTTGGTTTGAGCGGTACATTCTTCGGTAACCGTTTGAGTTTCGATGTGGCTTACTATGATCGTATAACCAAGAATCAGATTATCTCAGCTACTTTGGCGCCTGAGACAGGTTATACTACGAACACCCGTAATGTGGGTAAACTTCAGAACAAGGGTATAGAGGCAATGGTGAATATTACTCCTATCCGTACCAAGGATTGGGAATGGAGCGTAGGTGCTACATACTCAAAGAACTGGAGTAAGGTGAAGGAACTTTGGGATGGTCTTGATGAATATACCATTCCTGTAGGTACTACAATTACTAGTTTGTATTCTTCTCTTCGCGGCGTATCTTATGTCTTGAAGGTTGGAGAACCTATCGGTATCTTCAAGTTGCCGTCAACAGAGAAGGTGACAGATAAGAATAGTCAGTATTATGGCTATAAAGTGGTAGACAACAATGGTTTCTTAAAGTCAAGTTCTACGGAATATGATTATCTCGGTTCTTCTCAGCCAGATTTCGTAATGGGCTTCACTACACATTTGAAGTGGAAAAACTTGACCCTTGCTGCTACAGGCGATTGGCATAAGGGTGGCTTGATGTATTCAGAAACCTCTTATATTACTCACTTCAACGGTAACTCTACAGAGACAGTATTCAATGAGCGTGATGCGTTTATCTATCCTCATTCCGTAAAGGTTGTTGGTGGACAGTATGTTGAGAATAATATTCCTGTTCGTTCAGACCAGATGAATTATGCTCAGGGTAACTATAGTTACAACCCGGAGGTGCGTCGTGATTTCGTTGTAAGCCGTTCTTACTTCAAACTCCGTGAGTTGGCTTTGACATACGATTTCCCTAAGACAATCACAAGCGCATTGAAGATGCAGAAGTTGTCTTTGAGCCTTGTTGGTCACAACTTGTTGCTCATCACTCCTAAACATCAGAATTATATCGACCCTGAGTCTTCTAACTTTGGTAATGATATCAGCTCTGAGTTTGGTGAGACAATGGGTTCTGTATCAACTCGCAACTATGGTATTAACTTGAAGGTTGTATTTTAATTAAAGGAGATTTCGTATATGAAAAGATATAAATTTTTAAGCGCAGCATTACTGGGAGCCGTCTTGACAATGGGTACTGTTACTTCTTGTAGCGATTCCGGTTATTTGGATATCAACTACAATCCTGATTACCCAACAACAGCTACTTATAAGCAGCTGTTCCCTTCTGCAGAGGCTTCAACAGTTGCAGTTTTAGGACTTTACGGACAATTAACTGGAAATTTCTGGTGTCAGTATGCCACACAGGGTAATAGTACAAACCAGTATAATACATTGGCTAACTATGCGGTAACGACAAGCAGCTCTTATCCTCCAGTTAAGGCTTTGTGGGATAATACTTATGCCAATGCTTTGAAGGATTTGAAATTGTCTGTAGCTTCAGCAGAAGGTGCAAAGGTATGGAATTATTGGATGGTTTCCAAAATATTGATGGCCTATAACTATCTGGTGTTGACCGATTCTTATGGAGACATTCCGTTTAGTGAGTCTTTGGATATTGATAACAATCCAAATCCTATATTTGAGGATAGTAAGACTGTTGTGTATCCAGGTATTATTAACATGCTTGATGAGGCTATTGCTAAATATAATGATGCATTAGAGTCAGAGAAGTCTTATCCTATAGGTGGTACTTTAGACTGTTTCTTGGGTGGAAGTATGGCTAAATGGGTCAGCTTTGCCAAGAGCTTGATACTGAAAATGTATCTGAAGGATTTCGATGCTCATAAAGAGGATATTAAAAACTTGTTGGCTGAGGGCGGCTTGCTGGAAGAGGATTGTGCTTGGACAGCATGGGTTGATGCTACAAACAAGGCTAACCCATTATATGAATTTAATATTCGTCAGTTGAATACCACTGAGAATATGCGTGCTTGTCATACTTTTGTTGAGTATCTTCTCGCAAAGAAAGATCCACGCATAGTTTATCTTTATAATCAGACTGCTGCATCTAAAAAAGCGCATCCAGACTATAATACACCAGAGTTGTTGATAGCACATATGGATGAGTGCTATGAGGGGCTTCCTTGTGGTACAAAGCCTAGTACTCAGTCTGTAATTACTATCTCTCAGTCTTCACGTGTTAAGCAGGCTTATGATGATCCTGTATACTTGATGAATGAGGCAGAATGTGAATTGATGATTGCTGAGGCTTATGCTCGTTTAGGTAATACAGATAAAGCAGAGGAGTATTATAATAAAGGTGTGCTTGCTGGTTTTAGCCGTTGGGGACTTGATGGCTCAAGTTTTGTAAATGGTGTATATGCATTTGATAAAACAGATATGCTCAAGAGTATAGCACGTCAATATTGGCTCACTTATGCTGGCGCTAATTCTTATGATGGCTGGATTACTCGTAATCGTTTAGGATATCCTGAAGTTCAGGGTGCTGTTACTGTACGAGTTAGTAACAAGCCAATGGAGCGTACTTTGTCTGAGGGTTATCAACTAGGTAACTTGGTAGATCCAGGTGCTTCAAACTTGGCGACAGGTGCTTACCCTATGCGCTTAATTTATCCTACCTCAACATCTCTGTATAATACCGCTGCTATGAAGTATATCAATGAGAATGGTAACGACATCACCAAGAAGTTGTGGTGGGAGAAGTAAATTCTAGTTTTTATTAAATAGACTGAAATATGAAAAAAATATTATTTTTATTAGTTCTTGTTGTTATGATGTTCTCGGCTTGCTCCGAAGGTACAGATTTCGACATTGATTATACGCCGATAGCTCCAATAGGAGGTCAGTATGCTTTGAATATTGAGAAAGGTTATGATCCTAGTAAGACTGATGCTGAATATTGGGACTCTAACCCTTCCGATGTTGAAGAGATATGCAGTGTTTCTGATGGAGTTTTTGGTTTCTTGAGTAATACAACAGATTACGATAAGGATAAAGCTTGGATTCGCATTGGTAATTACAGTACAGCTACTGCATGGGCAATAAATGCCAAGGTGTCTATCAATATGAGTGATTATATTTTTAGTGGTACAGATGTGGATAATTTTATTGGAAACTCTGCAACTTCTAAAGGTAAGATTACTGTGTCCGGTAAGTGCGGACATAATACTTACAAGACTGCGACTGGTACTATTACCGATGAAATTACTATTGTTTATTCTCGTGCAGATCAGCCTGGTTATCATTATAGGGCTAAAGGCTTTAAGTATACAGGCTGGGATGAGGATTTAGAATAAAGATATAAGGCAAAGTGATTTGCCTCGTTGTTGACTAAGTCAACACTTATATCTCTCTCGTCTTGGGGACTGGCGGTGGCCAGTCCCCTTTTTGGATTTATAAGAGAGTTTTCTTGGTTAATGAGGGTGTGTCATAAGTTCGGATAATAGTTGGCGCATAACAGTTGACTGCCGCATGCACAACAGCTGTTGTGCATGCGCATATCAGCTGTTATGCAAGCGCACAACAGCTGTTGTGCAACCGAAGATACTGACTGCCTCAATAACATATTCTATCTCTTTCAGCAACATATCCTATATCTTTCAACAACATATCCCATCTCTTGCAGCATCATATCCTATCTCATCCAACGACATATCCTATCTCATCCAACGGCATGACCTATCTCATCCAACGGCATGACCTATATTTACCAACAACAAGAAGAGGGTGAATAATAAACTTATGCCACATCCTCTTTATTTGTAAATGAAGTAGCTGCCTCCATCACTCTGGCAATATTTCTTCAGAAGCTGGATGATGTACTCGGCATTTTCGCGAACATGCTGTTCGTCTCCGTCGTAGCCGTTGATGAGAACCACCAAGTGGGTGGTGTCAATACTCATCTTGGTTCGCTCGTTGTCGCTGGTTGGAGTTCCTACGCCACCTATCTTGTCTCTGTAAACAGGCAGACCTTCTATATTAATCATGCCTCTGCCGATCCCTTCGTAGGGTTCGCCGGCTTTGCCTACGCCAAGCGTAAGAGTATCGCCTTCAAACTTGTCTGCATCAAAACCGCCGATGCTGTAGCCATAGGCAATGCTCGCCAGGTTCACCAGATCCACCAGCGTATCTCTCTGGTAGAGTTCCTTGCCCTGGAGCATTCTGCGGATAAGGGCTTCTGATGCCGGACGGTAACGCGAAGGATCCTTGCCGCAGGCACGATACACCTTTCTAGTGGCGGCAATGCCGCTCATCTCTTTCAGCGATTCTGTGGTCAGCGTCTCCTTGTACTTTTCGCCAAGTGCATGAATCTCATCCCAAAGTTCCTGACAATAAGGGGTATTCACCACATTGGCTTCTACACATGCTCCCACAAAAGTGGGACATACCGATTCGATTTCTTCTGATACAATGATGTTCATGATGCAATTCTGTTTTCTGTTAAACTAACTGATTGATAGGGCAAAAGTACGAAGAAAAATTGTAATAACCAAAGCTTCTCCCTCTTTTTTCTCCCTTTATTGTGGCTTATTCTCACATGTATACCTGTTTATACCTGTTTATACTTGCGCCTATGCGCTTATGTGCCTGTGCTCCCGCACACGCAGGCTTGGGCAGGCATGTATATAATAAAGTGTTTGCATGCTTGAGACGACTCCGAATCTTTACAAGTGTTAAAATTCGACTAAATTCTCAACTTTTTTGCGAAAAGATTTGGTGGAATGGAAAATAGTTAGTACTTTTGC
>ERZ1026858.667-NODE-667-length-18365-cov-55.649754_pt1 | contig 18365 bp, 11 predicted proteins | sample MGYA00380159_ERZ1026858 | MGnify/ENA primary metagenome ERZ1026858 (study PRJEB33269, sample SAMEA4719795) | human gut metagenome | biome: human-associated habitat; feature: organic feature; material: feces | place: Cameroon | collected 2013-10 ...
ATGAATAGCCCACACCATCGGAGAACTGCTCCTTCTGGCGCCATGCCACTTCCTCAGGAAGCAGATCGGCGAATGCCTCACGAACCACCTTTTTCTCGATGGTCTTATCCGGACACATCTTCAGCACAGGGTTCATGCCCATGGCTACATCCAGGAACTCCTTGTCAAGGAAAGGCACACGGCCCTCGATGCCCCATGCAGCCAGACTCTTGTTGGCTCTCAGACAGTCGTAGAGGTAGAGCTTGCCCAGTTTGCGCACGGTTTCCTCGTGGAAAGCCTTGGCATCAGGCGCCTTGTGGAAGTAGAGATAGCCTCCGAATACCTCGTCGGCACCCTCGCCCGAAAGCACCATCTTGATACCCATGCTGCGGATTACTCTCGCCAGCAGATACATCGGGGTAGATGCACGCACGGTGGTCACATCGTAGGTCTCGATGAAGTAGATGACATCACGGATGGCATCCAAACCCTCCTGAATGGTGTAGTTGATTTCGTGATGCACGGTTCCGATATGCTCGGCTACCAAACGTGCCTTTGCCAAATCTGGCGCACCCTTCAAACCCACGGCAAAGGAGTGCAGGCGTGGCCAGTAGGCCTTGGTCTCGCCACCGTTCTCCACACGGGTAGAAGAGAACTTCTCGGCTACGGCAGAGATGACGGAAGAATCAAGACCGCCGCTCAGCAATACGCCGTAAGGAACATCGCTCATCAGCTGGCGCTTTACAGAAGCCTCCAGGGCATCGTGAATCTCCTTCACGGCAGCCTTCTCCTGAGGTTCAGCATCCTTCAGCTGAGCTTCAGCCTTCTTCTTATCATCCATCTGATATTTCTTCTGCATGGCAGCATACTCAAACCAGTCGCGGGTGTAGTAGCGCTTCATACCAGGGTTCTTGCTGTAATAATAATGACCCGGGAGGAATGGCTCGTAGTGGTCGCACTGACCCTCCAGAGCCTTCAACTCGCTTGCCACCAGCACCTTTCCATCCTTATCATAACCAATATAAAGAGGAATTACGCCGATAGGGTCGCGGGCGATGAGGAACTCATCACGTTCGGCATCGTAAAGGGCGAAGGCAAAGATGCCGTTCAGCTCTTCGAGCATCTTGGAGATACGGGCGTGGAGCGCATCCTCACCTTTATATATTAAGGTATCAAAGTCGGAATCTGCTCGCATCTCACGATAGAGAGAAAGAATCACCTCGCAGTCGGAACCCGTCTGATACTGGTATTTACCGGCAAAGCGGGCACGGATGTCCTGATGATTGTAAATCTCACCGTTCACGGCAAGCACCTGTTTCTTGTCTGGTGCAAACAAAGGTTGGCGACCACTTTCTGGGTCAACGATGCTCAGACGCTCATGTGCCAGGATAGCAGAACCACCACAATAGATGCCGCTCCAGTCGGGTCCGCGATGGCGGATCTTCTGGCTCATACGAAGCGCTTGCTGTCGCAATTCAGGAGTCTGCTCCTGAATATTGAAGATAGATACGATTCCACACATAATATCTTTTCCTTTCTTTTATGGTTATTTCTAACATAATGTTATGTTTCGGCTGCAAAATTACAACTTTTTGCTAGAATAAAAGAAGGTTTACTTGCATTTTGCACCACACTAACACGAGATATAACAATTTAAAAGTATTTAAACACGCAAACCTTACATTTTGCTATCATATCAAGCAAAAATGATACAATTCGTAATTTATTATAAAAAACAAGATATTTTATATCGTTTTTCCGAATATTATTTGTACTTTAGCATCCGAATAAGCTCATTCTACGTGAGTAACAGATCTCCCCCCTCACCAATGGCGAGACAAAAAAAATAATGAAAAGTTTTGGAATCTCAAATAAATGTATTACTTTTGCACCATAGTATTAAAATCAAACACTTAGGAAGATGGCAGCATTGAAATTATACCCAGTGGGAATCCAGACATTTTCAGAGATTATCAATCGTAATCTGCTGTATGTTGACAAGACGGAATACATCTATCGCATGACTCATGGCGGTGGCAAGCATTTCTTCTTGAGCCGTCCACGCCGTTTCGGCAAGTCGTTGTTAACATCCACTTTCCAAAGCTATTTTGAGGGCAAGAAGGAACTCTTCAAGGGACTTGCCATTGAGAAGCTAGAGAAAGAGTGGACAGAATATCCTGTGCTTCACTTTGACATGTCTGGTGGCAAACATTTGGATATAGATGCTCTACGTCGTTATCTCCTTTACATTCTAAAGAATAATGAGGAACGATTTGGCGTAAAGAGTGACCATATAGACCCCAACATCAGGCTAAACAACCTGATAGACACCCTCTACAGACAAACAGGCAAGCAGGTAGTAGTTGTCATAGACGAATACGATGCCCCTTTGCTGGATGTAGTACATGAGACAGACAAGCTAAAAGTGCTTCGTGAAGAAATGCGCAATTTCTATAGTCCATTAAAAAAATGCGAGCCTTATCTCCGCTTTGTCTTCTTGACTGGCATCACCAAGTTCTCACAACTTAGTATCTTCAGCGAGCTGAACAATATCACCAATGTGAGCATGGACGATGAATATGCGGGCATCTGCGGCATCACCAAAGAAGAATTGCTAACCCAGATGTCGGCAGACATCGACAATCTGGGAGAGAAACTAGGCAAAAACAGAGAAGAGACCATAGAGGCACTACGTGACTATTACGATGGCTACCATTTCTCTGCCAATTCGCCAGATGTATTTAATCCTTTCAGCCTGCTCAATGCCATGACTAGGGGAAAGTTGGACTATTATTGGTTTACCTCAGGCACGCCAACTTACCTCATCAACATGATGAAGGAGTACGATACGGCATACACCGACTTTGCCGAAGGAATGGAAGCTGATGCCTCCGACTTTGATGCGCCTACAGAAGCCGGAACGATGACCACCCTCACTCCTCTCCTCTATCAGAGCGGATATATCACCATCAAGGGTTATGACAAGGAGTATGATTCATATTTCCTGGGCATTCCCAACAGGGAAGTGCGCATCGGATTGACCAAGGCACTCATACCTTATTATGTCACTCCTAATACGGTAGCCACCAACAATACCGTTCGCAACATGGCTCGTGCCCTGAACAAGGAAGACATGGAGCTGGCATTGCAGCATCTCCAGACATTCCTTGCCACCGTACCCTATTGCGACAATACCGACTATGAGGGTCATTACCAGCAGATGCTGTTTGTCATTTTCACCCTGCTCTCTGCCTATATGGTTGATGTAGAGGTTCGCACACCAAAGGGCAGAGTAGATATGGTACTTCGCTCATCCACCCATCTCTATATCGTGGAGCTGAAGCTAAATCAGGATGCAAGTGTTGCGATGAAGCAGATAGACCTGAAAGAATACCCCAAGCGATTTGCTCTTACCGGTCTGCCTATCGTGAAAGTGGGTATCAACTTTGATATGGCAACGCACAACATCACAGACTGGAAGATAGAATAAAAGACATAAAAAACTATAAGAACAAGGCTAAAATAGCCCTAAAAGGTGTTGCATTCCTAGGAAAGCAACACCTTTTTTAATCGGAATCATCAATTTTTAAAGGAAAATTTGGCATTCACATTTTTTTTTCTTATCTTTGCATCAATCAAAATATAACGAAATTCAATATCAATTATTCATAACTAATAGTTTACAAGAACTATAGTTTGCACGTTTAAAACAATACACGTTAAAACAATATGAGAAAGAAACTGATCAATCTATTCATGATGACTTGCGTGATAGCCGGTGGCTTCACACAGGCATCCTTCGCTCAACAGGCTAAGTTGAGCAATCTCACCCAGTTTGTAAATCCAAGAATCGGAACGGGTGGTCACGGTCACGTATTCCTCGGAGCCAATGTTCCGTTCGGATATGTGCAGCTGGGCCCTACTGAGCCATCACGTGGCTGGGACTGGTGTTCCGGTTATCACCACTCTGACTCCGTACTCATCGGATTCGGCCATCAGCACCTCAGCGGCACCGGTATCGGCGACCTGGGCGACGTGGCATTCCTGCCCGTAACCGATGCCAGCCAGAAGGAAATCCTCTTCAGTCATGCCAACGAGAATGTGCGCCCGGGCTACTACGCCGTGAAACTGCAGCAGCCTAACGTGTGGGTAGAGCTTACAGCCACCCAGCGTGCCGGATTCCAGCGCTACACCTTCGGTGCAGATGCCCAGCAGGCACAGCTGGTGCTCGACCTGAAGCAGGGCATCGGATGGGATGCGGCAAAGGATTACAACGTAGATAAGATTACCTCTACCACCCTGGCAGGCCATCGCTTCTCCAAGGGTTGGGCCAACGACCAGAAGGCATTCTTCTTCGCCGAATTCTCGCAGCCAGTCACCGTGAAGCCATTAGGCACCGGAAGATGGCTCATTGTGGCAGCAGATGTTACCAAGCCATTGATGGTAAAGACGGGCATGTCGGCCGTGAGCGCCGAGAACGCCCAGCTGAACCTGAAGAAGGAGATTCCGGGCTGGGATTTCCGACAGGTGGTGGCTGCTGCCGATGAGGCATGGAACAAAGAGCTGAACAAGGTGAACATCGAGACCACCGATTCCGCATCACGCCGCATCTTCTACACGGCGATGTATCACACCATGACCGCTCCATCCGTATTCTCGGATGTCAACGGACAGTATCGTGGTGCCGACGGCAAGGTATACGATGGCAACTTCACCAACTACACCACCCTCTCGCTCTGGGATACCTATCGTGCGGCTCATCCGCTGATGACGATGATTCATACCGATATGCTTCCAGACATGGCAAGCACTTTCATCAATATCTATCGCCAGCAGGGCCAGTTGCCGGTATGGCATCTGATGGGTAACGAAACCAACTGCATGGTGGGCAACCCGGGCATCCCTGTGCTTGCCGACATGGTATTGAAGGGCTACGTGCAGGATAAGGAAGGCGCCTACGAGGCAATGAAGCAGTCGGCGTTGAGAGAAGACCGCGGACTGGGACTGCTCAAGAAATACGGCTATCTGCCTTACGACAAGGAGAAGACCAAGGAAACCGTGGCAAAGGGTCTGGAATATGCCCTGGCTGATGCCTGCGTGGCCAAGGTGGCGCGCATGCTGGGCAAGAAGCAAGACGCCAAATATTTCGAGAAGAGAGCTAAATCTTACAGCACTTACTTCGACAAGGAAACCGGATTCATGCGCGGCATCGGTTCCGACGGCAAGTTCCGCACCCCATTCAACCCATTCGCTGCCGAGCATCGTGACGACGACTACACCGAGGGCAATGCATGGCAATACACCTGGCTGGTGCCACACGATGTACACGGACTCGTGAAGCTCTTCGGCAGCGAACAGAAGTTTGTCACCAAGCTCGATTCGCTCTTCATCGTCACCGGAAACATGGGCGACAATGCATCTCCTGACATCTCAGGACTCATCGGACAGTATGCCCACGGCAACGAGCCTAGCCATCACGTGCTCTACATGTACAACTACGTGGGTCAGCCTTGGAAGGGAGCCCGTCTGCTGCGCCAGACCATGAACGAGATGTATAAGGACGATTTCGACGGATTGAGCGGCAACGAGGACGTAGGTCAGATGTCGGCATGGTATGTGCTTTCATCCATGGGTCTCTATCAGGTAGAGCCAGCCGGCGGCAAGTACATCATCGGCAGTCCTATCTTCGACAAGGCATCGCTTAACGTGGGCAAGGGCAAGACCTTCAGCATCATCTGCAAGGACAACAGCAAGGAGAACATGTATATCCAGCATGCCAAGCTCAACGGCAAGCCATACACCAAGTCGTACATCATGTATAACGACATCATGAAGGGCGGCACCCTGGAAATCCAGATGGGCAGCCAGCCATCCAAGTGGGGCACCCGTCCAGCCGACCGCCCATAAGATTTTATCAAAATATGAACTAACTAACAAAAGATAAGAAAATGAGAAAGACTATTTTAGCAATGGCTCTTCTTGCCTCCATGACAGCGATGGCTCAGGAGAACGCCAAGGTAGATGTACACGCACGCTACACCAAGGTGGTGACACCGGTGGATGGCAAGTACGAATCTAAGCGTCCGCCAGTGGAGGACCGCCTCTTCACCTCCACCGCCGTGGAGAAGAAGATCAAGGAAGTGCAGAAACTCCTGAAGAAGAACCCGAAGTTGGCATGGATGTTTGCCAACTGCTATCCTAACACCCTGGAGAGCACTGTTCACTACCGTGTGCTCGAGAATGGTGACGACGATACATTTGTATATACAGGCGATATTCCAGCCATGTGGCTCCGCGACTCGGGAGCGCAGGTTTGGCCTTACGTGGCGCTTGCCAACAAGGACGAGAAGCTGAAGAAGATGCTGAAGGGCGTGATTCTGCGCCAGCTGAAGTGCATCAACATCGACCGCTACGCCAATGCCTTCAACGATGGTCCTACGGGTGCCGGATGGGTGAAAGACCGCACCAAGATGCAGCCGGACGTGTTCGAGCGCAAGTATGAGATTGACTCCTTCTGCTACCCTATCCGCCTGGCTTACGAGTACTGGAAGGTGACTGGCGACGACTCCATCTTCGGAGATGTATGGATGCAGGCTGTGGAGAACATCCTGAAGACCTTCCATGAGCAGCAGCGCAAGGTAACCGCCAAGGCTTATCACTTTACCCGTGTTTCCGACCGTGCTTTCGATACCATCGGTTGGGATGGTTTCGGTGCTCCGGTGAAGCCAGTGGGATTGATTGCCTCCATGTTCCGTCCATCGGATGATGCAACGATTCTTCCGTTCCTGATTCCTTCTAATTTCATGGCAGTATCTTCCATGAACAAGGCTGCCGAGATTCTGAAGCATGTGGCCGAGAAGGATGCGGCAAAGAAGGATGCGGCTCTGAAGATTGCCAAGGATTGCAACAGTCTGGCTGATGAGGTGCAGGGAGCCTTGCAGAAGTATGCCATCTACAACCATCCTAAGTACGGCAAGATTTATGCCTACGAGGTAGATGGTTTCGGCAACCAGCTTCTGATGGACGATTCCAACGTGCCATCATTGTTGGGTATGGGTTATATGGGTGATGTTCCGATGAACGACCCTATCTATCAGAACACCCGCCGTTTTGTATGGAGCGAGGACAATCCTTGTTTCTTCCGTGGCAAGGCTGGCGAGGGTATTGGTGGTCCTCACATCGGATACGACATGCCATGGCCGATGTCTATCATGATGAAGTGTTTCACAGCCCAGAGCGACGACGAGATTCGTTTCTGCATGAAGATGCTGCTGAACACGGATGCGGGCATGGGCTTCATCCACGAGTCATTCCACAAGGATGATGCATCGAAGTTCACCCGTCCATGGTTTGCATGGCAGAACACGCTGTTTGGAGAATTGGTGATTAAGTTGATCAATGATGGCAAGGCCGACTTGCTGAACAACTTATAATACACCTTATTATATATAGAAAATGCCGATAGTTTCTGATGTTTCAGAACTATCGGCATTTTTATTGTTTTCTTCCTTTCTTTATCCTTGTTTTAGGATGAAGGGATTAGAGATTCTTCACCTCATACAGTTCGGCGAGTTCCCAGAAACGATGGGCTAGGTCGTGGATGAACTTGCGGCCCTTCTCCGTCCATACCAGATAGGTGTGGGTATTCACCTTGCCCACCTTCTCGCTCCTGCCATCACTTGCAGGCGCCATATACGACTTGAAATGCGTGCGGCTCTTCGCCAGCCCCTTGTGGGCGTACTCGGCATAAAGCATATACTGACCGCTCTGGTAATACTGAATGTGCAGGGCACAGAGCGAACGGTTCAGTTCCTGGGCAGTGATGCCCAACTCCTTCGCCACCTGCGTGGTGGTGTAACAGGAGATGGAATCCAGCACATTGTCGCTGTAAAGTGCCTTCGGCAAGAGATCATCCACCTGGCGCTCAAGGGTGAGGATATTCTCGCTGCCCTTGACAAGACGCACCACCTGGTCACCCACCACATCGTTCAAACGTCGGATTTCCACATCCTGCTCGCCAATCAGCTTCTGCTTCAAAGCAATATCCAGCTCCTTCTCGCCTATCAGCTTCTGCTTCTGAGCAATATCCAGGGTCTGCTCGCCTATCAGCTTCTCTTTCTCGCCTATCAGCTTCTCCTTCATTTCTAAGTCCTGCTGCAGCTGATAGCAGCCGTTCTTGCGAATCTGCGGCAGCACCTCGGCAGTAACCCAACGCTTGAACTTTCTTCCCGCCGGCAACTTAGAACAGAAAAGCAGGGCATAGAATCCGCTCTCGTTAACGAAAGTCACCAGTCGGCGAGGATTTGAACGTGTGCCATCCTTGCGTAAACAACCCTCAACGTTAACGTACCATTTCAGGACGTCAACATCATCAACGTGCTGATTCACAGCATGATCTGGTCTCTTATAACCGAGCACATCGCAGAGATCCTGACCACAAAACCATGGCTCCCCCTGCTTATCCGTCAAGGTACGAACCTTTCCGAATTCCGGATTCTCAAACACGACAACATCTGCTGCCATCATTTTCTCACACTTCGCCTTTGCATTTCTGCCAAAAGAATTCTTCATCATAAAAAATAAAATTAGAAAATAAGAATCTAAACTTTCAATTACAAGATGGTAATCCAGATGCTCTCCTCTCGCTCTCTCGCTGCCGTGATGGCATTGATGATGCGGCGGAGCCATGCCTGCGAATTCACCACCATGCCCCTCGCCTTGTTCTCACCCACCAGCAGGCAACCCTGGGTGTCATCGGGATAATTGCCGGAATGAATGCGGATGCCCTGGAAACCGGGAACACCCTGCACCAGCGGCAACCACTTTCTGAACCTCGGCGACCAACTGATTACCACCGGATACGTACCCTCGGGAATAGCCGTGTGGCCCGGAACCTTGCGAGCCTTCTCGCCCGATATTCTGCTGAAGCGGACATTCTCCTCCTCGGGCTTCAGCGTGATGCCCAGAAGATTGCGCCACGTAGGCTCCAGGGTGTCGCAGAAATAATGCGCCTTGTCTAATTTCTTCACATCAAAGGAGTGCTCAAAAATACGCTTATCGCCTATCTTCTGCCCCGAACGCCAACTGCGCTCCACCTCATCATCCGTCAATAAATAAAGATGACCGATGGTATAACCCATCTGTTTCGCTATGCGCTTTACTACTATTTCCATATTCAAAAATATTTAAGAATTCAACATATCATTTCTAAAACAACATCAGGAATTCAACAAATCCACCACTTTGCCATCCTTGCGGTTGCGAAGCTTTTCAAAACAGAATAACTGAATACTGATTACGTCATCCTTGGCACCCTGGGGCGGAATCTTCTTCACATAGTTCCGGTTAACCCAGTTGCGCAACATCGATACCGTGCCCGAGCGGTTCATCCCCAACTGCGAGCGCAGGAACTCAGCCTGCTGAAAACTGAAGACATCGGGCAACTGCTGCAGCAGGCTCGCCGGACCACGCTTGCTCGTCTTCTCGTCAGAACCATTCGCACGCTTGATGGCATCGCCAAAGAACTTCATCTTGCAGTAAAGGTCGTATTGCTCGCTCCAGCGGATAAACTCCTCTATCTCAGGCTCCCATCTGTATCCGTTAGCCACATAGAGCACGCAAGCCTTCAGGTAGCCAATCACATTGGCACGGAAGCTCAGGTTCTCATAAGTGCGGTCCTGACTCAAACGGGAAAACTCAGCATGCTCCTCCTTCAGCTTCAGCGCCAACCGGAAAGCCTCCTCGCATTCCACCAGTCCAGAAGCCTGACAGAGGTTCTCGATGTAAGGTTTTAATCCCTCACGGTAAGCCTCATCATAGGTGCCGTAAACAGGCATTTCCTCGCCGATTTCACGCTCTGGGATGGTGCAGAAATTAATTCGGCTGATAGGTCCATCGGTGAGCACCTTAGAGAAATATCGCTGTCCCTTCTGGATGGTAGAAGACGCATTCCAATTGAACCGGATGGTAACACGATCGGTAACACTCTGCGAACCTACGCGAGTCTGGCCATATTTATTACTTGGGTCAAAAGCGAGACACATAATGCGAAACTGCTGACCACCGTTACCTTTCAGCGCATCAAAGAGGTCTATCTCGTTCAGCGAAGTGTAAAGGAAATGCCCCTGCGCCTCAGCAGTACGCATCACGAAAGCCGGATTGGTCATGTCGGCATCAATCTCCTGGATGATGAGGTTATCCGGTCGCTTGCGCTTATCCTTGTTGGCGCCCTTTCGCACCACCTCGTCCTTCCACTCCTTCTCACGCTTCAGGTTCTCGGCATCTCTCTTTCGGATATCCTCCATGATATACTCGATAGGCTTCTGTACGCAACTTTTACCTGCACCAGTAGAGGCAAGCAACACCGTGGCAAGGGTGGCTTCGTGCTCTACATTATCAATATATCGGAATCGGGTGTTCCAGAGATGCGTGGCAAGTGGCGGGAAGATGGCATGTGCCACGGCAGGCTTATATACATCCGGCGTGTTGGAGATAAGATGCTCCACCAGCTTAGGAAGCTTGGTGGGCATGGCTGGCGGGTCTGGATAGTGTACTTCATCACCTTGAACATTTAGAGCATTAGGGGTTGAACTTTCAACTTTTAATTGTAAACTATTAACTTGATAAACAGCAGCCTGCTTCTCAGCCGTGGCATTGATGCGCATCACATCACGTGAGAACGGCTTCGAACTGTCACCATATTTCGCATAGAAATCGTGAATCAGCTGATGGCAGTCACGCTCCTCGTAGTAGCTCGGCATCTTCTTCGCCACCACCTTCATCAGTTCGTCTTCACTCATCACACGTGATGCTCCGGCGCTCATGATGGCGAGCAGGGAGGAGTGGCGTGAACCGATGGTATCAATCTCCATCCCCTTCAGTCCGGCAGCCTCCTTGAAGAGTTCGAAGGCTATGAGATTCTTCTCGCTGGCATTTTGGGTTGCCACTCCGCCAGCATCTTGAGAAGCTCCAGCAGAGCCGAGATGAGAATCATTAACACGATGGCTATTACCAGGTTGGGCAGGCTGAACAGCAGCGCCAGCATAAACAGCGTTATCGCCGTTAGTGCCCGAAAATCGATTGTCTTCACTTTGAACATTGAACTTTGAGTTTTGAACATTATGATTACTATTAACATTTTCACTTCCCGCAGAATGAATCTGTGGCATCTGTGAAATCTGTGGGAAATTTTGTTTGCCCCTGCCGTCAATCGTCAGCCCCCTCTTCAAGAAGGCCTCTCTTCTCAACGAAATATCCTCTGCGGGCAGCACCACATACCACTCCTTAGAGCGATAAATTTCGGAATCCTTATCCGTGATGAAGATGATTCTCTCAGGCGTGATGCAGCTCTTGTCATAGGGAATCCCCGATGCCTCGCAATAGGCACGCTGCGTCTCCTCGATAGTCATCCCCACCGGCATGCGGATGTCGATGTGCAGCTTCTTTCTGGCCGAATACTCCAGATGCAGCAGCTTGCCCTTCCAGATGGTGTCGCTGCAGTTCAGCTCGCGAGCCTTCTCCAGTGCCTGCTCCACATACTCCTTGTCATCCACGTCCACCGTGGTCTGGAAAAGGAAGCTCTCGGGGTCGGCATCGCCCTGCGAGCGGTGGTTGTTCCTGAAGCGGGCGTAGTGGATGGCTCTGAAGGGCAACTGCCTCTTCAGTTCCTCCCTTGCCTTGGCCGCCGCCTTCCCGTTGGCAGCATCCACGCCCGCCATCGGCTTCTCGCCACGAATCTGCTCCACCAATCCCTTCAGCCACGGCTGGGCTATCAGCTGGTCGTACACCGCCAGGGACTGCAGGGAATTAATCCTCCCCATGTTTCCCTTGCGTGCGGGATTCAGAGCCATTACCTGTTTCTGTTCACTCATGCAAAAAACTCCTTATATTAAATGATTGAGGCTGCGACTATTCGCCAAATTCCATATACCCATATACAGAAAAGCCTCGCAACCAGACTTTTATCATCTGATTGCGAGGCAAAGATACGGCGATAAACAATACTATCCAAGCAAAGAACCGCCGGGTTCCTTCACGGGTTCCCGAGTTCCTTTAAAGGTTCCAAAGTTCCTTTTAGAGTTCAGTTTTCAGAACTCAATCATTCCTTTCACAGTTCAATATTCAGAACTCAATTGCTCCTATCATAGCTCTATATTCAGGATTTCAAACAGAGAGGCAACCACTCTTTTCATTTCCATAAACGGTCGCACCGTTTCGTTTCCTATCGGCTCGAAGCTCCACTGTTTAAAGGGTTTGAAGTAGCATGAAGAGTTACTTATCTTTTTGATATCATTCTTGCACAGAACCACGGGATACCCCTCTGGGCGCACCTCATTCATCATGTGGCAGAAGCCCTCGTAGTCGGTATTCCCCACCAAGCCGATATCAACCGCGGCTCTGAAAATACCAATCCATTGCTTCTGGTATCTCACGATAGGCTTCCCATGCTCATCCTTCTTCTCCATAAGCATTACTACGGCTTGAGCGAAGACTTCTACCGTCATCTCTTTTGGAGGATTCCCAGGATTCTTCATCTCACCAAAGGGTGCTGCATGATGCATACCACCAGGCTCAGGCATGCCACCAGGCTCAGGCATGCCATCAGGTGCAGCATACTGCTTAACTTCAGAAGCAGCATACAACTCCATTTCAGATAACACAACTCTATCAGAATCATACTTCTTCTCCACCTTTACCCCATCGGTGCTGATATAAACGTCACCGCAATCATGGATATCATAATTCCTCACATCATTGCATTTTTTAATTTTAATTTCCATATGCTTATTGTTTTGATTATTTCTTCGATTATTGGCTTGATTTAACACAATTTCATCGACTTTTTTCATTTCCTCATCAAAAAAGTTATTGAAGACGAGCCTATTTATATCTCCCAGGAAGGTCTGGATAGAATATAGGTCTAGATTACTATCACTACAATTAGCAAGTATGCCAATACACATACCAGCCAACAGATGGAGAAGAAATCTATACCGAGAAGGAATCGGGATTAATTCATGATCCATGGTCATTAGCTTTTAAGAGTTAAACTTAATAATCTATCCGCACAAAAGCATCAATTCCTCTTTATTGGAGCGAAACCATAGGATCTGTGTTTCATGGCTACAAAAGTAAGGAAAAAAAATGAAACCGCCATAACTTTTAGCGAAAATCTTTCAATTTTCTATATTTCCCAATCAAAATGCATAAATCCGGTATTTTTATACAGAAATCAATAACAAAGAGATATTCAAAAGTAAAACAGAACACATCATAACTGACACACAAGACTATTACATAGACCTTGTGTTCTACAGAAAGCACAGCATAGCCCTTCTCCATCGTAACGAGAAGGAATATGCTGTGCTAACAATCAATACTCAATTATGTAGTTTTATTTCATCAGCAGTTTCTTAGTCAACACATTGCTTCCACAAATTATTTTCATAATAACAACCTGTCTCGGAGCTTTTATGCCAATCTTATTGTCGTGAGTAACAATGCGGTCAATCATCTGTCCTTGCAGATTGTATATAATAACCGTCTTCTGCTCCTTATTATCATCAGCAAAACAAATGTTGTTACCCTCAACACTAAAATCAATCTTAGGATTGTCTGCTGCTATATTTTCAATACCAGTAGGAGTTGTTGAAGGAAGTCCGTCGAGTATAGGGAAGCTATCTTCACCTTGTTTCCATTTCAGCAACGCAAATTTCACATATACGAATTCTACAGTATCCTTTCTGCTGTTGAGTTCCGCAACAAACTCAGGTGTTTTGGCATCATCTTTTTCCAGAAAGCCTTTCGTGCCACCATCTACGCTAGTATCAATATCTTTCGGATTTATGGCATAAGGATTATGACACCAAGAGTGAAAACAACTTGCGCTTCCATTGCTATAAAAACTATGTTCTATATATTCCTTACTAGATGAGCCTGCAATTCCTCCAATATGAATTCCCCATGCTTTATAAAAATCATCCCTAACGTTTACCTGTGTAGAACTATAATCTATACCACCTCTATTATAGCAGTTATAGATCATCCCATTATTTATAGCAGAAATTCCTCCCACTAAGATAGTAGCACGTGAACATTGTAAATTATCATAACTATAGACTTCACTCTTGGTGATACTTTTTACGTCTCCTTCATTACATGAGTTATAAACATACGAACCGCCAATTCCGGATGCATACGCTTGAGCCCCAATGGTACATAGGTCTGAGGTAGCCACGGAATGAGCTGTTACTTTTCCTCTGTTCAAACAGTTGATAATGTTACTACCATTGGCAATACCAGAAGCTATTGTTGAGACCGTATAATATTGATAAATTATATCTTTAACTGATGCAGCTCCCTTCACTTCACCAAGATTAACACATTTATCGATATAGGTATAATAATCTCCGTGTCCTACGATTCCTGCAGCTTGACCTTGCTCCGTTGTAATTTTACCTTTATTTACGCAAGAAACAATAACCGGGCAAGAAAAGCTTGTGCTTACCTCTCCAACAATGCCACCAGCATAAGTACCTCCTTCAATATTTCCAGTATTGTAACAATCAGAAATAGTTGCTTGATCACTTTGGCCCCCAAGAATTCCACCAGCACAATAATCCGCCTTAATATTACCGGAATTATTGCATCTGGTCATAATACCAGATACGCCTCCTGCAATGCCAGCTGCATGCGCATTACTAGTAATACTGACTGTATTTTTGCAATCAGATATTTCTCCTTCAAGATAACCTGTTATTCCATAAATCCAGCCTCCGCTTTCCATATCTTCTATATTTTTAAGCACGCCATAATTGCAACAATTTTTAATATTACCATAGCAACTGCCAGCTATTCCTATGGCAGAACCAGAAGCAGAAATGGTTCCATAATTATTGCAGTTTAATATACTTCCCGGTTCTATATACGAATATATGCGTAAAACAGAAGCAACAATGCCATAAGCACTACCCTTTTCAGAATAAATATCACCATAATTATCACAATTGGATATGGTACAAGTTTCAAACATGTTACCACAGAAGGGAGCAACAGAAGCCCTAACAACATGAATATTGGCTTTATTTACACAGTTATCTATCACACTATGCTCTCTCATCTCAAGACAAAAAGAAATCGTGGGATAATAAGGATCTGTACCTTCAACTTGTATATTACAATTTTCTCCAATGGTCAAATTCAGAATTTTACCTCTGTCTAGTAAACTCAGAAATGATACACTTTCATTTTCTTTATCTGCCTTTGCCATGATATAATCTATCGTATGTCCCTTACCATCCAAAACACCTGAAAAGGTTTTAATGGCTTTCCAGTAATGTTTCGACAAATCAATATCAGTTTGAAGAATAATACTTTTATCCGAGAAAGTATTATTCTGGCTGTTAGATAAATACGCAACTCCAGCTAATTGTTTAGCCGTGGAAATGTAGAAGGTTGATTTTGATTCGTCAAACCATGAAATGTCATAGTTGCCTTGATCAAGCCAACTTCCGCTTTGTGAATATGCCTGGTTACTCCATAAGAGGCATAAGAAAAGAACAACGAATGTTCTGACATAAAATGTAAACTTGTTCATAGTTAAAAAATTAAATAATTAATAATATAATCGTTTTGGTGCAAATATATGCAATAAAATTGTAATCTACAAACATTTTGTCTTTTTTTAACCGTAATTGTTCGCAAATTCATAGAAAAAGCGCCTATTAATGTTAAATCTTAGCTAATATAACAAAATAGTTACCGAAATATTTGGCGGTTAGTAACTTTATTGTTATCTTTGCATCGTCCAATGAGGACAAAGCGACTTTTATATTTATTGCAACAACATGAGATACAGTGAACTGTACAAGAAGTTAAGGAAGGCAGGATGCTTTCCTCTTCGTCATGGTGGTCGGCACGACAAATGGTTCAACCCAGCCAACGGCAAGGAGGCGCCAGTCGCCCGACATGGAACGGCAGAGGTTCCGCAAGGAACTCTGAAATCTATCTATCGACAGCTCGGGCTTTAAGCTCGGGTTGTCCCTCATGGCTCATGAATACAATAATATAAAGTCGCTTTTGCTTTGATTCAACTTTTAACAATAAAAAGATATGGCAAGAAAGGTTACAGTAGTAGTAGAGACTGGCAAGGATTTGTTCTCTTGCTTCTTGGCGAAAGACTCGGAAGATTTGGGATTCGGCTTATGTGGCGATGGCAAAACGGCACAGGCTGCCATTGAGGATTTCTATGTTTGCCGTGACGAGGCTATACAGGATTTTAAGGAGCAGGGCAAAGAGTTTCCTGATTTGGATTTCCACTTCGTCTTCGATGTCGGCGCATTCTTCAACTACTATCCGATAAGTATCACAGCGTTCGCCAAGTATATCGGTATGAACGCATCGCTTCTTCGCCAATACGCCGCGGGCATCAAGATGCCACAAGGCAAGAGTTTAGAGAAGATTAGACAAGGCATTGCTAAAGTAAAAGGAGATTTAGATGCTGGTATGTTGATAGATAGACCAGTTCTACAATACGTTTAAAGAACAGTTCGGTCGGCTTCTATGCCGATTGTACTTCATGGAATTAAAAATTAAAAGATCGCTTTAGAAGCCCCTGGTGCGTGACGCATCGGGGGCTTTTTCGGGTCAACTGCAAAAGTGTGTGGTTCAACTAATCCATTTACTAACCTCACTGAGCAGCGTGGGTCTTTTTTTTAGTTTTTCGTAATGAAGAAAGCTATACATGCTTAAATGTTTTTATACTTTGTCTATGCATTCAAGCATTAGGGTTCAAGTTCCATTTCGTACTATTTTTATACTCATTTTCCCCTATTTTTTTATATTGATTTTACCTTCCATCATCCCATGTTCCGTATTCAGTTATTCAGTTATTCAGTTTTTTTTTGGAATAGTGCATAGATACCCCTTAGAAAACTCGGGGGTAGAAAAATATATAAAATGTAAATTATATTATTATATTATATATATTATATATATTAGTTAATAAACTTTATTTTTCTATAGCAAAGGGTAATAGGGCGAAAAAAACTGAATAACTGAATAACTGAATACGAATGCCCAAAACTATGAGTTGCGGGGCAGAAAACTATGAGTTGCGGAGTGCTAAACTACGAGTTAGCTTTTTTAACTAAAAAACGGGGTTAGGGCTGCTGAAAATCGAGCCTTATCACAGGCCAAAATTTGGCGGTTTCAAAAAAAAGCCGTACCTTTGCACCGTGATTCAGATACAACGGATTACTTTTCTTCAAATCACCTGATCCATCATCACTTGATCAATCACCTGATTTACCATCCAATCACCTGATCAATCATCAACCATCTGAACCACATCCAATTCATTTTATTAACCCGATTTATTAACTCTAAAAAACTGAATGATTATGGGAAATTCTAAAGGAACTTTGAAGTACCGCAAGGTACAGCGCACTCCACAGAACGGTGAGAATGCAGGTAAGAAACTCTGGTATGCTACTGCCGTCAGCGACCCTGAGATGGACTTCGAGTCGTTTGTTACTCACATCTCAGAGCACGGCTCTCCTTACTCCCGTGGCTGCGTGCACGGCGTGCTGATGGATGCCCTCGACCATCTGCAGGAGCTGATTCTCGACGGCAAGAGCGTCCGCCTTTCCGACCTCGGTCTGTTCAGCATCGGCATGACTTCCAGAGGCGAGGAGTCTAAGGACAAGGTTTCTGCAGCCAGCGTGGAGGGTGTTCACCTGATTGTGAGAAACACGAAAAACTGGAGCAACGCCGAGCTCAGAAAGAAGTGCAAGATTGAGAGCATCGACGCCAAGGGAACGGATGCAGGCGATGGTTCCGGTGACAATGGCGGCAATGGCGGCGGTTCCGGCAACACCACCGGCGGCAATACCACCGGCGGAACGAATGACGGAAAGACTGACGGAAAGACAGACGGAAAGACAGACCCGGGCAACACCGATTCTGGCAACACTGATTCCGGCAAAACCGATGGTGGCGGTTCTGACTCTAACGGCGACAACGAGCACATCGTGTTGTAGAAATTGTAGAATAAGAAATAACCACCCATCATTAACCACTAAAAAAGACTGCTTATGACGAAAGAAACCTGGAAAACCCTGATTCAGATTGCCATCTCTATCCTTACAGCCATTGCCACCACGCTAGGCGTTACGAGCTGCTGCGGCCTGTAATGGCGAGAAAGAAGCAAGATGGAAGAAGAATGGAAGAAAGTTGAAAAAAGCCCCCGGTGCCATACGCATCGGGGGCTTTCTGTATTTAAAATGCTACCGCAAAATTACGCTTTTATTTTGAAACCAGCAAGAAAAATCGAGGAAAAAGCATGGCGGTTTGGAAAAATAATCGTAAATTTGCAAATGGAAACCAAA
>ERZ1026858.668-NODE-668-length-18361-cov-11.521523_pt1 | contig 18361 bp, 17 predicted proteins | sample MGYA00380159_ERZ1026858 | MGnify/ENA primary metagenome ERZ1026858 (study PRJEB33269, sample SAMEA4719795) | human gut metagenome | biome: human-associated habitat; feature: organic feature; material: feces | place: Cameroon | collected 2013-10 ...
ATATTGCCGTATAGTTGTCATCACCTTGTTTTTGACAGAGAAAGTCAAATACATCGAGTATATCTTCTAATGGCTTGTCGTCCAACATCCTTGCTTGCAAGATACCGGGTGCCATGCTCTTGTACAAACCATCAGAACAGAGTAATATCCTGTCTCCTTTCTGAATGGCGAACTGCCTGATGTCAGGAACAGCAGCTTCTGGACGGTAGCTGAAGAAACAACGTGAAACAATTTCCCACCCGAAGTCGATACGCACATGATCTTCAGTTTGGTAAAGTAATCCCTCACCTTGTCTTAGCTGATAGCAACGGCTGTCGCCCACATGGGCTATTGTCACCTTGTCACCTTCAATGCTGGCCATGACCATCGTTGTACCCATCTCTGCATGGCTGAGGTCACAGGACCTCTGGTTGATGGCATTACAAGCCTTTTTGCAAGCCATAACAACTTTTTGGTCATTGTCTGGAGTGTCTGTACTATCCTGCCAGTATTTTGAAATGGCATTGCAGACTGCCTCACTTGCCACCTCGCCAAAAGAATGACCGCCCATGCCGTCACATACTATGCCCATGAAGCGATTATGCTCTGGCAATTCCAGGACGTTAAAGCAATCTTCATTATTGCTTCGACTACCAGTCTTGCTGATTGTCGTATATTTGATTTTCATTGTCTTCACATAAATGGTTCCATGCATAGCAACAATATTTCCCTAATACTGTCTTGCGTTTTTTGAAGCAACGATTTGCTTTCGCATATCGTCTCCAATTCTTCTTCCGAACGTTTGGGTTGTTCATCAGAATTACCACTATTGGCTGAAACCTTCTTGGGTAGTAGCCCTTTTATCATATCATAAATCCTACTCATAATATATATAGATTACTGTGTGTGACATGCTTTCTTCAGTAGCTTTATCAAGTCTTTGTATACAGAGTCGCTGATTCGTCCATGGTCGCGAGCATCGTTGATAGCATCATACACCTTGTCTCCCGAATAAGAATCCAGTCCTCCCCACAAGTTGTCTGTGCATAGATTTGTTGTGTAAATATGATTGGTGGTGAGCTTCGTTATCAATGTAGATTTAGCCAAGTTGCGAGCATCTACATCAGGTGCAGCACCAAACGAAATGTCATATCCGTGACTGGTATCGTGCAACCCATCGCCTGTTCCCAATGCGTTTCGCACAGCATCCTCTATATCATCAGGACTATATTGGGATAAATCAAGCGTAGAACCATCAAATCCATCAACCACACTCTCGTGTCCATTTGTATCGTAGTGACCACCATCTCCATTAGAGAACAGGTCGCCTAATCTTTCAAAGAATTCAAACATAGTGTATTCGTTTTTATAGTTTTACTTTTACTTACTTGTTCTTTTGGTCTCTGAATGCCTTGCGGAAAATCTCGCCAAGCTCTTCTTTCGTAAGCTTTGAGTTACCGAGATACTCATTTCTAAAATATGCCTTTGCCGTTGAACCGATAGCCCAGGCAAATGCAGCAGATGTTGCAGCATCAAGAGCTGCACCAACGGCATAGCCAAATCCTGTTGACTCCATAAGCATTGATAATATCTTTGAACCGACATTCATTGAAAGAAACCACATGCCTGCACTGAGTACAAACTGCTTGACGAACTTCCAACCTTCATCTTTTGTCAACTGCATGCCATAGCACTTTCCTATTGCAACAGCACCTGCACCCATTGCAGAAGCCGTCAAAGCCCAATTCACATGAGCAGGAATTACAGCGGTTCCAACCACAGCAGCCATCATTGTTTTGATAGCCACATCTGCATCTTGATCGCATACATATACTGACTTTGCCATATCCTAGTACTCTTATTCGTGTCGAGCGCAACTTCTAATCGTTTTATAATAGAGATGTTGCAAGCCATCAAAACCTATCAAACAAAAATAAAAAAACGAGACTTGGTTTTCTTTATTCCCAAATCTCGCTTTTGTTGTAATTGCCTTATCAACGTCAGTCCCTTGTAATCTTGAAACCCAATTTCAAAATGAGTTTAATTGTTTCAACAGACGTGTTGCGGTCGTATTCCTTCTCTTCTTCTGATAGTTCTTCATACGGTACGAGACACGGATGTTTCTTCTCTGCATCATTGCGTTTCTCTCCATACGTCCAACCATCCTTTATACGTCCTGCTGACCATACCTCATGCACGTTCTTGGCTATATCCTCTGCCAATGCATTAAGTTCTTGCGGCAGAGCCACGTCCTTCGTGTCGATAGGATGGGGTGTGTAATTGTTCTTATTCATTGCTTGCGATAATTTATTGGTTACTATATGGAGAGAGAAACAGCTGAAGATAATTCTATCACTAAATTGCAGTTCTTTTTATTTTTTACAAACAAGTTTGTATAGAATGTATGATATAGCTATCTATTAATATAATACAGGCTACGTTCTTTGTTCGACAACTCCATGTTTTGAAAAATAGTGTTTAATCTATTCACTATTCTTTCATAACAAGGCAAATCGAATCTATAAATTGCATCTTCAGTATTTATCAGTATAGATTTATCATTACTAATCCAAAAGAACGTTCCAGCAGGCTTTGGAAAGAATTTTTGAATAATACATGTCCAACTATTTGTGTCCCATATTCGCATCTCTGATTCCATCGTTCCACCTCCACTTATAAGATGTTTACTATCATTGCTGAATTTGCAGTAATAAACCATAGATTTGCTATCTGAATTTTCAAATATTTTTTCACCGTTATTCGCTCCCCAAACTTTGATGGAATATCCTTCAGATGTCGCAATAAAATTTCCATTTAACGAAAAATCAAGTTCTGATAACGATGATGTTTTTTGTTGTAAAGAGAATAAAGAATCTCCTTCTAAACTTATTATTCCTACATTATAGTTTTTATCTACAATTGCCGCTTTGCTATTTTTGTTGTCGTAATACAAAATTCTTTTATCTAAAAATGGTACAATTGTGTTTTTCGTCATGTCGTACGCATACGTGTGGGTGTTTCCTGTGATATATGCATGTGTATCATCTATGACGGTGCCCCTGTACCACCAAACAAAATCAGAAGCTATCTTTGAATCTTTAATATTAATTGAATCAACAAGACACCCTGATTCCACATTCCACTTTCTTATGTAATTATCAGTACAGACTCTAATAAAACACGTCTCATTGTCTGTGAAAATAGGGCTTGTACCTAAACCTTCGTACGTTGTACGTCTTACTTTATTCATGTTGAGGTTGTATATGTCATATCTGTATCCATCCCCATATATAATTATAGTAGAATCTTTATTAGGTATCCATTCTATTATACCTCCACATTCTGATATTATTTTTCTATAATTATTTTCTTTTGAATGAGTTTTCAATGTCCAAAGTCGAACGGTGTTGTCCGCAGAACTTGAAACCAAGTATCTACCATCAGAAGAAATATCAGCGTCTGTGGTCAACCTTTTATGTCCTTTAAATTCTTTCATTAAAGTTCCGTCTTTATGATTCCAAAAATAAACATTCTTGAATCCTGTGCTAATAACGAATTTTCCAGTTGGATCAAATTTCACGGATGTAACATAATCTTTAATTTTATTGAATACGGATAATAATTTTCCAGTTTGTGCATGCCATACTTTAGCTGTATTGTCAGTTGAAGCCGTGACTACATAGTCTCCTGTTGGTGAGAATGCTATATCCCTAACCTCACTTTCATGTGCCAAGATTCTTTTTCGTAATTTTCCTTGCTCATTTAAAAACCATAGATAATATCTACTATTTCCTATGTTACCTTCTTTTACTACCATTAATACGCTGTTATCTGTAGGACTAAACTTTCCCATTATACATCTACAGTTTTTCTTCTCTAAAAACACACATTCTTTTCTCTTTTCCCTGAGATGGTATAAATATGCGCATCTATCTTTAACATAGAAGACTTTATCGCCATTTTTATTATATACTGCATATTCTCCCCATTTGTCTATTACTTTTGTTTTCCTTCCCGTTTTAAGGCTAAAAGAGACCAATTCATTTCCACTAATGAGTATTTCCTTTCCATTGGGATTAAAATCTATATTATGCCCGTCTAATGATGTAATGGAGTCTATGGTGCAAACAATTTCTCCTGAGTTGGTTTTTCGAATTAATACTTTTGAATCATTATCTCTTGATGCTACTAAATCTGCATTAGGCGAGAAACATACCTTTTGGACAGATTTTGAGTGTTCTTTAAATATAGCTATCTGCTTATATGGACAATTCAAACTATCTTCTGCTGCATACAATACTTTTTCTATTTCTGGTTTTATTAGTGCATCATCCTCCCCATGTATTATCAAGTCTCTGCATAAACGCTGTGCCATATAAACGTCTCCATTATGTATTAAATCCATAGCCTCATTGAGAACATAACGGCTCCTATTTTGAATCATTAATTTATTTGATTCTGCCAATTGGGTATTCTTAAATTGAATATAGATAGATATACCTATCAATGATAAAATCAGAAACAGTAATGCTATCCATATTTTTACATGCTTGTTTCTACGTTCTCTTTGAAATCTTTGCCATAGGGTGTCGAAATTCAAATCAAACATTCGTGCAGCAACCTTTACCGCTGCTGCTTCCCGACCGTTTTCACTAATATTAATTCCTAATAATTCGCGCTCGCCTGCAAGAGTTTTTAAAGATGTTGGAAAACATTCATTTTCAATATCCTTTGCATATGGTTCTCCCTCAACAATGAACGGAATTATATACTCTTCTCGTCCAGCGTCAATAAAGTCTTGTACCTCCTTACATACCCATTCACTTTTTGCAGCACGAGGTGAGCAGATTACTATAAGAAATTTTGAAGAATCAAGACCTGCTTTGATTGCTTTTGCAAGAACTCCACCACTTAAATCGGTTGTATCTTTGAATATATGACGTGGACATTCATAAAACTCCAAATCTGGATTTTTCTTACGTATTTCAGTTGGAAGTTTATAATGTTCCAATTTCTTTTGAAGCCATTTTGCCCATACTTCATCCTCACGTTTGTAAGAAATGAAAGCAATATTGGTGTATTTTTTTTGAATCATACAAAATAACTATAGCATTGAGAGTTTTCTTTATTTGCTTAATTTCCTATTTTAGAATCCAATTTTTCTAACTATGCTCACTTTCTTCAATAAGCTTATGCACACGATCAATATGGTTGTTGGTTGCTATTCCATCTGAATGCAACATATCTTCATAAATACTCAAAGCTTCATATAAGTCTTTTTTAATTCCATATAATCCTTTCTCATAAATGTTTGCTAATATAAACTGCATAGATGGTGTTCCCCCATTGTATATTGCCTGTTCTAACAAATCAACTTTAGCCTGTCCCCAAGCATATTGAGACAAATCCATTGCTTGCTCGAAATTAAGCGAATTTACTATTCGTGTGAACATATTCCTTTCATTTCGCTTCATAAATATCAAGCGTTTGGATTCTTTACCTAATTCTGATATTGGAACGGCTATATTTTGAACTATAGAATCATTTATAATTAAACACACATAACACACATTTAGGAAATCTTTTATAACGTCCACTATATCAGAATATTTTATTTCATCCACACATAATGACTTGATTCTAAATCCATAATTAATAGCCTCTCCTACGAGGATATTATAATCCATTGTTCTATCACTTGTATATATATAGCAGATAGAAAGACGTTTTTCAAACTCTTGTAACTTATTGTCAATCTCTTCTATAGACATGTTGTCTAAGTCTATAGTTTCATACGAACGATTCTTTTCTTCTTTGATGTATTTTACTTCTTCCTGTACCCAATTGGATTCCTTCGCATTCTTGCTATCACAAAGAATGAACCTGTGTCTGCTATCAATTTCTCGTTTTATTAGCGCATCTACCTCTGTGTCATCTTCAAGACATTTTAAGAAGAACATTATAGGACGAATGTTTCTCTTTTCAAGCAAATTTCTTACTTGAATAACTTTATCGTAATCTTTATGTGAATGGGAAAGAAACACCCAAACATCTTCGTTGATTATATCAAAATCCATATTACAACCTAGTTATATTGTATATCGGTATTCTTTCTAATCCAGGAGCATTCCCATCTTTTACTGTTGGTCTACCCATACGAGTTGCCAACCAGAGATACCTGTCTATATTTGCTTTTGATACCTTATATTTCAAAGGATTTTCCGAAGTACCAAGATTGATGGTACCTTCATTTTTAAGAGATGCTTTCACGAAATCTTCTAATGGATGTCCAGTCACTTCATCCATAGGGATAGACATGAATTTATCAACATCTATGCGACCATTTGTAAAGCAAGTTGTAGCTTCTGCTGTTTGATAAGAAATGTCGTTCCAAAAAACTTCTTTGAAAACATTGTCATTGGCATAACGCTCTATTTCATCAGGATCAGAATACATCTTAATCATATCATCAATCATTTGCTTGCGTTCATCTTCCTCTAATGTTTTAGGAACACTTAACTCAAAGTTAGCTCGAAGATTTTCAAGCATTTGTTGTTTCATTTCCTCAGTACTGTATCGCATAAGGTTTGCTATCATCTTCAGTTGTTTAACCTGTGCCAGACATTCAGGTCCCATAGTGTCAGGACGAGTGTTGGAAAGGTATCTTGCCAAACGCTTATGTTGAGCCTCTGTTATATTGACGAGGTATTGTTGTGGTGTCGTCTCATAGAATTGTTGTTTAATGGGATTATAAACTTTCACCTTGATTTTCTTGGGGGTGTCAAAATTAATGTTTGCCACCATTATCATTTCTGCTATTGTCCACCAAGATTTAGTATAGTCTATTTCTCCTTTAGCATTACGACTCTCATACACCCATACCTCATCGACCTCTCGGATATGATCTTCCAATAAACCAACAAGCATCCATCTGCGCATAGGGGTGTGCGCTTCATCAGCGCCACATAATGAAGCCGGAGGTAAAACCTTCAATTCATAATCGCCATCACATCCTAATCTATGGCGTTCTATTTTTGATGAAGAATCTGTGCCAACAATAATAGACTTAATTTTTTTAACTTCTTCACTGTGACAATTGCGATAACTAATCATTACAGAAGTTTTTTCGTGTTGTTTCCTTCTGCGTATCTCTAATGAAGCACCGAGCATTTCCTCCATTTCCTTTTGGTATTTAAGGAAATCGTTAATCATATCTTCTGGAATGCGACTATATGTGTCTTCTTTCAGAGATTGGTTAATTTGTTCTGGTAACTTTTTCAAGATATGCTCGATAGTACATCTTTCCCCATCTTCTTGAGGGAAAACACCTCGTAAAGGTGTAATGTTTAATGGCAGATTATTCTCGCTCACAACAATTATGTGATTGAGAATATTAACTTGTGCTGTCAATGCAGGATAAACGCCACCATCATTTATATCTGATGGTATTGTACAATCTACCACGACAATATCTGATACATGTACTGCATAAAGAAATTGTTGCTGTTGTAATGGATTAACATCTTTCTTTATAGTTACTAGTTCAAACTCTAAATTGTATTTAGTAGCTATTTTCTTTATTCCTTCTGCAAAAGGAGTATTGCTACGGAATTCAGGAATAAATAGTATTAATGATTTCATATTGATTTTGTTATAGCATTTAATCCAGATAGAAACTGAGAATCATAAGAAGGGTTGTTCCCTATCTTCCGGTTGGCAGAATCTACCAAGTTACTTTGTAAACATTCGATATCGTATATATTCCATTCAACATCTATGCCATATGTCATACTGCCTTTGGGAATCTCATAATAAAGATCGGTTTTACTATTTCTGTAACTATCAAGTTTTAATTTTTTACTATACTCTTCAAAATATACGTGATAACAAATTTCATTCCATCTGCCATCGTTTTTTCGTTTGGCTATAAATATGAGTTCTTTGTCACATCCAATATCAACAAAAGCTGTATATGACAAACGATTGTCTTTATTCAAGAACTCGTAATGTCCAGATTCTTCACCAAGCCTAGGAATCCGTATCATACATTCTTCGCTACTAGTAAAATCAATTTTTACAGAAAGTTCACTACAGCTTTTCAACACAATACTTTTTATGCACCCTTCTGGCATATCATGATTGTAATGGATACAAGTGTTTTTTTCTATAATGTCATATATTACCGATGGAATTTGTAATTTAAAAATATCCTCTCTTTTGAGATTGTCAACAATAAAAGGTATAATACTTCTCCTATGCTCCACCGCTAAGTTGAGTTCATATAGCCATACGTCATTTGTCTCGTCTGTATTTATGTAATTTTGAAAATCTTTTGAAAATATGACGATGACATTAGTTGTATTAGCTATAGCATGCTTTATTTTTTCTTTAAAATCAGAGCCACATCCACCATGAACATCCATAAAAATTCTCTCTTGGGGAATATTTTTATAAACGATGAGTGCTAGACGCAACATTTCCGCCCATCCAGCCCCTCCATTGCGCTTGTAACTAATAAACACGTCAAAACCATTTTCCATATAGCATTTTTATTGTATTGTTCTTAAATTCTGAGATTTTGTACAAAAAATCAGCGAATTATCCAATTACATTTCTTTTTTTACACCATAGCCAAAGAAGCGTTGTCGCAACAAATCTACAATCATAAAATTTATTGGACGGTAATTAATGGCTACTCCCAAAAGGTCGTCTTTTATACGAAGTGTGTCTGTTGTGTAATCATCTTTAAGAATAACAACTTTTTTCACTTTGCCTTTGTCTTTTAGTACCATTTCTCTATTGAAAAGTATAGAGTCGCATATATTCCAATCATTACAACTAATTAAAACACATGGTTTTGTAACACCTGCATTAATAAATGCAGAAGGCTTATTTAAGGAAGTTGTAGGGGTCAACTTAACGATCCAACCAAAAGTTCCTCTTCTAAGTTTTTTGAATTGTTCATAACTAAGATTGTATTTGTTGTTTTGTTTCCCAATGCTCATGTATGCATTTATGAGATATTTTTGGCAAACTTCAGAAGCCAATCCTTTTTCTTCGAGAATCTTTTTAAAGTAATATTTTGTTTTGTTTAGCCCATAGCATCTATCGTATTCGTCAAGATACATTTGTATGAATGTCCACTTAAAACGCAAAATGTCATTAACCGTATTATCTGGTTCCCAATAGTTCAGGAAAAGGTATAGTTGCGTTTTTTGAAGTGTGCGGATTTTTTCGTTGAGAAAATAAGACGCTGATTTCTTATTTGCCTTTATGAAGGAGGCATAATCTCTTACATACGAATCTATTACTCCGATATTTTCAAATCTTTGTAAACATTGTAGTCTTTTTAAACTGTCGGTTTCCATACCAGCTCTATATGATAAAGCAACAATTTTACACACATATTCATTGAATAAATTCATGTATGCTTCATTGACATGCGCATTTTTGTTGCCCAATAACAATGCATCTTCTATGTCTTCCCATAAAGAAGGTTCGTGGAAGACAGCTCTGTCAGACACAATACTATCTAATATTGATTTGGCTTTTTTGTATTGCCCCATTTTTGAAAACAAAATAGCCTTATGGATTGTCGTTGGGGTACTAACCTCAAACTCATCTTCGAAGTCATTTAAAAGAATCATCGCATCATAAATGTCACCTTCTTGCTCTTTACATAGAATTGCATTCCCCAAACACCATCTTCTTTCATTGTTATCACCAGCAACACTATAAGCTTTATTCCATAAACCATAGGCTTTATCTAATGGTATTGGCTTGGCCAATGTTTTCATTAGCTCATTATATGTCACTTTGTCATTTTCTTCTTTTGCATCACTCAATCTAATCCATGCTATTAGCAGAATCAATACGAGAAGAAATATCCACCAACCACGTATCTTTATCTTTTTCATACTATTCTATAAAAATAGTTTCTTGTTGCGAGTATTTCTGAGTAACTACTTTTTGCCAAAATAATTTGGACTTCAATTGGTCGTGGATAGAGTTGGCAAATTGTTTTGGGAATAACATACGCTCTAAAGTGCAACCCAATCCGAATCCCGCTACTACAGATGCAGCTACTGCAACATAAGCCAAGACAGATTTGCCATTACCATGTGGCTTTAGTCTGGAATGAGTTAGTTCATAAATAAGACCAAAGGAAACAGTCCAAAAACCTGCTTGCGTTAACTGATTGGTTGAAACTGAAGCTCCAAGTATAGCAGTATCATTGTCTTTAAGCCGCTTAATTTCATGTGTTTTTGTGCTATAAATGTATGTCTCTCCAGGAATGTAATATGCTAACAATCCATCACCTTCTTGCACATTGTCTGCAACAACATCAACCTGTTCCTTTTCTGACATGAAGAAGTTATCATATACGTACATACCAATGCCACCACATAGGGTTAAACACGTATATATTGTTAGTAATAATATCGGCATTTTAAATAAATTCCAAAATGTACGATTTTGTGGTTTCATGAATTCATTTAACTTTTCCTTGAATGCCGATGGATATTCAGGATAGTATGAAATGCCATTCTTTAACTTTAAGCCTTTCTCTACTAAAATTTGTGGGAGGTTTATCTTGTCCACATTCAAAGAGTCAAATGTTATAGGTATTACTTTTAGATGTAAGTCAAGAGCCATTTTTATCTCATCTAAATAATAATCCTTTTCTACATTCTTTCTGAAACTATCATTGGATAATACGAGAATAAAAAACTCGGTCTCGTGAAGCGCATCCTTGATATGTTGTGGGAAATTGCCTTCATGTATACTATGAAGGTCTAGAAAAATATCGCCCTCGGTATACCCTTGTTCTATAATAGCCAATTTGACCAATTGGGCACGTTCGGAACTGTCAGACCTTCGGTAACTAATGAATGCTTTATATTTCATCTTTCTCTTATTTGTTACTATAATTATTACCCTTAAATATTCTCCTTGAGTATTCTCACCATCGCCAGCATCAAGAAACAATCGTATTTCATGTCGGCAGGGTTGCGGCGCTGCAGGTCGTGGTAAGAGCAGAGATCAATGTGCTTGGGGCACTTGGAGTCCTTTTTTAATCCCTTACGGTATTGCTCTCTTGCTTTGCCAAACTTCAGTTCGTCTGCAATTCTTTCCTTGTCTGTAAGAGGACTGAAGCCAAGAATCAGTTTTTCCACATTCCATCGTGCATGCTCGCATTTGGCCAGAGCTGTGAGGTTGGCTTTCACAATATGCAACACCTTGCGGTATTCGTATTGAAGAAACCAATAAAACATCTTGCGGTTTACTTCCTTTATGCCTTTTAGTCCCTTTTCTTTTTTCCTTTTCTTTAATTTTGCGTCATTTTCATCATTGTTTTCATCTTGTTCTACGAGTTCATAGAATTTTTCCACGCAGCGGTGTTTCCTCCACGAGAAGAGCCGTTTGCTACGGCTAAAAATGCTTTTGCCGAATTCGTCATTTATTGCATCTATCGTCACTACCGAACGCAAACGCGACTCAAAGCAATCAGTGCAGAAGATGTTCGACAACAGGTTGCGTAGTTCTATCTGGTTCCTAACGCATTGTGTTGGTGTTTCGTTATCATCTTTTTTAAAGAAGCCATTCCATTTTTTTTGTGTGTCACCTGAACTTTGCTGATAGCAGAAATAATGTAGCGCACGACTGTAACGCTCCGCAGTGTTCGGATCGTCTGGAGGAAGGTTGTCAATATCCGCCCCTACATAATAAACCATGTTGGCTCGCATAGCATTGTGGAGGGCTATCGGCATGGTTTCATAGTAGTCGGGGTTATCGGTATGCACCATATTTTCTACCTCATCTTCGGCAACTACTATAGTATAGGCATTGTCATTGTTGTCTTTGCTTGTAAACCTTCTCCAATTCATATATTCTTTATTGTCGTGGGCACTGACTTCCACCAGCTCAAGCTCTACGTCTATGAATGAGTCTTTGTTTTCTGTCTTTATTACAATCTCTTTCTCACCATTCCATTTCTTAATGGTATACTTGCACAATAACGGCAGATTGCACAGGTATTCCTCTTTAGATATATGGTCAATGATGGATTTTGACTTGTCTTCCTCCAAGTCGGAAGAGTTGTAGAGAATGGTTATCACTGTTCGGTTGCTTCCTCCATCTTCATTGAAGTTGGGATAGTGTGCTATCAGCGCTATCTGTCGGGCAATGCATAGCATAAGGTCAGACGCACCGAGGATAACAACATGCAGATGTTCGCTCGATGATGGAGAGAGACCTATACCATTGAGTGGCGAGTGTTTTTCTTTTTCCGGAAGAACATTAAGTACATACTTACGAGCCTTATTCCAATTGATGATAGTCTCTCTCGAAAAATCCTTGTTGTTGCCTTTAAGTCTTTTCTGCTGCCAAAATACATTCTTATGCTTGTCGGCATCTTTTGTTATAGCATTTTCCATAGTCTTACACCTTTCTATAATTTGCCTCATCCTCTGTGATGTGAATGTTATTGTTGCTTGCGTCATAACCCGAAGGACTTTGGTAAAGTTGCAAGTTGAACATATCGAGTGACTGTATGACGTGTTCGGTTATCTCCGACTGTTGCCACTCGAAAGCCTCCCACTTAGTGTCGTTTATAAAGATATGGATGTGCAAAGGTAATCCCTCATTCATCTGTTCTTTCCATGTAACAAACAGACGTGGCTGTTGGCATACATGTGTATTCTGCATGAGCCAATGATAAAGGTAGCGGCGGAAGGCGTGGATATTCAATTCGCCTGGTACGATAGCCGATTGCTTGAAACTCTCATCCGTGTCGAGATGCGTTCTCAGGTAATACGCCTCTTCGTGTGAGAGCGTGTGTATCCATCCAGTGTCTATGATGAAAGTCTTAGCCATCTGTCGACCATGTGTTTTGCCGTCAAGCATTCGTTGGTTGTTCTTGAAATGCTCGGCATGCAATATATATACAGGAAAAGCAGAAGTTGTTGTGTCCCAATTCTCTATCTGTACGGTAGTGAGAGTGATAGAGCGCACAATGCCGTTGATGCCATTACTCTTCACTTCTATCCAATCGCCAATTTTTAATAGTCCGTTGGCTCTAAGGTAGAAGAATGCTGCCACGCTCTTTATGGTGTCCTGGAATATCCAACTGAGCACGGCGCCAAACGTGGAGACGATGATAAAACTGTTGTCGTCTTTCTTTATTCCGAGAGCAAACACTATTGATGTAAGGCAGATACCGAATATGGCAAGCAGAATGATTTGACTGATGGTTATTCTCGACTCTTGCTTTCGTAGACTGTAAAGTTTGTTAAGATTGGTTATTACATATGCCGAAATACCAAACAGCGTGCAACTGATAGCAATAATCCCGACCTTGTAAATAATGTCTGACGGCGAAGCATAGTTGTGATGGGATATGCGTTCAATAATTTTGGGAACAAAAAACGCCAAACTAAGTGCTACCGCAACCATTGTGATGATGAAACACCATGATGACTTAAGAATGGCTCCTGCAATTTGTAGCAGATACCATTTGCCCGACATACACTTATGCGACAGCGAGCGCCTTTTCCAAAGCCCCAGGCCCATAAGCAGCAACAGAAAGCCCCATACCCACAGCTTATAATTGTTGCCGTCCTGATGAAAACTGTAGCACCAGTCGTGAATGAACATCATCCAATCGAAACACGATCTACACATACGCTATCTATTTCTTCTTTATCTCAAATCCCAACTTCTTCACCAACTTCAGCGTCTGCATCGCCATCTCGCGGTCATATAGCTTCTCGCTTTCAGGCAGGTTGCAGTAAGGCACCATGTCGGGAGTCTCTTTCTTTTGGTCATTACGCTCAGGTCCGTATGTCCAGCCTTGATTGGTGCGTGCCTTTGCCCATATCTCGTGAGCATTCTCGGCGATTGCCTCTTGAAGTTCGGTGAGGTCGTCATCGAGCTGTACGTCATCAAGACTTATTGGGTATGGCTCATAAACAAAGCGGTCGGTGGTGTTTACCACAACGAGGTAACAGTTGGATTGTGACCAAGCCTTATAGAATGACAAAAGGGGATAGGTGGTGAGTTCCTCTTCTGTGTAAGGGTTGAAGAGCGTTATTTCATCAGACTCTATAGAAATAGAACTGATGGCTACGGCATGGTTGGGTTGTGTAGTGTCCTCTGTCACGTCATGCAGTAATTGTGTATTGTCAATTACGGCTATCAGTTGGTTGCCATTGGCTAAAAGGCGAGCAATATCTTCTGTAGTGGAGTCGTAACGACGGCTGACGGACAGATTGTTCTTCTCTAAGAGTCTGCCTATATTATATAGTGGCATACCTTTGTCTTTTAGCCAGCAGTTACGGTAGGCTTCATCGAGGAGTGTCTTGTGTGTGGTCTCTATGCCAAACTGATGGAGGATGAACTCTTCACACTCTATATCGCAAAGATAGTTTTCCTTCTGCTTGGCTGCCATGGCTGTCATGGGGACCGGTTTTGTTATGGTAGGTTTCAAGGTTGCCATATCTTCATCCACTTCACTTGCTATGCGGATGATTTCTTGTAAATCTTTGTCCTGTTCTGCAGCTTTCAACACACGCATGGTGTCTTCTGCTGACGTGTTGCCGTCCAAGAAGGCAGACAACAGTTCATCTGATATAATAATATGCTTATCGTTCATAATGCTTTTTGTCTTTTAGTGCAACTTCAGTGAGAGCCTGTATTGCTCTGCGTTTGATATTATAGAGATTGTCCACGGTAACACATAGTTGCCGTGCCACCTCTTCGGGCGCTCTGTCTTCTATCATCAGCAGATGAATCACCAAGGCGTAACGTTGGTTCTTCATCTGTCTTAATAAAGTCTCCATATCCATTCGTGCTTGCGAGCTTTCTGCCGATGAAAGTTCACGATGACTATTGTTAAGAGGTTCTTGGCTCTCGTCATCTATCACCTTCGCCTTGCTTTTCAGCAACAGGCAATGTCTTATGGCAGTGGTCTTTAGCCACTGATAGAGCGTACTTTCAAACTTAAACGAGCGCAACTTCTTCGCATCGTTCTCCATAAGGAGTATGTATAACTCGCTGATTATCTCGTCGTAATCAACAATCTGTGTCCCGAACACTCGCCTGATGACGCTAAGGAACAACGGACGGCAATCCTTAAAGAAGAATTGTGCCGTCACCTTAGGGTCATGGGCGATGAGGGATGATATTATTTCTTGGTCTGTCATAGAGTTTAATTTTCCTAAGTGCTTTAAGTGTAAGACCTCGTTTTTTGATTTTCTGCTAATCGCCCATATCTATGTTCTTGGAAGAAATAACACTTTGAGCTTTTTTATTTCCGCAAAGAGCGGCGTATTTGAGATATTGATTTGCCCGATGTTCATTTGCCGTTGTCCCATATCCGAAACGATACATTTGACTAAGTCGGTACAAAGCATCTGCTGTTTTTGGATTTTTATGAATGGAAATGTCTTCCTGCAAATCTTCAAATGTAGGTACATTATTAATGAAATACTCGTATGCTATTTCGTAATCTTTTGGAAAATATGTACCATCCATAAAAGCAACAGCTATATCGTACTCAGATATTTTTTTTTTCTGACATTATATAATAGGATGTTTGGTAAAATTCATAACATAGCTGATAGGTTTTGCGCATATCCTTTTCGACATTTGGAAATGCTAATATTGTTGAGGAAAACTCAAAAGTATTCATAGCACCCCCTGTATGTATCAAGAAATGTGTAAAGCCAAATGCATAAACTTCTCCCAACAGATATTTTAAAACAGGACGTCTCTTACATCCTTTCTCTAACCAATACAGGGATTTATTGTAATCACATACACCATATCTACCATCATTGTAGATAAGTGTCAAATATAATTCCGGCAAATCATATATATCATATTCCGATGCACGCTCAAAATAAGAAATGGCTTTCTTTAAATCATAATTATAGTAATGAGCGTGTAAATAAAAATGTCCTAAACAAAACAAAGCCTTACCTTTGAAATCACGGGTTGAATCTTTAAGAGAGTCATCAGGAATTGTAGCTAATTCATTGATGATATTAGCTGCAGCCTCCCAATTTCCTTGATTTTGATAAGTTGCAACTAACTTTACTTTTTCTTTAAGTTGCTTATAATTTTGTCCATACAATACAATAGTATTCAAAATACACCCTAATAGAAGAAATAATTTAACGTAAAGAGATTTCATATCTTTTTTGATCATCATAAATTGCACTTGTACTTCCATTATTTAATGCTTCTTTAAAATAATATGACGCTTTATTTACGTCTTTATTTACACCTCTACCATATGTATAACATTCATAAAGGCGATAGCAAGCATCGGCGTATATATCTGAATAATATTCATCAGTGGGAGTTTCCCAAGCGCCCCCAGCTTCATTGGCTATCTTATAAAAGAGTGTGTAGGCTTTAGAATACTCAATAGGTACGCCTAATCCCTTATAATACATTTCGGCAATCCATAATGCTCTTATACAACCTAACTCTTTAACTTTTTTACTAAGGTCACCATCAGAAGGGAAAAGTAAATCCTTTGCGATGTCAATATTCCCTATCTTAAGGAACAAAACACCTTGTTTATCCCAAGGTCTAATTGCCGATGGAAGTGGTACGTATCCATCATATACGCCCCCAAAAATCCCCGATTCTTCAGGTTTTACAAAATCTCCACAGTCGTTATATAAGTCAGGGTTATTGCATTCTCTTAATATTCGTCTTACTCCTGACGCATCATATTTACTTGCTATATCGTTATTACTAAAATATATGCCTCCTAATGAATAGTAATCAATTGCAGTCTTTAAATCTTTTGGAACCCCAGATCCATGTTCATAACAAAATCCAAGCATTGTGTAAGCATCCATGCATGCTTCTGTAAAATCCATACTTTCTTCTTCTAACTTTATGCCAAGATTATTCTTTCTCATTTGAGATAGTGCTTGCTTATAATAAAATACAGCCAGAGGAAATTGTTCTTGATGAAAGTATGAATGGGCAAGAATTAGAAAATTGCCTTTATGACCTTTACAGTCAGAATCTCCACAACCTTTTATAATATGTTGTTTCGCATCCTTTTCCTGCGACTCTGATAGTATTCCAAAATCATATTTAGGAGTTAGCCAATAATCTCCCCATGAATTGTGTCCATCTTGAATTAGGAACTTAATTAAGCGATCTGCCTTCTCATATTTCTGTTTTGAAGCCTTACGTAACCAACGAAGCACTTCTATATGATTGGCTTCTGTGTTGGTGAGATAATAGCATGCCAAATCATATTGAGCTGCAGCGTTCCCTGCTTCTGCTTTTGAAATTAGGGTTGTAACATCATCTGCAAACATAGTTACACAGAAAAATACAAAAAACAGTGTTAGAAAAATTCGTCTCATATTAAAAAATAGGTTTCTTATATTTGCTATTATCATAGAAGCCTAAGGCATCTATGTTGTTTATCAATTTCTTAGCTTCACTGACATCAACATTTGCTTTTATTGCCTTCATTGCGTATTGATGTACTCTTTCATAACTTGATATGCCTGTGGCATTATTATAATAATATTTCGCGAGTGGAATGTAGGCTCTTGCGTCTCCAGATGCAGCTAATTTCATAAGTTCATCAATGCCATATATACGTAAATCTTGATTTTTCGAAACAGTAGATGCATGGGTGGAAACATTTGTCTTCGTAGTAGCAATTTTATTTGTTGCTTTTTGTTGCTTATTTGTGTTATGTGTACGTTCTATGGGAATAGGTTTCGTTGTTGAAACATTCTCTGTTGTTATACTATCTGATTTTTCTTTCGTTTTTGCTGATTTCTCTTTTAAACTAACAACCTCTTTATTGTTTCCTGATGTTGTTGTAGTTTTAACTTTATCACTTGATTGTATTGTGCTATTTTCTTCAACTTTTGCTATAGTATGATCAGTTTCTTCAAAGTTATAACCTTTAGAAAGATCAATTATTACTAAAGCAGTATAGCATACTATACATCCAGTTACTATGGTTACCAGTATTTTTTTCCAGACAGCTCTTTTATCATGTAAAAATCTTTTTTTTAATGTCCTATAGAACTCATCAAAATAATATCGATTATACTCAGGACCATTTTTCTTTGTAACTCCCGATATGTCATCAGGTAGTCCGTCAGGAAATTTTTCAATGCCAGATAAGAAAATAGGAATTATGTTTTTTCTTTTTTCTAATGCATAGGCAAGTTCACATCTCAACCAATCTTTCTCACGTGGAATTTTATCAATAATTGTTCTGTCGAAAGCGTGTTTGTCTACAATTAAAATAAAGTCCTTACATAAGTCAATACACTCATATAACTGTGTATCGAAATCTCCACTTCTTAAAGTGTCAATGTCGAAACTG
>ERZ1026858.675-NODE-675-length-18244-cov-7.255374_pt1 | contig 18244 bp, 18 predicted proteins | sample MGYA00380159_ERZ1026858 | MGnify/ENA primary metagenome ERZ1026858 (study PRJEB33269, sample SAMEA4719795) | human gut metagenome | biome: human-associated habitat; feature: organic feature; material: feces | place: Cameroon | collected 2013-10 ...
CCTTTTCAAGCTTTATTCCGGTTCGGGTATCCACAGCCTTCCTGAATTAAATCCCTTCTTCTCTATGCCTTATCTTCCGATATCCTTTCTGCAATCCTTTCACCAGAAGTGTCAGGTATCGCAGTACTGCCTCGGTTGCAATCGAGAATACTACGAATAACATGATACACTTCGTTGACATTCCCGTAATTGCGAATAATTTCGGCAGGAAAATGATACATAAGATACATCCCACCAGGCATCCTCCCCAGACCACACCGCGGAAGATATTGACCGGTTTACAGATATTGAACAGGATGATGAATCCTACGATCAGAAGCAACATCGTTGCTGCTGTCGAGATATCTGTAGTATTTACATCAAATGACTTACCGAATACGACCAGTGCGCCGACCATCAGTACATCGGTCAGGCCCGCCGGCAATGCCTTCAGGAATACATTGCTCAGGAAGTGTCCCTGGATTCTTTCTTTATTCGGCTGGAACGCCAGGAAGAATCCAGGTACTCCGATCGTAAACATGCTGATCAGCGATATCTGGGATGGTTCCATCGGATAGGTGATCATCAGCACTACGGAGAATAAAGACAACAGGAAGGAGAAGATATTCTTCACCAGGAACAGACTGGCTGAACGCTGGATGTTATTAACCACCCGTCTTCCTTCCATTACTACCGACGGCATACATGCAAAGTTGGACTCCAGTAATACCACCTGCGAAGCCTGTACTGCCGCGTCACTTCCGGATGCCATGGCTACACTGCAGTCGGCATCTTTCAATGCCAGTACATCATTGACACCGTCTCCGGTCATCGCTACTGTCTTTCCCTGATCTTTGAGAGCGTGTACGAATTTACGTTTCTGATCCGGTGTCACGCGTCCGAATACTGTATAACTGGCAACCGCATCTGCAATCTCTGCATCACTGTGAAGTGTCGCCGCATCGACATAACGGTCTGCATTTGCAATTCCGGCTTCTTTTGCCACTTCAGAAACGGTCAGGGGATTATCGCCGGATATGACTTTCACTTCTACACCCTGTTCTGCAAAGTAAGCAAATGTCTCCGGTGCTTCTTTCCGGATTGGGTTGGCAAGGAGAACATAACCAAGCGGTGTGACTTTTCCGGTCAGTGCTTTTCCATCCAGTTCTCCATCGTAAATACCGAATACCAGTACACGGTTTCCTTTTCCGGCATAGACTTCAATCTCTTCTTTATATTCATCAAAATCATCTCGCAGCACGAATTCCGGTGCTCCAAGTACACGCACTTCCTCTTCGTATGTGACACCACTGTATTTGGTTGCAGATGTAAACGGAGTTACAGACTCGGCCTTCTTTCCCGTTCCTTCTTTGAAATATTCTTTTAATGCCTCCATAGTGATGTTATCACTGCTCATTGCTTTCGCAAAATCACCAAGCATTTTCGGAAGTTCCGGCATTTCATCTTTTTTATAATTGGATGTCGGAACCACATCTTTTACACTCATGTTTGTCTCTGTAATCGTTCCGGTCTTATCAACGCAAAGCACATTCACTCTTGCGAGGGTCTCAATACTCTTCATATCATGAAGTAAAACCTTCTGTTTTGCCAGACGCATTGCACTGACTGCCATTGCTACACTCGCAAGAAGGTATAACCCTTCCGGAATCATACCGATCACAGCCGCCACCATAGAAGTAATACTGCTTCGGAATGGATCTCCGTTAAAGAAGAAGCTCTGCACGAACAGTATAATTCCGATCGGGATCAATGCGATGCCGACAAATTTTACCAGTTTGTCAAGTGAACGGATCATTTCTGACTGCTCACCCTTCTGCATTGCTTTTGCTTCCAGTGTCAGTTTGGAAATGTAGGAATCCACACCTACTGCGTCCAGTCTTGCATGACATTCTCCTGCCACAATAAAACTTCCCGACATCAGATGATCTCCCGGATTCTTGGTAATCTCATCTGATTCTCCTGTCAAAAGAGATTCATTGACCTGCACACTTCCATGTACCACTTCTGCATCAGCACAAACCTGATTTCCTGCTTTAAAGATTACAATATCATCCAGAACTAGACTCTCCGAATTGACCCTTGAAGTCTTTCCGTCTCTGACCACTGTTGCATGTGGTGCATTTAGCATATTTAATTTTTCCAGTGTCTTTTTGGAGCGGATTTCCTGTATGATACCGATCAGTGTATTAAAAATGATAACCGGAAGGAATGTCAGATTACGGAACGAGCCCACAATCACCAGAAGAATCGCCAGAACCAGAAAGATCAGATTAAAATATGTAAATACATTTTCTTTAATGATCTCTTCCGTTGTCTGCGCCGGAGGATCGACTGATATGTTGCCCCACCCGTCACGCCTGTGTTCTTCTGCCTGCGCCGATGTCAGGCCTTCCTCATAATCCGGCTCGTATCTGGTTGTCGGTGTACGTTCTATTTCATAATCACAGGCTTCTTCCTGCAGTTTTCGTTTTCGCCTGTCGTTTTTTTTCATAGAGTTCCTCCTTATCAGCTGCATTCTACTGTTACATTCTGATTTTATCTATTATTTGTATTTAGTATACACCAGAATATGCCAATATTGTATTAACACTTTATGAATTCTGTATGTATTTTTGCTGAAAATGCAGTTCACATCTTCATGTAAACTGCATCTGCTTCCTCTATATACTCACATTTTCATCCGTACGAAGCAACGCACTTTTCGCAAGCTGATCCGCTTCTTCGTTATAATGATTTCCTGTATGCGCTGCGACTTTGCAGAAAGATATCTTTATCTGCTCTGCTGCTTCCTGCATATGCGCCGCATACTTGCTGGTAAGCGGTGTCTTGGCCCGCCACACGCCTGTCACCCATTTTTCCACACCTTCGTAATCATAGCGGATCTCTACTGCCGGATACTCATGCTCTTTCGCCCATTGCACTGCATTCATCGCGCCGAGCATTTCTCCTGCAACGTTCCGGATCTTTACGCCTTCCGGATCACAGCCGCTTCCGGATTTTCTGAATTCTTCTCCGGCCGGTGTCAGGATCACACAGCCAAATGCATATCTTCCGATGCTTTTTTCAAAGCTTCCGTCCACATAGGCAATCACCATATTTTCCGGCACTTCAACAATTCCTGCTGCTTCTTTTTCTTTATCCTTAGATACATTTGCAGTAGTTGACATTTGCAAGAATGCCATCGCTTCTTCTCTGTCTGTGAAGCCTCTGAACTCTGCTCCGGAGTATCCGGACGTCGCTTTCTGACACTCTGCCCAGGTCTCAAATAATCCTGTCTTATGTCCTTTTCTTACTGCATATATTTTCTTTTTTGCCATATCTATTATCCCTTTCTGAGAATTTCTAAGAATCTATCTCCATACTTTTTCAGTTTATGCTCTCCGACACCCGATACTTCCAACATCTCATCCCGTGTCGCCGGACGCATTACACACATACCGGCAAGCGTCTTGTCTGCAAATACCATATACGGCGGTACCTTTTCTTCCGATGCGATCTCACGTCTGAGTTCCCGTAAGCTTTCGAATAATTCTGCATCTTTTTCTGAAAGTTCCGCTGCCACTGCGCCTTTTTTGCGTCTGTTCTTTTTCTCTTTTGATTCAGATTTCTTTTCTGACTCTTCTTTCGGAAGCTTCATGATCAGCGGTTCTTCCGTTTTCATAAATGCTTTCCCTTCCGGTGTCAGACAGATCACCGGATATTGTTCGCCCTTTTCTTCCACATATTCACGGAACTGTAATTCCCTTAATATCTGTCGTAATCTCGGAACCGTCCGCTCACTTAACACTGCATATTCCGGATTCTTATCCAGATTCTTGCCCAGGATCTTCTGACTCTTTCCGCCGTGCACAATATCGATCACCGTCGCTGCCCCGTAATTCCAGTCCAGTGCATCCAGACACCGCAGGATTGTATTCGCCTCCAATGTGATATCTACCTCTTCAAACTGTGTCTGGCAGTTCAGACAGTTTCCGCAATAAGAACTGCCCTTTTCTCCAAAATAATTCAAGATATATTGTCTTAAGCATTCTGATGTAAAACAGTAAAATGTCATCTGTTTCAGACGGTCCAGATCCCGTTCTTTTACGATTTTGCGCGTTTCTTCAGCCAACTCACTGTTCTCTTCTCCATTTTCAATAAACAGACGGTTCGTCCTTACATCCTTCGGCTCATAATAAAGAATGCATTCTGACGGCTCCCCGTCTCTTCCTGCACGTCCGGCCTCCTGATAATAGCTTTCCATATTTTTCGGCATATTATAATGAATCACAAAACGTACATCCGGCTTGTCGATTCCCATTCCGAATGCATTTGTCGCCACCATGATCTGCCGCTTTCCGTATATAAAATTCTCCTGATTTTCCTTCCGTTCCTCATCCGATAGTCCGGCATGATATCTGGTCACGGAAAATCCTTCATTTCTCAGATCAAAGCTTACCTGTTCCACGCTCTTTCTCGTCAGGCAATATATAATTCCGCTGTCACCGGATGTATCGTATCCTTTTTCCTTCAGATAACTGACCAGTTCCTTATACTTATCCACAGGCTTCTTCACTGCAAAGAAAAGATTTCCACGATCGAACCCGGTTGTTTCCACATATGGATTCTGAAGCCTTAAGATATCAAGGATGTCTTCTCTTACTTCTGCCGTCGCTGTCGCCGTATATGCACCGACCACCGGGCGGTATGACAGACGATCCAGAAAATCCAGGATCTTGAGATAACCCGGACGGAAATCCTGTCCCCACTGCGATACGCAGTGCGCCTCATCTACCGCTACAAAAGATATCTGCACCTGCTCAGAGAGTGCAAAATCCAGAAAGCTCTCGGTTTCCAACCGTTCCGGTGCCACGTATATGATCTTGTATCTCCCCTGTTTTGCAAGCTGCAGTGCTTTGTAATACTGTCCGGAAGTCAGAGAACTATTTAAGAAAGCTGCATGGACACCCATCTGGTTCAGCGTTCCAACCTGATCTTTCATGAGTGAGATCAGCGGCGAGATTACGATCGTAATTCCTTTCATCATAAGTGCCGGCACCTGATAACATACCGACTTTCCCGCTCCGGTCGGCATGATTCCAAGCACATCCCTGCCTTCCAGTACCGCTTCTATCACAGGGATCTGTCCCTCCCGGAAATGATCATAGCCGTAGTATTGTTTCAGTATCTTTTCTGCTTCTTTGATTGCCTTACTCATTCTGCCCCGACTCCTTACATTCTGTCTTTTTTTGTCCGTTTCTTTTCTACTCATTACTTTTTTGATCCGCAGACTTTCCCACACCCACTATGTTTTACTATCTTATCACATTTGTCTCTATCTTTCATCCTATCTTTACAATCCCCTCTTTCATGGAGAAATCCTTTTGACTTTCCGATTCTTTTTCAGTATAATTGTTTCAGTTTCTGAAATAAAGGAGGATAAACACATGGATTTCCGTCAGATCACCATGATGCAGAAGATAAAATCAGGTATGGATCGTTTTCGTGCCAACCACCCAAAATTTCCGATGTTTTTACGCGCAGTATCACAGGATGCGTTGGTGGAAGGAACGATCATTGAGATCAATGTGACCACACCGGAAGGAAAAAAATATTGTACCAATGTCAAGTTGAAAGCCGATGACATGGAACTTTTCGATTCTTTTAAATCTATGCAGAGATAGTTTCCCTGCATATTTTTTATTCAGTGGGAACATACTAATTCTGTCATAAATATATAACAAGGAAGGTATTTATTATGGAAGAAATGTTTTGTTTCCAGTGTCAACAGACCGCTCATAATTCCGGATGTGAAGGGCGTGCCGGTGTCTGTGGGAAGAAAAGTGACACCGCTAATTATCAGGATGAGCTTACTGGTGCACTGATCGGCCTGTCACGTGCCGTGCGTAAAAAGCTTGCCCTGAATCCGGATGCTTCTTTCGAACATGCGGATGAACTTATCTTAAAAGGGTTATTCACCACCATTACCAATGTTAATTTTTTCAATGATACGATCATCAAACTTATTCACGAAGTAAATGTTGAAAAGGACCGGATCTATCCGGATATCATGAATTATGATGTCCGCCATATCTGGGAAGATCAGGAAGATATCCGGTCTTTAAAGTCTCTGATCCTTTTCGGGCTGCGCGGCATGGCTGCTTATGCCTATCATGCTTATGCGTTGGATTATGTAGACAAAAATGTCCTTGCTTTCTTCTATGAAGGGCTCGAAGCCATTGCTTCGGAAAAGAGCAGTGACGAATTACTTGCACTCGTATTAAAAACGGGCGAGATCAATTTTCGCTGCATGGAGCTTCTGGATCATGCAAACTCCGGCACTTATGGCAATCCGGTACCGACAGAAGTTCCACTGACCATCGAAAAGGGGCCTTTCATCGTTGTCAGCGGACATGATCTTCATGATATGGAACTGTTATTAAAGCAGACGGAAGGAAAAGGAATCAATATCTACACCCACAGTGAGATGCTTCCGGCACATGGATATCCGGAATTAAAGAAATATTCTCATTTAAAAGGAAACTTTGGAACTGCCTGGCAGAGTCAGCAGTCGGAATTTCACAACATTCCGGCACCTATTTTATTTACTACCAACTGTCTGATGCCGGTCCGTCAGAGTTACTGCGACCGGGTATTTACCACCTCCATCGTGTCATATCCGGATCTGGTGCATATCGGAGAGGACAAAGATTTCACTCCGGTTATTGAGAAAGCTCTGGAATGCAAGGGATATCCGGAAGATCATCCGATGACCGGAATCAACGGCGGGTCTACAGTCACAACCGGATTCGCCCACAATGCTGTCCTTTCTAATGCCGGACATATCGTGGAACTTATAAAGGCCGGCAAGATCCGCCATATCTTTCTGGTCGGCGGATGCGACGGTGCCGCTCCAGGACGCAGCTATTATACGGATTTCGCCAAAGCTGCACCTATGGACACCTTGATTCTGACTCTTGCCTGCGGAAAATACCGGTTGAATGACCTGGATCTTGGTTCTATTGACGGTATTCCAAGAATTCTGGATATGGGACAATGTAATGATGCCTATAGCGCCATTAAAGTTGCTCTTACGCTTGCGGAAGTCTTTGACTGCACCGTAAACGACCTTCCACTCACCCTGGTTCTTTCCTGGTATGAGCAGAAGGCCGTATGTATCCTGCTTACGTTATTGTCTCTCGGCGTAAAAAATATTCTGCTTGGTCCAACGCTTCCGGCATTTGTCTCTGAAAATGTGTGGAAGATACTGGTTGAGAATTATAATATCCAGAAGATCAGTACTGTGGAGGAAGATATGAAGAAAATCCTCGGGTAATCTTACATTTCCTCCAGATTTGCAAAGAATAACTCATAAAAATCATCTTCATCCTTGATCATCGGTGAATTTTCCCCTCCACCATTGGTGCTTCTTTTCATTGCGGCATGGAATTCTTCTCCTGCCGCAATTAATTCCATTTCGTATAATTCGTAACCAAGATTCCGGCAGGTCTTGCAGAAGGCAGATAGCGGGTCTGCTTCTGTTCTGGTTGCGAGGAGCTGTTGTTTTAACTTTTCGTCTTTTAATGCTTTGTTTTGTAATTCGTCTAATATACTTACTACGTCTGCCATAATCCTCAATCCTTTCCTGCTAAAAAAGAGAGTAACACATTTCCTATGCTACTCCCTCGTCTCTAAGACTATTATATGAATTTCATTTTACTTGCGCAAGCTTTATTTTCATAAATGCATTTACTTAAATATGTTTCCCACAGATATCTGCCAGACAGCATTTCTCACAATGCGGCTTCGTCCTCGCTGTACAGACGTCTCTTCCGTGATATACCAGCCTGTGGCAGAAATCACTGCCTTCTTCCGGCGGGATAATCTTCCAAAGTTCCATCTCAACTTTCTTCGGTTCCTTGATTCCATCTACCAGACCGATCCGGTTACAGAGTCTGATGCAATGCGTATCCGTAACAATCGCCGGTTTGCCGAACACATCCCCCATGATCAGGTTCGCACTCTTTCTTCCGACTCCCGGAAGTTTCAACAATTTATTAAAATCATCCGGAACTTTTCCACCATATTCATCACGGAGTATACGCATACAGGCACTGATATCTCTCGCCTTACTCTTTCCAAGTCCACATGGTCTTACGATTTCTTCAATCTCTTCCGGTGTTGCTTCTGCCAGTGCGTTGACATCCGGGTACTTTGCATATAAGCCTTCTACTACTACATTGACTCTCGCATCCGTGCACTGTGCTGCCAGACGTACACTGACCAGCAGTTTCCACGCATCGTCATAATCCAGCGTACAGTCCGCATCCGGGTATTCTTTTTTCAGGCGGTCGATGACCACCAGTGCCAGTTCTTGTTTATCCATTTTTATTACTCCTGTTCATTTCCATCCGAAAGCTTCACCATAATATAATCATGATGGATTTCTTTCAGAAATTTATCAAATACATCCGCTGTCTTCATCTTGATACTGGAAGTGTTCACACATGGATGACATCCGAATTCTTCCTGTTCCAGAAGTTCCTCATCCACCAGAAGCTGCACTTTATTCTCCGGATCAAAGATCAGTCCCATGACAGTAGCTGAGCCCGGCGTTACATTCAGATATGTTTCCATGTCTTCTCCCGATGCAAAGGATAGTCTCGTGGTCGGGATCTGCTGTGACAGTTCTTTTGTCTTGAGCGCTTTGTTTCCTGGCATCAAAAGTAGATAATATGATGTTTTCTTCCGGTTACATAAGAACAGATTCTTACAGATCTCCATTCCCAGCGCTTTATCAATCTCTTCACAGGCTTCCATTGTCATGACCGCTTCGTGATCCGCTCTGATGTAGGGGATATGCAGACTGTCCAGTATATCGTAAACTTTTATTTCTTTTTCTTTTCGTCCGGATGTGTCTTCCGGGCGTCCATTGTATAACTCCATTTTATCTCTTATCCTATATCAATTTTCTTGTTCCTTCTTTTCTCACTATTATACAATTATCAATTTAGTACTACAAGTAATTTCCAGTTTATAGATTCGATTGCCACACTGTTTTGAAATGCCTGTACCCTTTATTCTCCTCTATTCCACTTCCAGATATTTCTCCAGCCATTCTTCTGCTAATTTCGTCCAGCTCTGTACTTCTTTCAGCGTTTTGCGGATTCCCTCTTTCTGCTTTTCCGTCCATCTTGCCGGCTTTTTACGTCCGATACCGAACTTCACCAGAAGTTCCTCTCCTTTTTCCTTTGGAAATGGAGTCTCGCCGGCCTCGATTGCCTCTGCAAGCATCTGCACCTGTTCCTGCGTATATCTTTTTCCTTCTTCCTGGCCAATATTCTGTTCTAACCACTCTTCGGTTGCCACAGATAGTCCATGGATTCCTTCTGAAAATACATGCTGTGCAAATGGTACACCAGCCTGTGCACAAGCCTGTGCAAAGAGATAACTGTTCTCCACCGGAACTGTCTGATCTGTTACAGTCTGCCACAGGAAACATGGCGGTGTATCTTTTGTCACATGATTTTCCAGCGACATATAGTCCAGTTCCTGCTCTGACGGCTCTTTTCCAAACAGTGCGACAAATGAATCTCTGTGTGCATATTTTCCTGAAGTGATGACCGGATAAGACAGAATTGCCGCATCTGGGCGGTTGGATATGTTCTGGTATGCTTCTTCCGGATCTTCTACATCCTTGCTATGTACACAAAGACTTCCACACAGATGCGCTCCTGCCGAGAATCCGCAGATTGCAACCTGATCCGGTCTGATATGGTATTCTTCTGCACGGAAACGGATCATCCGGATGGTTCTTGATATGTCATTTAACGGCTGCAGCTTCAGTGGTGCTTCATCCAGCTGGTTTACTGTGTATTCCAGAACGAATACATTGTAACCTGCCTGATAGAATTCCATAGCCGGCAAGTGTGCTTCCGACGGGGATGTTTCACGATATGCTCCCCCCGGCGCAATGACCATTGCAGGATGCTTCTTTTCATCCTCATGGATATAGCTGAACATCACCGGTATGAAACCATGTGCTGCCGGATAATGGTACTCCTCTTTTTTCCATATTTCGATTCTTTCATTTATCATACCTTCCATTTCTCCTTCTATCATACACTGCTCTGATCAGCTATAAAATCTCTTTTCCAATATTTTCCAGTTCTTCCATTGCTTCCACATTTTTCACAAGTTCATCTTTTCCATTTGCATAATAAGATTTCTGGAATAATACATCCCAAGACAGATACGAAGCCATGCATTCAAACTGTTTGCGGATCAGTTCATACTGTATGTTGTCAGTTGGAGAACCACCAACGACAATCACTCCTATCTTTTTCTCCTTTAACTGCATTCCTCTGCAGTAACATTTATCAATGATCTGTTTCATCTGTGCAGACATTCCCCACCAATAGACCGGCGTTGTGAACAGAATCATATCCGCAGCTGCAATCTTATTGATTGTTGGATTGGTATCATCCTGGTCTACACATCCCTTATAGCATTGACAGACACCGCATCCTTTGCATGGAGCAATCTTTAATTTGTCCGGAGCAATGATTTCAATCTCATTCTTTTCAGCTGCTCCTTTCATAAATGCATGGATTGCTGTTAATGTGTTGCCTTTTCTTGCACTTCCGTTAATAATTACAATTTTCATTCATTACTACCTCTCTTTCGTAATATGCCTCCATTTATTATAATCCTCTATGTTTTCAAAAACAAATACGGATATTTTCTCATTTGTGCAAATATAATCGTTTCCACACGTTGTCTTATCTCTTCCGGATATTCTTCTGCATTTGCAAGCAATTCCGTCACATCTTTTTTTGTAAAACAGAACTTTAAATTTATTTTATATAAAGATTCGGAAATATCTAATTGTTCATCAAATGCACTGCATATTGTTTTTGATCGAACCTTATCCATAAGTATATAAATATTTCCTGTCAAAGGATAGTCCATCGTCGTATCTGCCAAAAGTCCTGCGCCGTTATCAAAAATCGGACAGTATGCATAATTGCCTTTTCCATTCATCAAGACAGCTATGTTGTGCATATGTCGGTCTTCATTCAGGAAAAATGCATCTATCGTCAACAATTTGTTCATATATATTCCAAAATTCTGAAGTCCCGTCATCCGTTCTACCTGTTGCACTAAGAAACGTAATCTTTCCTCATGATCTGGTATTCTATACAGGCTTTTATACAAACTTTCTCCAAAAAAATTATGAAACAGCCTCTCTAAAGTTATGATCTGCCAGTCTTCACTCAGGAAATTTTTACTTTTTGCTCCGTTATAAATTACCGTTCCGTATTTTATTTCTTCCAGGTCATAACATACAAATTCTTGTTCAGACAGCGTAGATCTTTTTAGCAGATGCGATATCATATACTCTGTCAGTCCTTCATATCCTGTATAATCAGCTTTGTACCAGATTCCTTTATTCTCCCATTTTAACTGATTCCCTTTTGACGACTGCCGCTCATTTGTCCTGATATTCTGTTCAAAAAGTTCTATCATTCATTTACCTCTCTATACGGATCCAAAAATCATCCTCCGCCATCCGTCCTTCCGTTTTCTCTATGATCATGATTGGATCATAAAACGGCAGTTCCAGCTCTTTCAATATCAGTTTCATCTTATCTCTGCTTTTCGGAAAACATCTGGATTCCAGAAATTCCATATACTGATTATAATCCGGCTCTTCCATAACCCCAAATGCTCGAAACATAATCTTATCTGTATAATTTTTTATTTTTACTTTCCGTTCCCACTCATTCACATCAATTAAAGTACATACATCCTGACCATACATATACCATATCCTGAGCGGCCATACCTTTTCCGGAACTTTGACTTCCTGCTCATATTCCGGATATTTTTGCAGCATCCTAAGAAATGGAACAATTGGCCCACGGATAACTTCTTCACTTCTCTCCCAACGCTCTACTGTCGGTTTTGAACAGTTGATAAATTCCGCAAATTCTTTCTGTGTCAGATGTAATTCTTTCCGGATTCTCTTGATTTCCTTTGCTGTTGTATATTCTGGTGTTATAAATAATCTTTCTTTCATAACCTCACCTTCTGTTTTTATGATACCCGTTTTTTCTTTATTAAATCACAAACTTTATTATTTGTAAAGCAAAAGTAATTAAAATGATTGTTTTTTAATCATCAAAAACCATTATTTTAATTGTTTCATTGTTTTTAACAGCTCAAACAAAGTCTTCCGAACACATAGCAAGAAAAAATACCACCAGATTCCATTCTCGGAACCTGATGGTATCTTTTCACATAATTTCGTATTCAAAGAATCTTCTACTGCGCTGCCAGCTTCAGCATCTTCTCCAGCGGAAGCGCCGCTTTCTGGCGCATCTCTTCACCGAGATTCACCTCTGGCTGCATAGTCTCGAGTGCTTCTTTTACACCTTCCAGACGTACCATCTTCATATTCGGACAGAACTGTCTGTGTCCTACAGAGTAGAACTTCTTCTCCGGATTCTTCTGGTGCAGTTCATAGAACACACCCATCTCGGTACAAATAATGAATGTATTGTTTTCTGACTTTGTCGCATAATCAATGATCTGTGATGTACTTCCGATGAAGTCGGATAATTCCAGAATATCGCCTGTACATTCCGGATGTGTCAGTACCAGCGCTTCCGGATGCGCCTCTTTGGCTTTCTGGAGTTCTTCTTTGTGGATACTCGTATGTACATGGCAGAATCCATCATTAAAGATGAAGTGCTTCTCCGGAAGCTGACTTGCCACGAAACGACCAAGATTCTCATCCGGGATAAAGAAGATATCTTTATTCGGAAGATTCTTCACGATCTTCAGTGCATTTGACGATGTTACACATACGTCTGACTCTGCTTTGATCTCTGCGGTTGAGTTCACATAACAGACTACAGATACATCCGGGTATTCATTTCTCACTTCCCTGATCTTATCTACGTCTACCATGTGTGCCATCGGACAGTCTGCATGACCGTCTGCCATTACGACTCTCTTCTTTGGATTCAGGATCTTCGCACTTTCTCCCATGAAAGAGACTCCACAGAAAACAATCGTGCTCTCCGGAACTTTGGTTGCAATCTCTGCAAGATAATAAGAGTCTCCTACATAGTCTGCAATCTCCTGCACTTCCCCATCTACATAATAATGTGCCAGGATTACAGCATCTTTTTCCTTTTTCAGTTTTTGGATTTCATTTTTGATTTCTTCGTTCATTTCCGACTTTCACCTCTAAATAAAGTATTCGATGGTCTCTTCTTCCGTAAGTCTTGTCTTTTCATTAAATAAAATGACAGCTTCCCGCCCATCGTACGGTCCAAGGGAATACATGTTAAGTGCCGTCTTATTAAAATACTTCCACGGTACGATTCGGTTACAACATGTAGGCTGATCCAACACTCTGATGATATCTTTCTGTTCATACTCCTGGTCGCAGTAATAAGGATCAAACATCCGCACATTTTTACCATCTATTCCGGTCAAATTCCCTTCTTTAACGTATTCTCACTTACCTATCATGCACCGATTCAGCCAGTTGTGTCAATGCCTGCTTTAAAATTTCTCGTGGGCATGCAATATTTATACGCTCAAATCCCTCTCCGTCCGGTCCAAACATTGCTCCGCTGTCAAGCCAGAGTTTTGCTTTGTTCTCCACCAGATCTTTTAACTGCTCTTCTTTCATGCCGAGACTCTTAAAATCCAACCATAAAAGATAAGTCCCTTCCGGCTCTGTCAGTTTGATCTCCGGAAGATTCTCTTTTAAAAATGTACGGACATAATCCAGATTTCCCTCCAGATAAATTTTCAATTCTTTTAACCACTCTTCACCGGTCTCATAAGCTGCCTGACATGCAACCAGTCCCATCAGATTCACCTGGCTGTAACCGGCTGCTGTCACTTCCGCCCGGAATCTCGCACGAAGCTCCGGATTCGAGATCCATATATTGGAAATCTGAAGTCCGGCAATGTTAAATGTCTTACTTGGTGCGGTACACGTTGTAGTGATTGCAGCGTATTTTTCATCTAAGGATGCAAATACATGATGTATATTCTCTCCATATGTAAAATCACTGTGGATCTCATCACTGACTACCAGCACGTTATGTTTCAGACAAATGTCTCCTATCTTACGAAGTTCCCACTCCTTCCACACACGTCCGACCGGATTGTGCGGACTGCACATCAGGAATAATTTTACATTTTCTTCGACAATCTTCTGCTCGAATTCTTCGAAATTAATCTCGTAATGTCCGTCTATCTGCTGAAGCGGACTATTGATCAGCCTTCTGTGGTTATCTGTGATCACTTCGCTGAACGGATAGTAAACCGGCTGCTGCAGAAGAACTGCATCACCTTCTTTTGTGTAAGCCTTCACTGCCATCGCAAGTGCGAACACCACGCCCGGTGTCTTGATCAGCCATTCTTTTTCTACTTTCCATCCGAAATGCTTCTCATACCATCTGGCTGCTGCCTGGAAGTAATCATCTTTTCCTTCGCTGTATCCGTAGATTCCGTGTGCGACTGCGTCACTTAAGCTTTTCTGGATTCCCGGTGCTGTCTGAAAATCCATATCTGCCACCCAGAGCGGAAGCATATCATCACTTCTCCCTCTTTCTTTTGCGAAATCATATTTCAGGCATTTTGTTCCATGTCTGTCCACTACTTTATCAAAATCGAACTTCATCTGTGCATCCTCCTACGCAAGTGCCTGCTCAAGATCTGCGATTAGATCATCTGCATTTTCAATTCCAACTGACAATCTTAAGAAATCTTCTGTGATTCCAAGCTTCTCTCTTACTTCTACCGGCAGATCTCCATGTGTCTGGAGCATCGGGTAAGTGATCAGTGACTCTACGCCTCCGAGACTTTCCGCATAAGCGATCAGTTTTACACTTTCCAGAAGCTTTCTTGCTGTTGTTTCACTGTCTACTTTGAAAGAAATCATACTTCCAAATCCGCTTGCCTGTGATGCATTTACTTCATATCCCGGATGCTCTTTCAGGCCTACATAATAGACCTGTTTTACTTTTTCATGTCCTTTTAACCAGTCCGCAATCTTCATCGCATTATCCTGCTGTGCTCTTAATCTCACAGACAATGTCTTAATTCCACGCAAAATCAGATAGCTGTCAAATGGTGCAAGACAGCTTCCGACTGTCTTATATATATAACGAATCTTCTTCGCTGTCTCTTCATCCGCCGAGCACAGGAATCCTGCCAGTGTGTCATTATGTCCACCAAGGAATTTTGTCCCGCTGTGGATAACCAAATCTGCTCCCAGTTCAATCGGTCTTTGAAATAATGGTGAAAGAAATGTATTGTCAACAATAATCTTCAGATTATGTTTATCTGCGATTTCTTTCATCTTTCTGAGATCTGTGACACGCATGGTCGGATTACTTGGTGTCTCGATATAAAGTGCTTTTGTATTCTCTCGGATACCTGCTTCTACAAGATCTGCATCTGCAGTATCTACATAAGAGAACTCCAATCCTCTCTTCCCGCCGACAGACTCAAACATTCTTACAGAACCACCATACAAATCATCTGTACAAAGAATATGATCTCCGCGGTCAAATAACTCCATGCAAAGACCTACCGCAGCCATACCATTTGCGCATGCTACAGTATCTACCGCACCTTCCAGTGCCGACATCGTATGCTCAAGCTCTGTTCTTGTCGGATTACTCTCTCTCGTATAGTCATATCCGGTAGACTGTCCAATACCAGGATGGGCAAATGTCGCTGCCTGGTAGATCGGTACTGCTACCGAACCGTAAGAATGTGTCTTTTCATCTGTTCCGTTTCCATGTATACATCGTGTCTCAAATCCGTAATTCACTATTTATTTACCTCTTTCATTGTAATCATCCAGGAAATTATATTCCATGTCATCTTTGTGGTATCCGATAATCGTTCTTAAGTTGACATTATGTACACTCCGGAAAATATTCTTTTCGATAATATCTCCCTGTTTTCTGAATTCCCTGATCAGCTCCTTCATCTCGTCACGTTTGGAACCTCTTCCGCCGCCACAGGATACACAGTTCTCTGTGAATCTGCATGCGCACTGAATGAAGTTGAGCTGATTGTAATCCCTCCATGCTATAATGTCATCTTCCTTGATCAGATACATTGGTCTGATCAGCTCCATACCCTCGAAATTCTGACTATGGAGCTTCGGCATCATCGTCTCCACCTTTCCGCCGTAGAACATCCCCATAAGGATCGTCTCAATCACATCGTCAAAATGATGTCCGAGCGCAATCTTATTGCATCCCAGTTCTTTTGCGTGAGAGTACAGATAGCCTCTTCTCATTCTTGCGCAAAGGTAACATGGATTCTTGTCAATATCTGCTACCGTATCAAATATCTGTGTCTCAAATACCGTAAGCGGGATTCCAAGTACTTTGGCATTATCCTGGATGATCTTCCAGTTATCTTCATTGTATCCCGGATTCATTACCAGAAATACTAATTCAAAATTCGCTTTGCCATGTTTTAACAGTTCCTGAAAAAGCTTTGCCATCAGCATGGAATCTTTTCCACCGGAAATACAGACTGCAATCTTATCTCCGTCCTGGATCAGATCGTATTCTCTGATTCCTTTCGTGAACTTTCTCCAGATTCCCTTGCGGAATTTCTTGATGATACTGCGTTCAATCTCTTTCTGCTTCTCTCCGGTAGTATTTTCATCCTGCACGAACTCACTTAGTTTCTTTCTCAAAAAGGAACGATATCCGCCTTCAATATTCGCCGCATCATATCCGGCTGCTTCCAGTTCATAAACAGCATCGACACTCCATTCACCGGTATGGCATAATACATACACCGGCTTTTCTTTCGGAAGTTCTTCCATACGTTCTTCTACTTCTGCAAGCGGAATGCTGACTGCTCCCGGTACAGAGCCTCTGGTATATGCATCTGCAGGACGTACGTCCAGTACTGTGATTGTATTCTGATCTAATTGTAATAACTCTTCTATCGTGATTGTCTTCATATCTTTTAACCTCTCTTTGTGAATTGCTGTTCATGCAACAGTTATTCCTATTAACCAGATAGGTTTTGTTATTTATCTGGTATTATATGACGTTTTCCCCTGTCTGTCAAGGAACTAAAATGTGTTTAAAACACATTTATCTTTCAAATATATGCTAGAAAAGTTTACCACAAAAAAGAATACTGTACCAGTGGTTTCCCGCTAATACAGTATGTTTTGTTGTTTTCTCCGGACGTTCACTCCGCGCCCATTCGTAAAACCGCACCTTCGGTGCTTTCCGCTGCTTCTCAGCTACTTTTTACTCATAAGCGGGCGCTCCCTCCAAGCGTTAGAAAGACCTGCAATCCTTGTGCAAGCACAAATTGCAAGTCTTTCAACGCTTGTGTGAACTGATGTTATATATAATACATATCCTGTCCATAATCAATGTATTCCTGATACTCTTTCTCCAGATCATGCAAGGTTACTGACTGGAGGATCTCGGTCACACTGTCATTTACCCTGTCGATCACCAGCTTCTGGATTGCATTGACACTCCCTGTATATTTTCCTTCTTTCGGAAGCTCCTCATCTTCGATGCGATAGTCACCTTCCAAAGCTTCTATAATAGAAGAAACAGTAATCTCCTGTGGCGGACGGCTTAAGAAATAACCGCCCTGGGAGCCTTTGATACTCTTTACAATTCCTGCTTTTCTAAGACTTGCAAATACCTGTTCCAGATACTGTGGAGATATCTTGTTCCGCTCTGCAATGCTGTTGAGTGCCACCTGTTCAGTTTTTGAATTGATGGCCAGGTCGATCAACGCTCTCAGACCATATCTGCTTTTCATTGAAAGTTTCATGTATATCTCCACACTCCTTCATTATTTCTTATTCTACGGCTTTGAATGCCTCATCCAGATCCTGGATAATGTCGTCAATGTGCTCTGTTCCGATTGACAGACGGATTGTATTAGGCTTGATTCCCTGATCCAGCAATTCTTCTTCTGTGCACTGGCTGTGTGTTGTTGTTGCCGGATGGATAACCAGAGATTTTACATCTGCAACGTTAGCAAGCAGTGAGAAGAGTTCCAGATTATCGATGAAATCTTTTGCTTTCTGTGCGTCACCTTTGATCTCAAATGTGAAGATAGATCCTCCGCCATTTGGGAAATATTTCTTATATAATGCCTGCTGCTCCGGATCATCAGATACAGCCGGATGGTTAACCTTCTCTACCAGTGGATGGTTGTTCAGGTA
>ERZ1026858.678-NODE-678-length-18184-cov-7.809642_pt1 | contig 18184 bp, 16 predicted proteins | sample MGYA00380159_ERZ1026858 | MGnify/ENA primary metagenome ERZ1026858 (study PRJEB33269, sample SAMEA4719795) | human gut metagenome | biome: human-associated habitat; feature: organic feature; material: feces | place: Cameroon | collected 2013-10 ...
CCACCTCCGGCACTGCCACCGAGGTGACCGCCTTCTCCATCATCACCGACTACCAAAAGGGCATCAAGTACCCCATCGCAGACTTCGAGATCACCCCGGACGTGGCCATCGTTGACCCGGATCTTGCTGAGACCATGCCCAAAAAGCTGGTTGCCCACACCGGTATGGACGCCATGACCCATGCCGTGGAGGCTTACGTTTCCACCGCACACTGCGACTACACCGATCCGCTGGCCATCTTTGCCATCCGCATGATCCAGGGCGATCTAGTGGACAGCTACAATGGCGATATGACCAAGCGCGACTCCATGCACAACGCCCAGTGCCTTGCCGGTATGGCGTTCTCCAACGCGCTGCTGGGCATCGTGCACTCCATGGCACACAAGACCGGCGCTGCCTTTGCAGACTACGGCGCACACATCATCCACGGCGCTGCCAACGCCATGTACCTGCCCAAGGTCATTGCCTTCAACGCCAAGGATCCCGAAGCCAAAAAGCGCTACGGCGTCATCGCGGACGAGATGAAGCTGGGCGGCGCAAACGATGACGAAAAGGTCGGCTTGCTCATCGAGTACCTGCGCGGCATGAACGATGCGCTGAACATCCCCCACTGCATCCAGCACTACGGCCCGGACTCTTACCCCACGGAGCAGGGCTTTGTGCCGGAGAATGTGTTCCTTGAGCGTCTGCCCGAGATCGCCAAGAACGCCATCGCTGACGCCTGCACCGGCTCTAACCCCCGCCAGCCTAGTCAGGAAGAGATGGAAAAGCTGCTCAAGTGCTGCTACTACGATACTGAGGTGGATTTCTGATCTATCCTTTCTTTATTACACCTCCTTCCCTATGCGCAAAGGCCCCGCAGTGCACAGTGCCCTGCGGGGCTTTTGCCTTTTCCGGCACAGGCTGCAGGCATTCCTCTGTTGTATCCTATCCAGAGCGTAATAACTTGACGCCAAAATATGTTTTGTTGATTAAAACAGGCCATTCGCGCACTCGTTCACAAAATATTAATAATATATTAACATTCAGTACACCACTTTTCGGTATACATAGGGCAACAAAGGCGCGCAGTGCGCCGAATCCCCGCCAAAAAGGGCAAAAAGGCACAAGCCGCTGTGGTGTGCGGCGGCCTTGGAAACGCCCTTGGTACAGGAAAGGAAACGTTACTTATGAAAATTGGTTTTTGGGAACTTATCGTCATCGTCATCGTGGCGTTTGTGTTCATCGGCCCGGATCAGCTGCCCGTCTATGCTAAAAAGATCGGCAAGATGCTCCGCGAGCTGAAGAAGTACACCGGCGCTGCTTCTGAAGAGATCCAGAAGAACGTGGTAGAGCCCCTGAACGAGATCCAGGCACCCCTGAAAGAAGCTGTTGCCCCCCTGACCGATATCAAGAAGGATATCGACAGCAGTATGCGGGACGTGACCAAGAGCTTTACCGGCATTGGCAAGACCAGCAAGGAGGAAGCCGCCAAGAAGCAGGCTGAGACCGAGGAGGTCACCGACCTGACCGAGGACACCGTGGAGGAGCTGCCCGAGCAGCCCGCCGAAGCCCCGGCAGAAGCAGCCGAGACTGTCCCTGCTGAAGCTGTGGAAGTCCCCGCTGAAAAGCCGGAACAGCCCGCTGCTGAGCCGGTTGCCGAGCCTGTGCAGGAAGCCCCTGCCGCTGCCGAGGAAGCCGCCGAAGCTGCACCTGCTGAGGAAGCAAAGGTGTAAGCGCCCCTACTTATTTATGGATGCACCCGCGCCCGCGGTTGCCAGATACATTCTGTAATACGCCCGCCACGCGGCGCGGCAAGAAAAAGGAGATATTTATTATGCGTATTGGTACTAATGAGCTGCTGATTATTCTGGTTGTCGTTCTGCTGATCTTTGGACCCAAGAACCTGCCGAAGCTGGGCAAGATGTTCGGTAAGACCATCAATGGCTTCAAGAAGGGCATGGAGGACGAGGACGCCGAGCAGTCCGAGGAGACTGTAAAGAAGGCTGATAAGAAGGACGAAGACGAGGAGTAATTGTGGCTACAAACAAAAAGCGCAAAAAGAAAGCCGAAGTCATGGCAGAGGACGGCAGCATGACGCTGACCGGCCATCTGAAAGAACTGCGGAACCGGCTCATCATCTGCGCGGTGGTGTTTGTGGTGGGCGTAGTGGTCTCGCTGGCGTATGCAGACCGTCTGATCGATCTGCTTACCGCCATGGGCCGCGACTATTACCAGTTCGTGTCCATTGCCCCGCAGGAAAAACTGATGCAGTATTTCCGGGTGTCCATTCTGGCCGGTGTGGTGGTAACGGTGCCTGTGGCCTTTTACAACATCTACGCCTTTGCAAAGCCGGGTCTGAAAAAGAGCGAGAGCACCTTTTTCAAGCTGGTCATGCTGCTGGGTCTGATCCTGTTCTGCGTGGGCGTGCTGTTTGCCTATAAACTCATGATGCCGTTCATGCTGCGGTTCCTCAGCACCGGCATCGAAGGTGCAGAGTACATCCAGACCACCACCAGTATCGAGAGCTACGTCAACCTCTGCCTGACCATGTTCATCATCTTTGGCTGTGTGTTCGAGATGCCGCTGATCACCATCATCCTTTCCAAGATGGGCATCATCAACCCGCAGATCCTCAAGCAGGTGCGCGGCGTGGCCATTGTGGTCATCTTCTTCATCGCCGCTGTGGTCACCCCGCCGGACATCGTGTCCCAGTGCATGGTGGCACTCCCCATGGTGCTGCTGTACTTTGTCAGCATCTTCCTGAGCGGCATCTTCTATAAGCCGCATGATACGGATGAGGATGACGAGGAAGAAGAGGAGAGCGCGGACTGATCCCGCTTCCGCTCCGGTTTTCATCAACTGAATCAAAAGCCGCTGCACCTGACCGTGCGGCGGCTTTTTCTGTTTTTCTCTACGCCCCCACCCGGAATCGCTCTATTTTAAATAGGTTTTCCGCTGAATATGCCTGGAGCACACGCGGCGGGCATTCCAAATCTCCCCTCGCACTGGACAATCACCCCCTGTTCGCGGTATACTGAAAGCTGAATACAATGCAAAAAACGAGGTCGCAGCATGGTAGAACAGGCAAACGAACTGATATTGGATATCTTGCCCCTTTCGGCACAGACGGCACGGCTGGTGCGGGTGTACGGCACAGCGCCCTGTGTGGCGCTGCCGGGCACGCTGCCCGCCCCGGAAGGCGGCAGTCTTGCTTTGACCGAGCTGGGCGACTACTGCTTTTCCGAAAAGCCCCGCAGCCTGCCTGCACCGGATGCCCTCTGCCGCTACGCGGTAGGCGCGGACGGCGCGGTGCGGCTGACCCGGGCATTCGGGCTGGCGGTGGGGCAAAAGCCCGCCCGCCGGTACGATTTTGACCTTGACGCCCCGGCAGAGGACGAACCGGAGCTGCATCCGGTGTGCGGCAGCTTTCTGGAGGAAGTCACCCTGCCGGACAGTGTGCAGGTCATCGGCAGCTGCGCCTTTTACAACTGCCGCAGCCTGCGTCTGCTCACGGTAGGCAGCAGCAGCCTGACCGTGGGCAGCGATGTGTTTTTGAACTGCTTTGCGCTGGAGACCCTGCGGGTGCAGGCCGCACCGGAGCAGCCCACCGGCCTGTTTGCACTGGTGAACAACATCACCGAGGCGGTGCAGGCGCAGTTCTGGCCCATCGACGCCCCCGCACCGCTGGCGGCGCTGTGGTACCCCGCCTACTGGGAAGATATCGAGGAGACCCCCGCCCACATCCTGCTGCACACCTTTTCCGGGCAGGGATACCATTACCGGCAGTGTTTTCTCGACAATAAATTCCTTCCCGCAGAATATGACGCCATCTTCCCGCAGGGGCACGATGCCGATGACGCCGCCGTTATGGCCATGCTCTGCTTTGCCCGCCTGCGGTACCCGTGGCAGCTGACCGAAGCCGCCGCCGGGCACTACCGGGTGTTTCTGGCAGCCAACACCGACCGGGTGTTCGCCCGCCTTTTAAAGGCACAGGATACCGACGGCATCCGCGCCCTGCTGGCGCTGGACGTGCTGGATAAAGCCGCCTTTGCGTCTGCCGCCGCCCTTGCCGCCAAGGCGGAGAACGCCGCCGCTGCCGCCCTGCTGGCAGATGCGGAACACAAAAAATATGCCCCCCAGCCCAAAAAACAGCGGTACGATTTTGATTTTTGAGAGGTGACCACACATTGCCAAAGGAAAAATTTTTCGACCCCCGCAAGCCTTTCCAGTCCCAGCGGCCAGAGACCCACGAGGAGTGGCAGGCGCGCATGGGCGGCGAAGTGCTGGCGGTGGTGCGCAGCGGGCTGTATCTGGACTTCCGGTTTCTGGATATGGCGCTCAGCGCCCTGACTCCCGCCCCGGACGAGCGCTGCCGGGTGCTGGCTACGGACGGACAGACCCTGTATTACCAGCCGCAGCGCCTGCTGCAGCTTTATCAGGAGAATCCGAAGTATCTCAACCGGTTGTATCTGCACACCGTCTTCCACTGCGTGTTCCGGCATTTGTGGCTGAAAGGCCGCCGGGAGCCGCAGCTGTGGAGCCTTGCGTGCGATATCGCGGTGGAAAACGTCATCGACAGCTTACAGCGCAAAAGCGTGGTGCGTCCGCTGACCTATGTGCGGCAGAACGCCTACCGGCAGATCACCGCCGAGGAAAAGGTGGTGGCGGCAGCCCCGGTGTACCGCTGGCTCACCCGGCAGACGCCCGGCGTGCTGCGGCAGCTGGAGCGGGAATTTGTGACCGATGACCACCGCCTGTGGCCGAAGGATGCCCCGGAGCAGCCCCAGCAGATGCCCACCCCTCTGCCGCAGAAAACGTGGCAGAAGATCGGGGAGCGGATGCAGACCGAGCTGGACCTGCGGGATAAGGAGGCGGGCGAGGGCACCGATGCACTGAAGCAGCAGGTGAAAGCCGCCAACCGCAGCCGCCGCAGCTACAAGGACTTTCTGCGCCGGTTCTGCGTCCTGCGCGAGGAGGTCAAGCTGGACCCGGACGAGTTTGACCTGAACTTCTACACCTACGGCCTTTCAGTGTACGGCAACCTGCCCCTCATCGAGCCGCTGGAAAGCCGGGAGAGCAAAAAGATCGAGGAACTGGCGCTGGTCATTGATACCAGCTACTCCACCTCCGGCGAGCTGGTGCGCGCCTTTCTGGCCGAGACCTACACCCTGCTGAAAGGGCGGGAGAACTTTTTCCACCGCATGAATTTGCACCTCATTCAGGCCGACAACGCCGTGCGGCAGGATATCCTCATCCGCAATGAGGATGAACTCATCCACGCCATGAACCACTTTGAGCTGCGGGGCGGCGGCGGAACGGACTTCCGCCCGGCCTTTGCATATGTGGACCAGCTCTGCGCCGAAAAGAAGTTTTCGAACCTGCGCGGCCTTTTGTACTTCACCGACGGCATGGGCACCTACCCGGCGCGGCGCCCCGGCTACGATACCGCCTTTCTGTTTTTAGGGGAGCGGTTCGATGATGCCAACGTGCCGCCGTGGGCGATGAAGGTGGTACTGGACGAAGAAGAATTTACCGGTGCGGCAGCCCGCCCCGCCAGCGCCCTTGCGGACGCTCTGGCCGAGGAGGACGATTTGTACCGCGAGCTGAACAACTCCTGACAAGAGGGGGAAAATATTATGAATATCAAACGTGCCAAGGAAGAGATCGAACATACCGTAAAAGCCTACCTTGCCAAGGATGCGCTGGGCGAATACGCCATTCCCGCCATCCGGCAGCGTCCCATCCTGCTGATGGGGCCTCCGGGCATTGGCAAAACACAGGTGATGGAGCAGGTAGCCCGGGAGTGCGGGGTGGCGCTGGTGGCCTACACCATCACCCACCACACCCGGCAGAGCGCCGTGGGTCTGCCCTTTATCCGGCAGCGCCACTACGGCGATAAGGACGTGTCGGTGACCGAGTACACCATGAGCGAGATCATCGCCAGCATCTACGCCAAAATGGAAGCCACCGGCCTTTCCGAGGGCATCCTGTTCATTGATGAGATCAACTGCGTGTCCGAGACGCTTGCCCCCACCATGCTGCAATTTTTGCAGTGCAAGACCTTTGGCAATCAGGCTGTGCCTGCGGGCTGGGTCATCGTGGCGGCAGGCAACCCGCCGGAGTACAACAAGTCCGTCCGGGATTTTGACATCGTCACCCTTGACCGCGTGCGCCGCATGGACATCGAGCCGGATCTGCCGGTGTGGAAGGACTACGCCCGCGCCGCCCATATCCACAGCGCCATCCTGAGCTATCTGGAACTGCATCCCCAGAACTTTTACCAGATCAACGCGGACGTGGACGGCACCCAGTTCGTCACCGCCCGCGGCTGGGAAGATCTTTCCAACCTGCTGGACACCTACGAGGCACTGGGCTTGCAGGCGGACGAGGAACTGATCCGGGAGTACATCCAGCACCCGAAGATCGCCGAGGACTTCTCGGCTTATCTGGATCTGTACTACAAGTACCGGGACGACTACGGCGTGGAGGAGATCCTTGCCGGGCAGGCAAAGCCCGCCGTGTTCGCACGGCTGCTGCAGGCCCCCTTTGACGAGCGGCTCAGCCTTGTCAGCCTGCTGCTGGCAGGGCTGGACACCCGCTTTACCGCTTCCCTGCAGGCGGATGCCGTGGCCGATGCCTGCTACGCCTTTTTGCGGGAGACCAAAAAGGCGCTGGCTACCCTGCCGGAGGATATCCCGGACGGCTCCGCAGAGCTGTTCAGCCAGCAGATCAAGGACTACGAGACGGACACCCAGCAAAAGCGCGATGCCGGGCTGCTGGGCAGGGCAGAGCTGACCAACCGCCTGCAGGTGCAGGCGGCGCTGCACCAGTGGGAGGGCGAGCTGCGCCGCGCCAACGCCGCCGGCACGCAGGAAGCCTTCGACCTGCTGCGCGGTCAGTTCCGTGCGCTGGCAGACCAGCGCGAGACCACCCAAAAGACCGCCGCTGCTGCGCTGGAAGCCGCTTTCGACTTTATGGAGCAGGCCTTTGCGGAAAGTCAGGAGATGGTGGTGTTCGTCACCGAGCTTACGGTGAACCCCGCTTCCCACCAGTTTCTCACCGAGAACGGCTGCGAGCGGTACTTCAAGTACAACAAGGATCTGCTGCTGGATCACCGCAAGGCGGCTTTGCAGCAGGAGCTTGCCGCCGAGCAGCGCCGTCACGGCAGCGTTTAAGCCAAAATAAAAAACTATCTGCATCCGCCCTCCGGGCTTTGCAGATAGTTTTTTGTTTTATAGGGAGATCCTTTATTCCAGATGATGCTTGCGGCAGAACTTTTTGCTTACCCAGTACATCCCGCCCCACAGCAAAACAGAGAGCACAAGGTAGACCGGGTTTTTCAGGGAGCTGACCAGCGACTGCCCAAAGACAGCCATCACGGCCACCATCAGCCCCTTGCCTAAAAGGACGGTGCGCAGATAGCGCTTTTCGTCAAAGTCCGACATCCCGAAGGCAAAGTGCATGAAGGAGGTGGGGGTGAAGGGCAGCAGCGACAACATGAACAGGGACGAGGTGTCGAAGCGGTTCACCCACTGCTGCGCCTTTTCCAGCTTGGGGGAGCGGCTGGCTACTTTCCAGAAAAAGCGCTTGATGAGCCGCCGCCAGAACAAGAACATGATGGTGCCGCCCAGCGCCACGCCTGCCCAGCTGTACAAAAAGCCCAGCAGACCGCCGTGTGCGGCTACGTTCAGCGCCACAATGGCGATGAGCGGCAGCGGCGGAAAAAAGGACTCCACCATGGCCAGCAGAATGGGCACAAGGGGGCCAAGCCCCTCAAAGCCCGCCAGCAGCGCTTCCCAGTATTCCAGTGTTCCAAGCTGGTGTATCCAGCCCATCAGTGTGGTTTGCATCCTGTGTCCGATCCCTTTCTGTGCAGCCGGTGCCGGGGCGTTCCCGGACAGGCCGCATTATGCTTAGTATATCCATTCTCTATGACAGAGCCGTGAACAGAGTGTGCATTTTTCGACACGTTCTGTGCTCTGCTATCTATACTACGAAACGGAAGGGGATTTTCCTGCTTTTATTTTTCCGCCGCCTGCTTTTCGGCCTTGGCGCGCATCCGCTCCAGCTGGGCGGTGCGCAGCTTTTCCCAGCGGGCAAGGCTTTCGGCGTCCGGCATCTGGGCGCAGCGGGCAAAGCTCCAGTGCAGACCGTCCCGGCGGGACAACTTGTACCTCTGGAACACGCCCTGCCCGGCGGCGTTGCCGCTGCCGGTGCAGCGGGGGCACTGGCACAGGGTGTACCAGCTGTTGCTGCCCTTTTTCAGCCAGAGCTCGTCCGGCTGCAGGGTGGTGCCGCACTCCGGGCAGGGCATCTGGCTGATCTTGGGGTCAGCCCGCCATGCGTACTGCTCCACATAGCCGTGGAACACCGTAAAGTCCCGGTAATCGCCGGGGGTCTGGCACAGGCTCTGGCGCAGCGCCTCGTCCTCGGTGGGGTAGGCGGCAAGGCCGGCACGCAGATCCAGCAGGCGGCAGACATCGGCGGTGTACAGCGTGTCGGAAAGTGCATCGTGGAAGGGGCGCTCCATGGGGATGCCCATGCGGGTGACCACGCTTTCCAGCGTCATGCCCTCGCCCTCCTTGCGGGGATGCTCCCGCAGAAAGACCTGCTGCAGGTCGTACCACACGGTAGGCTTGGACTCGTCCAGATTGCACAGGAACAGGTTCTGCTTGAGCACCGGCACATCGTCCAGACCCCACTCGGCAAACTCGGCGTCCGGACCGCACCACTGCATAAAGCGGCGCAGTCCCTGCACGATGGGCTCGCCCTTGTCCAGATCTGCCTGCGTCAGGCCGGTCACCTTAGCGATATGGTGCTGCAATTTGCGGAAGATGCGGGGACGCAGATGGATGGAAAAGGTGTCCAGCACATTGGCATCCTCGTCGATCTTTACGGCGCCGATCTCCACGATCTCGCCCCGCAGGGTCTGCTGCACCCCATGGTAGTTAAAGGTATACGGCTGGTAGCCGATGTTCCATTCCAGATCAAATAAAACCAAGTTACGCGGCATTGCTTTGTTAGTCCTCTCGTAAAATAAACTTCTCCACGGCCTCGGCCACGCCGTCGTGGTTGTTGTCGGCGGTGGTCACATAGTCGGCGCAGTCCTTTACCGGCTGCTCGGCGTTCTGCATGGCGATGCCCACCCCGGCGTAGGCGATCATGGAGCGGTCGTTCAGGCCGTCGCCGCAGGCCATCAGATTCTCACGGGTCAGCCCCATGCGGCGCAGAAGCTCCGCCAGACTGCCGTCCTTGGCTACGCCCAGCGGCACCGCCTCGATAAAGAAGGGGCTGGAGGGGTACAAGTCAGCGCGGCCTGCAAACTGCTGCTGTCCGGCAGCGCATACTGCGTCCCGGCGGGCGGGGTCCAGCGTGATGAGCATTTTGCACACGGGGTAGTTCACATAGGACGCCAGATCGTCCACATGGATCATGGGGAGCTTTGTGGTAAAACACTCCTTGTTCGCCCACTCGTCCTTGTCCCGCTCGCAGACGATGCCCTCGCGGTTATAGGTCAGGATGGCAATATCCTGCGCGGCGGCAAAAGCGCACAGCTCGGGCACAAGGGCAGGGTCCAGCGTTTTTTCCACCAGCGTTTCGCCGGTGCGGCAATCCACGATCTTGCCGCCGTTGTAGGACAGGATGCAGCCGCCCTTTTTGTCCAGACCCAGCTCCTCGGCCAGCGGCTGGATGCCGGCGGTAGGCCGGCCGGACGCCAGCACGATGGTCACGCCCTTTTCAATGGCGGCGTCCAGCGCGGTGCGGGTGCGCGGGGTGACGAGTTTCTGGTCGTTGGTCAGGGTGCCATCCAGATCCAGCGCCAGCACTTTGATATCAGACATATTTAAAAGATCCTCTCGTTATAGAAGTATATCTTAGCACGGTCTACCTCTATTGTACAATGAAAAGCCCCCTGCTTGCAACCCTTGCGGGGCGGTTCAGCGCAAAAAGTGACCCGGATGCGGGCGTTACAGGCAGATTTTACCTGCTTTGCCCGCATTTTACACCGCCGCTCTTCCGTGCGCCAAAGGTTTACCTAAGTGTTACACGGGGCTGGTTTCGCCGCTGCGGGCGGTGCGTTACAATACAGGTGTTCCCACAAGAAATAGTAGAACCGCCCCAAGCCGGGCTGAAAAAGAGAGGATATCTGTTATGAAGAATGCGAAAATTTCCCGCCGCAGCTTCCTGAAAGCCGGTGCCGTTGCATCGGCAGTGGGTATGCTGTCGGCTGCACCCGTAGCTGCGCACGCCGCCGAGACGGATGCTTCTGCCGCAGCAGACGAAGAGAACGGTTTGCTGGACGTGTTCAAAAAGCCCAAGTACGTTTTCCTGTTCATTGGCGACGGCATGGGCACTGCCCAGATCCAGTCCGCACGCTTCTACAAGGGCACCGTGGACAACAACGGCGCTGTGACCGAGGCTGACCTGAGCTTTACCAGCTTCCCGCAGGTGGGCAGCGTGACCACCTACGACAGCACCTCCTTCTGCCCGGACTCCGCTTCCACCGCCACCTCCATCGCCACCGGCCACAAGACCGAGAGCGGCGTCATCAATATGTGCCCCTGGACCCGCGATGTGCCCTACGAGACCATCGCTGAAAAGCTGCACGCCCAGAAAGGCTATAAGGTTGGCGTGATCTCCACCGTGAACATCGACCACGCCACCCCCGCTGCCTTCTATGCCCACCAGAAGACCCGCAAGAACTACTACGAGATCGGCGTGGAACTGGCAAACTCCGGCTTTGAGTACTTTGCCGGCGGCGAGTTCCAGAAGGTGAACGGCGACGGTACCGGCCCCGACAATCATACCGTGGCTGCCAACGCAGGTTACAACGTGGTCACTACCCAGGCCGGTGCAGCGGCTCTGACCGCCGGTGCAGGCAAGACCCTGATCATTGCCGAGAATCTGGGCGATGGCAAGGCCATGAACTACGCCATGGACGCTGCCAACGGCGAGTGGCAGCTGACCGACTATGTCAAAAAGGGCATCGAGCTGCTGAACAACAAAAAGGGCTTCTTTATGATGACCGAGTCCGGCAAGATCGACTGGGCCTGCCACGCCAACGACGCCGCTGCTTCCATCCACGATGTGCTGGAGATGAGCAACGCCGTGCAGGCTGCGGTGGACTTCTACAACGCCCACCCCAACGAGACTTTGATCCTTGTCACCGCCGACCACGAGACCGGCGGCATGGCCATCGGCTACAAGACCACCAACTACGACACCTTCCTGACGAACCTCACCCACCAGAAGATGTCCTACGCAAAGTTCGATGCCACCTATGTGCAGGGCTACATTGCCAACAAGACCCCCTTTGAGACTGCTATGCAGGACGTGAAGAACGTCTTTGGCCTGACCCTGCCCACCGACCCCGCTGCCGCCAGCGCAGGCAAGCTGCTGCTGACCGACTACGAGGTGGAGAACCTGCGCAAGGCCTACGAGCGCACCCTGCAGGTGGGCTCCTCCAGCCAGAGCAAGATGAGCCAGCAGGACTACGAGCTGTACGGCACCTACATCCCCTTCAGCATGGCTGTCTGCCACACCATCAACCACAAGTCCGGCATGGACCACACCACCTACGCCCACACCGGTGCCATGGTCAACGTGTACGCCATGGGTGTCGGTGCCGAGAAGTTCGGCGGCGTGTACGACAATACTGAGATCTACCACAAGCTGGCTGAGCTGACCAAGGTCCAGTAAGCCAGTAAGGTAGCCCCCCTGATTTTTCCCACCTCACTTCCCACTCCACTTTTCCACAACCAAGCCGCAAAATGTGCAAAACCCTCCCTGTCGAAAGCGCAAAGACTGCGCCTGGCCGGGAGGGTTTTGTTGTATTATCAATGCTGAATGCTTCAGGCTTTCATTTCGGGAAAGCCCTCCAGCTTGGAGGTGCAGTGAGGGCAGCGCACAGCCTTGATGGAGATCTCGCTCTGGCAGTAGGGGCACACCTTGGTGGTGGGCTCCTCCGGTGCGGCGGGCTCTTCGGGCTTTTTGTGCAGGGAGTTGACAAACTTGATCACAACAAACAGTACAAAGGCCACGATGAGGAAGTTGATGATGGAGTTGACGAACTCACCGATCTTGATGCTGGAGCCGCCCAGACCAATGACCACATCGGAAAAATCTGCCTTGAAGAACAGGCCGATCAGCGGGTTGATGATGTCCTCCACCAGCGCGGTGACGATGGAGGTGAAGGCACCGCCGATGACAACGCCCACTGCCATGTCCAGCACATTGCCGCGCATGGCAAATGCCTTGAACTCTTCAAGGAACTTTTTGATGCCGCTTTTTTTCTCTTCCATAGATAACTGCTCCTTCTTGTCCCCTTTTTCACCGCAAGGGGTTCTTTTATTTTTATAATAGCGTATGGCGCGTCGATTTGCAAGAGTAAAGCAGCCCATTTTATAGAAAATAAAAAGTAGCTTCTCCCGTAAAAAAACAATCCCGGAAAATCCGCAGACTTTCCGGGATCGTCCTATTCAAAAATAGTTTTCCGCTGATTTATGCTGCAGGCTGCTCTGCGGCAGGCGCGGCTGCGGGCTGCTCTGCGGCAGGCGCGGCTGCGGGCTGCTCTGCGGCAGGCGCGGCTGCGGGCTGGGGGTCAGCGGTCACCGTAATGGTGCGGCTGATGCTGCCGCAGGAGTAGTTGCCCCCTGCCTTGGCGGTCTGGGTGTAGGTGCCGGGCTCGGTGGGCACGCCGTTTATTTTGCTGCTGAAGCACAGGAAGGTCTTTTTCTTGTAGGTGTAGCTCACCTTGCCGTTTTCAGCCACCTGTCCGTCCGAAATGACCTTGGCGGTCAGATCGGCGTTTTGCAGCTGGGAGACGGTCATGCTGGACGGAGCATCGGCTGCCCAGCTCAGGCTGACGTTTTCGGTCTTGGGCTTGATCTTGAACATGGCAAACCCGGCGGCGTTGATATCGCTGCTTTCCAGCGCAATAGCACCGGCAACGTACTTGCCGCTGTCCTTGGGCTGCTCGTCCAGATAGATGCGGCTCAGCGCGCCCTCGGGCAGATACTTGCGGATCAGGCTCAGGGTCAGCTTCATGCCGTTGGAAACGTTCTTCACGGTGGTCAGATAGCTGGCGGGGACAAAGAAGCTGACGGTGTCCATCACCGACACTACTTCGTCCGCCACCCGCAGCAGCACGCCGACATCGTTGCCGTCGATCAGCTGCTTGAGGTAGCTGTATACGTTGAATTCCTCGGCCTGATCCGGGGTCTGGGACATCTTTTTGGGCAGGGGGATCAGCTTGAGCAGGGTGCGCAGCTTATCCGAGATCATCAGGGTCACATAGCCGTAGGCTTCGCCGCTGGTGCCCAGCACCACGGCAATATACTGGGTGTTTTCGGGCCGGGTCTCCACCTCCAGCTTATAATCGGAGCCGTAGACAAGGTTGCCGGTCGCCCGGATGCGGATGTTGACGATATCATTTTCATCCTCTGCCGCGCTCAGCGCTGCGGCATCGGACAATTCCTCGCTGACAACAGCGGTGCTTTCCGGCTGCTGAGCTGCCGCCGAGGCGGGCATCGCCAGCACACCAAGCATCATGCTGACCGCAAGCAGCAGCGAGATCCATCGTTTGGCCTTCATACGAAAACCTCCTTTGTTGTTTGGTATCATACTCACATTTTACCGCAAAATAATCCTAGGGTCAATAACGGGATTCAAGCCGGGCGCATCACTCCCCGATATAGGTAAAGCGGGGCTGGGTAACGCCGTCCCGGGTCACAGTTTCCAGCCACATGGCGGCGGGGCGCACCCACAGCCCGCCCTCGCCGTACAGGGCGCGGTACACCACCATCTCCTCCTCGGTCTCACTGTGACGTGCCACGCCCAGCACCTGATATTCGTTGCCTTTAAAGTGGCGGTAGCGCCCGGGGCGCACCGGATATTGCAGTTCCTTCATAGCCGTTCCTTTCTTTTCTGCAAAAAGGGCTGCTGCGCCGGGCGGGTGCAGCAGCCCACAAACCTTATTTTATAAATATTACAGCGTGCTGTCCGTTCCATCGCCGGGGGTCTGCTCGGCAGAGTACAGCAGCATCAAGTGGTTGGCCGAGGTTTCCAGCTGGCTCTTGGCCTGCCGCAGGGCAGCTTCCTCTGTCTCGTTCATCTTTTCGGGTTTATCCTTGCGCAGGCAGCGGCGCAGGTTGGCAAGGTCGGCCTTCACGCGGGATTTTTCGTCCTTATCCAGTTCCTTTTTGCACTTGGAAAGTGCTTCATCCACCTTGTAGGCCAGCACCTCGGCTTGATTGTGCAGCTCCAGGCGCTCCTTGCGGCGGCTGTCCTCGGCCTCGTATGCGGCGGCATCTGCCATAGCGCGCTGGATCTCGTTTTCGGAAAGGTTGGTGCTGCCGGTAATGGTGATGTTCTGCTCCCGCCCGGTGGCAAGGTCTTTCGCCGACACCTTCACCACGCCGTTCACATCGATATCAAAGGTGACCTCGATCTGGGGCTTAGACGAAAAGCTTGCCCGGATGCCGTTCAGCTTGAATTTGCCCAAAGACTTGTTGTCCCGCGCAAAGTGGCGCTCACCCTGCAAAACGTTGATCTCCACGCTGGTCTGCATAGGACGGGCGGTGGTAAAGATCTGGCTCTTGCGGGTGGGGATCATGCTGTTGCGGGTGATCAGCGGGGTGGCCACGCCGCCCAGCGTCTCGATGGACAAGGTCAGCGGGGTCACGTCCATCAGCACCAGCCCCTGCGCTGCCGCGCCGGTGGCACCCGCCAGCTTGCCGCCGCCCTGCAGCAGTGCGCCCTGCACCGCTGCACCCATGGCAACGCACTCGTCCGGGTTCAGGCTGTGGCTGGGCTCCTTGCCCAGCAGCTCCCGCACCTGCCGCTCCACGGCGGGCATCCGGGTGCTGCCGCCCACCAGCAGCACCTTGCCCAGCTGGCTGGCAGAGATGCCGGCATCCCGTAAAGCGTTCTGCACCGGGGTCACGGTGCGGGACAGCAGGTCGCCGGTCATCATCTCGAACTGCGGGCGGGACAGGGCGATATCCAAGTGATGCGGCCCGTCCTTGCCCACCGCGATAAAGGGCAGGTTCAGCTGAGCAGAGGGCGCACTGGAAAGCTCCTTCTTGGCCTTTTCCGCTTCCTCCTTCAGCCGTCCCATGGCGGCGGGGTCGCGGGTCAGGTCGATGCGGTCAGACTTTTTGAACTCCGCCACCGCGTACTCCACGATGCGCTGGTCAAAGTCATCGCCGCCCAGATGGGTGTCGCCGCCGGTGGCAAGCACCGTAAAGGTGCCGTCCTCGATCTCGATGATGGACACATCAAAGGTGCCGCCGCCAAGGTCGTAAACAAGGATCTTCTGGGCGGCTTCGTTGTCCAGACCGTAGGCCACAGCGGCGGCGGTGGGCTCGTTGATGATGCGCAGCACGTTCAGCCCCGCAATGCGGCCTGCATCCTGCGTGGCCTTGCGCTGGCTGTCATCAAAATAGGCGGGCACGGTGATAACGGCTTCAGTGACCGGCTCGCCCAGATAGCTCTCGGCGTCCCTGCGGATCTTGGCAAGGATCATGGCGCTGATCTCCTGCGGGGCAAGGTCCTTGCCGTCAATGTGCGCCCGGTAGTCCGAGCCCATGTACCGCTTGATGCTGGAGATCGTGCGCCCGGAATTTGTGGCGATCTGGCGCTTTGCCGCGCCGCCCACCAGCCGCTCACCGTCCTTGGTAAATGCCACCACGCTGGGGGTGGTACGCTCGCCCTCTGCATTGGTGATGACCACAGGCTTGCCGCCCTCCACCACCGCCACACAGGAATTGGTCGTACCCAGATCAATGCCGATCACTTTGCTCATACTGTTTCCTCTGTTTCTTGTCCGCCGTGTCTGCGGGCTGATTTCTCTCCAGTCTATCTTACCGGACGGCTGTGACCATTTTTTAGTCCAATTGTAAAGATTCTATGTTATATGCTGCCGGAGCCGTAGGCGGCTCGTGGGTCAGCTCGTAGAGCAGCTGTTCCGCTTCCTGTAACCAGCGGTCGGCGTCCGGCTCGTGCTCCCGCTGCAAAATGGTAAAAGCCTGCTTTGCTTCTGCCGCCAGCGCCAGCGCCTTTTTGCGGGAGGTGTAGCGCGTTTCAAACTGTGCCAGCCGCAGGCAGACCCGGGGCGTATACTCGATATCCGGCACCGCTGCCGCGCTCTGCCGCGCCCGGCGGTACCACAACAGCGCCTTGCCGTTGTCGCCCCGGGCGGCGCAGTCGTCGCCAAGGTTCAAAAGGGCGATGGTTTCACCGCTTTCGGCAGCAGCTTTCCACAGCTTGCGCGCCTGCGCAGCGCTTTTTGGCACGCCGCGCCCCTGATACAGGCACTCGCCCAGCAGCGAGAGCCCGGCAGAATTTCCCTGCTCAGCGGCTTTCTGGTAGCACTCTGCCGCTGCCGCCCAGTGTCCGGCGCGGGCAGCTTCTTTACCGGCTTCGGCCTCCTCTGCGCCGGGGCCCTCCGGGGTGTGGCCTGCGTGCAGCAGACCGTTGAGCAGCGCACCGTCCAGCGAGGCGGAATTGCTCCACGGGTCCAGCACCACGCCGTCGATGCCCGGGGTGTCCAGCGCCAGCTGCATGGCCTGCTCCAAGGTGCGGTCTGCCATGGGGCGGCTGCCGGTACTGCGGTCTGCACCGGCCGCTGCCACCGAGGTGAACAGCGGCAGCCAGCAGCGCCCCTTATCGTTGCGCAGCGTCCACAAGGCAAGGCCATCGGCCTTTTCCGCCGGGATGGGGTGCTCCATCCACGGGGCGGGCGCACCCTGCGCCGAAAGCGCCGTCTGCAGCGGCACCAGCACATGGGTCTCCAGTTCCAGCGCGTAATTCAATGCACTCATCAGGGACCAGAAGCTTTCCTCGTTCTGTCCCTTGTACAGCCCCTGCACTGCCTGCTCGATGGCCGGGCAGCCGGTGCCGCGCGGGCTGTACACCGGTGCGGTGCGGCTGCGTTGGCTGCCCACCGGGCGGAAGCGTACCCCGCCGTCTGTTCGTCTTGCCATTGTGTTCACCATACTTCCCTATCAATATCAGTTCTAGTATAACAGGATTTGGCAGCTTGTACAATGCAAAACGCAGCTGCGGCACTGGATTTTCAATATACATCGCGTTATAATAAGGTGTATTTTGACCCCCAAAGGAGGAATTTTTTTGAACCGGATGCTTGGCTACCTGAAGGGCTACAAGCGCGAAAGCGTGCTTGCACCGCTCTTTAAGATGCTGGAAGCCACCTTTGACCTGTTCGTGCCGCTGGTCATGGCGGATATCGTTAATGTGGGCATTGCAGCGCACGACCTGCATTATATTCTGGTGCGGTGCGGCCTTTTGCTGCTGCTGGCTTTCATCGGCCTTACCTGCAGCCTGACCGCGCAGTATTTTTCTGCCAAGGCGGCGGTGGGCTACTCCACCGCGCTGCGGCACGCCCTGTTTGCCCATATCCAGAGCCTGAGCTTTTCAGAGATGGATACGCTGGGCACCAGCACCCTCATTACCCGCATGACCAGCGATGTCAATCAGGTGCAGAGCGGGCTCAACCTGTTTTTGCGTTTGTTCCTGCGCAGCCCCTTTGTGGTGCTGGGTGCCATGGTCATGGCCTTTACGGTCAACGCCCGGGCGGCGATGATCTTTGTGGTCACCATCCCGCTGCTCAGCGTGGTGGTGTTCGGCGTGATGGTGATCACCCGGCCGCTGTACAAGACCGTGCAGACCCGGCTGGACCGGGTGCTTGGTCTGACCCGCGAGAACCTGACCGGCGTGCGCGTGGTGCGCGCCTTTGATAAGGAGCAGAGCGAGATCGACCGCTTTGAGGACGCTAACGCACTGCTGACCGGGATGCAGCTGCACGTCGGCCACCTTTCGGCGCTGATGAACCCGCTGACCTATGTGCTCATCAACCTTGCCATCGTGGCGCTGCTGTATGTGGGCAGCATCGAGATCAACGTGGGCGGCATGGCCTCCGGCGATGTCATCGCGCTGGTGAACTACATGAACCAGATCCTTGTGGAACTGGTCAAGCTTGCCAACCTCATCGTGCAGATCAGCAAGGCGCTGGCCTGCGCAGGCCGTGTGCAGGCGGTGCTGGATACCAAACCCGGCATGACCTTCCCGGCTGAGCTGCTGGGCGAAGTGGCTGAGGACAAGACCGGCGATGCCGTGCACTTTGACCATGTAGGTCTGACCTACGCCGGGGCGGGCGCACCCAGCCTGACCGATATCAGCT
>ERZ1026858.680-NODE-680-length-18173-cov-59.546584_pt1 | contig 18173 bp, 11 predicted proteins | sample MGYA00380159_ERZ1026858 | MGnify/ENA primary metagenome ERZ1026858 (study PRJEB33269, sample SAMEA4719795) | human gut metagenome | biome: human-associated habitat; feature: organic feature; material: feces | place: Cameroon | collected 2013-10 ...
TAACGGGGTCCATCAGTCGCTTGGAGAAGTTCTTGCCTTCTGTAGCGCCTTTTTCTATGACCATCACCATGCCGTCGCCCAGTTTCATCGCCGTAGCCACACTCTTGCGGATGCGTTCCTCGTCGCTTTCCTTCACCACGAGCTTGTCAACCACCGCCTCGATGTTGTGGTTCTTGTATCGGTCGATTTTCATACCTCTTTCTATCTCCCTGATTTCGCCGTCGATGCGCACGTAGAGATAGCCCTTGCGTCGCAATCCCTCGAAGAGTTCACGATAGTGACCCTTGCGCATGCGCACGAGTGGGGCGAGGAGGAAGATGGCCTTGCCCTCGTATTCATCGAGGATAAGGTCGATGACCTGCTCTTCCGTATATTTCACCATCTCCTTGCCGCTCTGGTAGCTGTAGGCCGTTCCGGCACGGGCGAAGAGCAGGCGCAGGTAATCGTAAATCTCGGTGGTGGTGCCCACGGTGGAGCGCGGGTTCTTGTTGGTGGTCTTCTGCTCGATGCTGATCACAGGGCTCAAGCCTGTAATCTTATCCACGTCAGGGCGCTCCATGTTGCCCAGAAAATTGCGGGCGTAAGCTGAAAAGGTTTCGATGTATCTGCGCTGACCTTCGGCGAAGATGGTGTCGAAAGCCAGCGAAGACTTGCCCGATCCAGAGAGACCGGTTATCACGGTGAGGGAGTCGCGCGGAATCTCTATGTCAATGTTCTTGAGATTGTGTACCCGTGCGCCCCATACATTTATTTTTTCTTCTGAAATCATGCTCTTATCTTTCTTCTGAAATGAAACTTCATTGCTGAAATCAAATCATTGTCCTGAATTGTTTTGTGTTTCTGTGAATCCGCGCAGCAGGTTCACATCCTTCTTGATATTATACGTCTTGCCGTCGGCACCCTTCGCCTTGACGAGGCAGAAATATACGCCATCCTTCACCGGCTTGCCCTTGTAGGTGCCGTCCCATCCTTCGGCAGGATTGGTCCACTCGAAGAGTTTCTGTCCCCATCGGTTGAAGATGTAGCCGTGGAAGTCGGTGATGCTCTGGTAGCCGTCCTTCGCCTTGTAGATGTCGTTGATGCCGTCGCCGTTGGGGCTGAAGGCATTCGGCATGAGCAGCACGCTCTCTGAGATGGAGAGGGTGAAGGGACTCTCCTCGTTGGTGGTCTCTATCTCCAGTTCGCCCTGGGTAAACTTGGCGTAGAGCACCACGCGGATGCTTCCCGACTCGGTGAAGTCGAAGTCGGTGTTCTCCTCATACCTTATTATATAAGGCTCCTGAGCCGTGTCTTTGTAGAACCTCCATTCGTAGTAGGCGTCCCATCCGGCATGGTCGGCAGGGTGCGCTTCGAAGGTGGCATGAACTGGCGCCGAACCGCTGTAGGATTCGTCGCTGGTGGTTTCGCCGTCGGGTCCTGTGAAGGCAGCGGTAGGCGTTACCGATGGATAGACATCATCGGCATGAATGTGCCCAAAAACGAGCAACATGATGCAAAGTATCGCTATTTTTAGTCTCATTTTACAAATAATTTGTGCAAAGATAATAAAAAGCTTAGAGATTTTGGGCTAGATGCAAGATTTTTTGTATTTTTGCAGGTGAAAAGTTGAATTATTGCCGTTAAAGGCATGATTTCTGAAGATATTAACATTAAATTTGGAACGATTATGAGAAGAAGTATGAGATATTTCTTGATGATTGTGGGATTGACTTTGAGTATGGGTGTTTTCGCCCAGACCACCAAATGGCGTGACATTTATACGGTGAAGAAGAAGGATACGGTGTTTGGCATTGCCAACAAGTACGGACTGTCTTTGCCTGAACTGATGGAGGCGAATCCGGAGATGAAACAGGAGGGCTACGTCTTGCAGAAGGGTGCCACCCTGTTTATTCCTTATGAGAAGGATTTGAAGAAGAACCAGGAGAAAGCGGGGAATGCTGCCGGCGCTTCGGCTGCTTCTGGCGCTGCTTCCGGTGCATTGGCAAATGCTGCAAACAAGCCTGCTTCCGGCTCCGGTACTTCTGCCGTGGTGAGCAACGCCGTGAAGATTGGCGTGATGTTGCCTTTGCACGATGTGGATGGCGACGGAAAGAGAATGGTGGAGTATTACCGCGGACTGCTGATGGCTTGCGACGAGTTGAAGCAGAAGGGAATCTCTACCGATGTCCATGCCTGGAACGTGCCGATAGATGCGGATATCCGTACCACCCTGCTGCAGGAAGGTGCCGACAAGTGCGACATCATCTTTGGTCCGCTCTATACCAAGCAGGTGGCTCCGCTGACGGGCTTCTGCAAGACCTACGGCATCAAACTGGTGATTCCGTTCTCCATCAACGGGGATGATGTGGAGCGCAACAGGGAAATCTTCCAGGTTTATCAGAGTCAGGAGACCCTGAACGAATCTACCATCCAGGCTTTCCTGAAGCGATTCACCAATGTGCATCCTATCTTTGTGGATTGCAACGACTCTACATCGAGAAAGGGTGTCTTCACCTACGGACTCCGCAAGGAGCTGGAGAAGAGAAACATCAACTATAGCATCACCAACGTGAACTCAAGCATCGACCAGTTTGCCAAGGCTTTCCTGCCTAGCAAGCAGAATGTGGTGATCCTGAACACGGGCCGCTCACCACAGTTGACGGCGGTGCTCAACAAGCTGGATGAATTCGACAGCAAGTATCCGGGAGCAGCCATCTCGCTTTTCGGTTACACCGAATGGCTGATGTACGCCAAGTACAACTTGGAGCGATTCTATAAGTATGATACTTATATCCCTTCCACCTTCTATTATAATGCCAGCTCGGCAAAGACGCTGAGTTTGGAGAAGAATTATGCAGCCTGGTTCCATCAGCCGATGATGATAGCCCAGCCACGTTTCGCCATCACGGGCTACGACCACGGCATGTTCTTTATCCAGGGATTGAAGAAGCAGGGTGCCAACTTCAACGGGGATGGTCAGCAGGTGAATTATCAGCCTGTTCAGACTCCTCTGCATTTCGTGAAGACCAGCAGGGGCGGATACAAGAACAAGAGCTTCCAGCTGATTCACTATACCTTCAATCATCAGATAGAGGCGATTAAGTACTAGTTTATAGTTTACAATTTATAGTTTACAATTTATAGTTTATAGTTTTGAGTTGATAATGAATAGATATTTTGGGCTGCTGGTTCTGTTGCTGGCTTTCGGAATCCCGGTTTCGGCACAGATAGGAGAACATCGCAACGACTTTAGCATCGGATTCAACGGCGGATACGTGATGAGTTCGGTGGGCTTCGAACCGGATGTGCAGCAGAAACAGCACGGGGGAATCACCGGAGGACTCTCGCTGAAATATACCTGCGAGAAATACTTCAAAACCATCTGCTCCATCTACGCCGAGGTGAACTACGCCCAGGTGGGATGGAAGGAGGATATCCTCGATATCGACAACCAGCCCGTGATTATCACGGATACGAAACAGGCGATGGCCTACAGCCGCACCATCAACTATATCCAGGTGCCTGTGTTTGCCCATCTGGCATGGGGTAGAGAGGAGAGGGGATTGAACATCTTCGTGAATGCCGGTCCGCAATTCGGATTCTATCTGAGCGATTCGAAAGATACCAACTTCGACGTGAAGAACATGCCGAAGACGGATAACGACCGCGTAAGTCCCGTGGTGGCGCAGGATACCATGGCCATCAAGAACAAGTTGGATTACGGCATTGCCCTGGGCTTGGGTGCTGAATACAGCATCCCGAAGGTGGGACACTTCCTTGCCGAGGCGCGCTACTACTACGGATTGGGCAATATCTACGGTGCGTCGAAGCGTGATTACTTCGGAAAGAGTAACTACGGACAGATAGTATTGAAACTCTCTTATCTCTTCGATATTACAAGAACGAAGAACGTTAGGAGAAAGTAGTTTATAGTTAATAGTTTATAGTTAATAGTTAATAGAAAATAGAAATTAGTGATAATGAAATTATCATTTATGTTTTGAAACGATGAGTACAACAGAAAAAATTCAGATGAAATTGAGCGACTCGAAGTCAGCTCGCTGGACCGCCCTCTTCATTGTGAGCGTCACGATGATGTTCGGTTACTTTTTTACAGATGTAATGTCTCCGCTGGAGCCACTCTTGACAGCAGCCAAGGGGGCAGAGAATGGCCTCGGACTCGGATGGAGTTCGGATGAATACGGCTTCTTCTCTGGAGCCTACGGATACTTTAATGTGTTCCTCCTGCTCCTCTTCTTCGGTGGACTCATTCTCGATAAGTTCGGCATCCGTTTTACGGGTATCCTCTCTACCGTCCTGATGTTTGGTGGAGCCTTGTTGAAGTGGTACGCAGTGGGGCATGAGTTTGCCGGATCAATGACAGTGCCATTCTTTGGTACTTATAGTACACAGGTAGTCATCGCTGCTCTTGGCTTCGCCATCTATGGCGTGGGCTGTGAGATATGCGGTATTACCGTGAGCAAGGTTATTGTGAAATGGTTTACGGGTCATGAGCTGGCTCTGGCAATGGGCGTGCAGGTGGCTACGGCTCGTTTGGGAACAGCCGCTGCCCTGGGTGCTTCTCTTCCTTTTGCCAAGGCAATGGGTGGCGTATCTGCTTCTATTGGCTTGGGTGCAGCCTTGCTTTGTGCCGGTGTGCTGGTCTATCTGGTTTATTGCGCAATGGATAAGAAGGAGGATGCTTCAGCAGCTGCTGCGGCTACTGAACCGGAAGAAGGATTCAAGTTCTCTGACCTGGGTGGACTTTTCAAGACAACAGGTTTCTGGTATGTAGCATTCCTTTGCCTGATGTTCTATGCAGGTGTATTCCCATTCCTGAAGTTTGCCACCAAGCTGATGATTTTCAAGTATGGTGTTGATGCTAGTATGGCAGGTCTGATTCCTGCGATGTTGCCATTCGGTACCATCTTCCTCACTCCGCTCTTCGGCAGCGTATACGACAAGTATGGCAAGGGTGCCACGCTGATGATTATCGGCAGTTGCCTCCTTACTCTGGTACACGTAGTCTTTGCCCTGCCAATCAACTCATGGGTGCTTGCCATCGTGATGATGCTCATCCTGGGCATTGCCTTCGGATTGGTGCCTTCAGCCATGTGGCCATCCGTGCCAAAGATCATCCCAATGAAACTCTTAGGAACTGCATACGCACTTATCTTCTATATTCAGAATATCGGACTGGCTCTTATTCCGGTATGGATTGGTAAGGTGAACCAGGCAAACACGGGTGCTGATGGTGTAATCGACTATACTGAGACGATGACCATCTTTGCAGCCTTCGGCGTGATTGCCATCGTCATCTCCTTCCTCCTCCTCCTGGAAGACAAGCGCAAGGGCTATGGCCTGCAGCAGCCTAATGTGAAGAAATAAATGAAGTGAAAAGTGAAGAACGAAGAGTGAAGAACGAAGAGCGAAGAATTCGTTTGCTCTTCGTCCTTCAGAATCATTGATAGTATAATTCTATAAAAGAAAGGAATAACCATGAACCCTACAGCTGAATCATTGATTAAGGACTATGCTGACCCTATAGAGCAGCAGGAGATAGACAAGTTTATCTGTTCGGAAATGGGCAGACAGATTCACCGATACATTAAAGGAATGTCGGGAACTAAACAAGCTATGCTCAAGTTTGAGGAAAGATTGGCAAGCCTCTCTGTTCCGGAGAAGGAGAAGGCGATTGCCAAGTATATCGATTTGAACCGAAAGGCATTGGACGGTTTGGACTTGAAGATGATTTTGGTTCGTTCGGTGGCTAACTATTGCGATACGTTCCAGTATATGCTGGATTTCGTGAACGACAAGCGCAAGATGGTGTTCTACTATCATCGCCTGAAGGAGAAGTACATCCGTTATCACGAGGTGTTCGAGGAGAACGGCAAGTTTGGAATGAAAGACCATCAGGGCAACGTGATGCTTCAGCCCGTGTATGATTTTCTCCGCACGTGCTACATCTACAATGATGACCTGAGCATCATGCCGGTAATAGCCGAGAAGAATGGAAAGATGGGATTGGTCATGCCAGACGGCAAGGACACCATCGTAGCCGATTTCCTTTATGATGAGATTTGTCTCAGAGATGAGTATCCTTATTTCGAGGCAGTGAGAGACGGAATAAGCGGCTTGATAGATAAGAATGGAAACTTTGTTAATAGTTAATAGTTAATAGTTAACAGTTTATAGTTAATAGAGAAAGGGCAATCAGATTGGGATGAACCAACTGATTGCCCTTTTTCCTTCGTTGCTATGAGCAACTTAGTTTTTATCTAATTTTCTCTCGTCTTCTATCCGAATGAATTAATCACTAATCACTAAAAATTAATCACTAATAACTAATCACTACTAATTATCCCAAGTATTTCATCAAGATCTTAATCTTTCCGCTTTCACGGAGCTTGATGATACTCTTTTCACGAATCTGGCGCACACGCTCGCGGGTGAGGTTGAACTCGCTGCCGATTTCCTCCAAACCCTTCTCGTGGCAACCGATGCCATAGCAGTAGCAGAGAATCTTGCGCTCGCGCTCTTTCAATACAGTGGCCAGCACACGCTGCAGCTCACTTGCCATAGACTCGAAATCCACACCCTTGTCGGTACGGCTGTCGTCGCCCGAAGCCATCACGTCGACCATGGCATTGTCATCGTCATCGCTGCCAAATGGAGCGTCAATACTCATGTGGTGATTGTCAGCCTTGATGGTCTGGTCAATCTTGCTTTCCTCCATCTTGGTAATCTGTGCCAGCTCGGCAACAGAAGGCTTGCGCTGGTTCTCCTGCTCAAACTTGCTGATCTCTGCGCTGATCTTGCTCAACGCACCCACCTGGTTCAAAGGCAAGCGAACGATACGGCTCTGCTCAGCGATGGCCTGGAGAATGCTCTGGCGAATCCACCACACTGCGTATGAGATGAACTTAAAACCACGAGTCTCATCAAATTTCTCGGCAGCCTTCACCAAACCGATGTTTCCCTCGTCAATCAAGTCGGTAAGACCCAAACCCTGGTGCTGATACTGCTTAGCAACAGACACCACGAATCGGAGGTTTGCCTTAACCAGTTTCTCCTTGGCACGCTCACCCTCGCGTCCGCCTTTGCGAATCTTCTGGGCCAGCTCAATCTCCTCGTCGATAGAGACCATAGGTTCACGACCAATCTCCACCAAGTACTTATCAAGTGCTTCGCTGGAACGGTTGGTTATACTCTTGCTAATCTTAAGTTGTCTCATAAATATCCTTTTACCTTTCTATTTTGTTTTTATCTTATAATACTGTCGGAATCCACCTTTACGGTTTCGGGCTGCAAAGTTACAAAAAAAAATGCAATCTTGTTGTAATAGAAATGGAAAACTTTTGCAGGATTTGTCTGTATTTTAGAAATTTAGCCGATTTTGAATATAAAAATGGTATTTTATGTTAGGTTTTTGATGCAACAAGTTTGAAATATCGAAAAAAATGTGTATCTTTGCACGGAAATTGCGAGAAAAGAATAACTAAATAATAAATAATAGAAAAAAATAAAAAATTATGTTTGAGAATCAACCAAAAGGTCTATGGGCCTTAGCTTTGGCAAACACGGGTGAGCGTTTCGGCTATTACACCATGCTTGCTGTGTTCTTGCTCTATTTGCAGGCCAACTTCGGTTTTGAAACCGGATTGGCAAGTACTATCTACTCCACATTCCTGATGATGGTTTACTTCCTGCCTATCATCGGTGGTATTGCAGCCGACAAGTTTGGCTTCGGACGTATGGTTACCACAGGTATCTTTATCATGTTCATCGGCTATCTGGTCCTCTCTCTTCCTCTTGGCAAGGACACCGTTGCCGTAGCCGCCATGGGCGTTTCGCTTATCCTCATCGCCCTGGGCACCGGATTGTTCAAGGGTAATCTGCAGGTGATGGTAGGCCGCCTCTACGACGAGCCACAGTATGCCAGCAACCGTGATTCAGGCTTCTCGCTTTTCTACATGGCTATCAACATCGGCGCCATGTTTGCTCCTACTGCAGCCATCAAGATTATGAAGTGGGCGCAGGATAGTCTGAGCGTATCGGTGGCGGATTCATACCACTTCGCATTCGCTGTGGCTTGTGCTTCGCTCATCATCAGCATCGCCATCTACTATGCCTTCAGCTTCACCTACAAGCACGTGCTTGCTTCTGAGAACAAGAGCAAGGACGATAAGACTCCTGCCAAGGAGACCAACGAGCTTTCCAAGGCTGAGACCAAGGAGCGCATCATCTGCCTCTGTCTCGTATTCGCCGTGGTTATCTTCTTCTGGATGGCTTTCCATCAGAACGGTAATACATTGACACTCTTTGCCCGCGACTATACTCAGAAGACTTCAGAGGGTCTGCAGTCAATGGCGTTCGATGTTACCAACCTCGTGGCCTGCATCTTCGTGGTTTACGGATGCTTCGGATTGGCACAGAGCAAGACTGGAAAGGGTAAGGGCATTTCGCTCGGTGTAATCGTTGCAGCCATCGCGTTCCTCTTCTATAAGTATAGCAACCTTGAGGGTGCGGTAGAAGTTGAGGCTCCTATCTTCCAGCAGTTCAACCCATGCTACGTAGTGGCATTGACACCAGTGAGTGTAGCCTTGTTCTCTTGGCTCAACAAGATTGGCAAGGAGCCAACATCGCCTGAGAAGATTGGTTTGGGTATGCTCGTAGCCGCTCTCGGTTTCGTATGGATGGCAGTAGGTTCAATGGGCTTGGAGCTTCCTTTGGCGCAGGGTGATCCTGCTACAGAGGGTACACGTGTCAGTGCCAACCTCCTCATCTCTACCTATCTTATCCTTACCTTTGCCGAGCTTCTGCTTTCTCCAATCGGTATTTCGTTTGTATCGAAGGTAGCTCCTCCAAAGTATGCAGGTTTGATGATGGGTCTCTGGTTCGGTGCTACAGCCATCGGTAACCAGTTGGTCATGGTACCAGGTATCATGTGGGGTCAGAACTTCAACCTCATCACCATTTGGGGTGTTCTTGCCGGCATCTGCCTTGTATCTGCTCTCTTCATCTTCTCCATCATCAAGAAGTTGAATCGTGTAAGCTAATGGAAGCATTAATTATAACATTGGCTGGTACAGGAGTAGTAGCTTTGATATTAAATATTTGGTTAAGTACCAAATCTGGTAAAAAATGGCTTAAAAGTCTTTAAGGAAAAACGAGATAACAGGTTGCGCCTGTTATCTCGTTTTTGCTTAATGACCCTTAATGACACTGACCCTTAATGACACACCCTCGGTTTTTATATATTATTTCTTCTTGTATTGAGAAGGCAGACAGCCGTATTCTTCCTTGAAGAACTTGGCAAACTGCTTGGGTGATAAACCTATGTTATAGGCTATCTCCGAGATGGAGAGGTCGCCGGTTTGCAGATAGGCGAGTCCATGCTTGAGGCGGATAGATCGCATGAACTCCAGTGGCGACTTACCCGTGGCGGCCATCAGTTTCTTGTAGAGGGCACTTCGGCTCATGTTCATCTCTTCGCTGAAATTCTCTACGCTGAACTCCGAATCGGATAAATGTTGCTCTATAAGGGCAGTAGCCTTGGCTATCCAGGCTTCTTCCTGCCTTTTCAAAACATCATTTTGCTTTCCTGATGCCTCTTCCTGCTTTATAGTAAAATCTTCTTTTTCTACGGTAACATCTTCCTCATTCTTTCTGCGCTTCTCCCTTTTCCATACTTGCCAGGAGATAAGAACCAGCAGCAGGAAATAGAGCATAATGGCTTTGCCGGATAGCCAGAATGGCGGTAGAACGCGGAATGTAATCGTCGTTACCTTGTCATCATTTCCATCCAGCCCCTTCACCTGCAGGATATGTTTTCTCCAGGAAGGCTGACCTAGCTGGATGCAGTTGCCGTCGGCTATCTTCCATTCTTCATCGTTGTCCAGACGATAGGCAAAACGGAGTGGGGCGGCATGGGTATAATCCAGCGTGGAGACGAACAGGCTGATCTCCTCATCGTGCTGAAATTCCATGTCTTGCAGCTTATCAAAAGTTAATGCAATCACTTTTCCGTTGATTTGCAATTCAGTGACCACCACGTTTCTTGCCTTCATGCTCTCTTCTATCAGCGAAGGACTCAGGCGGATGTATTTGCCGCAGCCTCCTGCCAGGATGTCGCCGTTGCTGGCGCAGTAGATGGCTTTCTTGCAGAAGGTGATATTGCCCAAACCGTCCTTATCCACCAGTTTCCTAATGTGGAAGGTGTAATCGCCTTTCTCGTTCTTGCCGGTTCTGATGTTGAAGAGGGCTTTGCTTGTGGTAATCCACATCTGTCCCTGGTGGTCGCTCGTAATGGCAAGCGCATTGTTCAGTTCTTCGTCCTTGCCAAAGGCTTTGAGCAGACGGAAGTGTGCGTCGTATATCCTCACTTCGTCGTTGGTGCACACCCATCTCAGCCTTCTCCGGTCTGCGTATACGGCATTGATGCAGGCACTCTGCAATTCCTTGGCTGGAACTTCTTTCAGTTGTCTTTGAGCGTTGAGCTGATACAGTCCGGTGCTGGTGGCTATGAGCATTACGTCCTCCTGTTCTGTATAGGCCAGGTCGGTGATGGCATTGGTGCGGAGGATGGAGTTTTGATAGGTATAGTTTCTGAACTTACCTTGTGGAGTGACGCAGCAGAGTCCGCTCATCACGCCGCCTATCCAGAAGTTTCCTTTCTTGTCCTCTATCACTCGTCTGGCGTATTTCAGCTGGGCGTGTTCTTGCCAGATGGGGCGTATCTGTGCATCAGTTGTAAGCTGATAGATTCCTCCTCCATAGGTGCCCAGGTAGATGTTCCTGTCGCCGGCTATCCTGCCGCCTATTACCAGATTGTTCTTCAGCATGCTGTTGCCTGCCTGGTATAGTTTGCCGGTGGTTTCGCAGTAGAGCCCGTTGCCGTCGTAGCCTATCCATAGCTTGCCCATGGCGTCCTGGCACAGGAAACCGATGTCTTCATTGAATGGGGTGGCTACGGTAGTGATGCTGTAGTTGTTGAGATTGGTGTAGGCTACGCCCACCTTCGTGCTGCCTATCCAAGCCATGTTCTCGTTGTCGATGAGTATGGTGTAGATATGGTTGCTGGTCAGGGGGTAGGGATTGTCCTCGTTGCGGGTGATGCGTGTGGAGGTTCCGTCGGTCTGTCGGATGATGATGCCTGCGCTGTTGGTTCCTATCCATAGGTTTCCTTGCCGGTCTTCAGCCAGGGCACTGACGTTTTCATCGCAGATTTTTTCCAGGGTAGTCTGCGATTCGCCTTTCTCGCGTCTTGCTTTTTCTGATGTCTTGCCCAGTGGCAGCAGGTAGAGTCCGTTTACGTATTGGTCGTATGTCCAAACATTGCCTTGGTTATCCTGATAGATTCTGAGATTCTTCGCCTTGGCTTGCATGGGATAGGTGGCGAGGAGAAAGGCATTCTTCTGCTTCACATTGATGCGGTAGATGTGCCCCTTGCCGGTCTGTGCGTAAGCGATTCCTTCGCGGCAGGTTACCGAGTTGACGGGTTCGGCGAGTTTCATCTGATAGAGATGGTTCTCGTCGTATATATAATAATATAAGGTGTGGCTGGAGACGTACCATAGGTTCTTGTCCTGGTCTATGATTACTTTTCCGCCTGCATTCTTGTCGTTAGGATTGTGGGAGGCAGCCTTGATGCCCAGTTGGGCGAGCCGTTCGCTGGCATTGTCCATCATGCAGTCTTCATCCTGATTGTAGCAGAAGATGTGGCCGTCGTATGTGGTAACCCAGATTTGTGCAGACTTGTCCTGCGCCACCTGGATGATGTTGCTTTTCTGCTTACCGTCGTTCTGGGTAAGCGGATAGATGCGGTTGCGGAAACCGTCGAATCGGGTAAGTCCGTTGAGGGTGCCGAACCAGAGATAACCCTGCTGGTCTTTGAGGATGGAGCGCACGTAATTATCGCTCAATCCAGACTGGATGTCGATGGAGCGGAAGCTGTATTGCGCCTGCATGATAGTGGTCTGCAACAATAGGGCAATGATTGCTATGATGAATTTTAGTTTCTTCATACTGCAAAGGTAAAGAGATTATCTGGAATAGCCAAATCCGGAAGGCGAAAAATGCGAAAAGCAGGTTCCCATTTGTGTTTTTTATGTTCCCAAATGTGTATTTCCTCATTTGGGAAAGCTTAAAAGACATTAGAGGACAGCCTTTTGTGCAAATTACCCTATCTTTGCACACGAGAACAATTTAACACTAAAATTAAAAACAAAAAATTCATGAAAAGGTATTTCTTATTGCTCCTCTACCTATTTATATATATAGGATTGCGAGCGGGAACCGTTGAGGTGAAGTCTAACCTCTGGACTGGAACCCAAGAGATGGGAAACTGGGAGAAGTGGGTCACCATCGAGTCTTCCAATTTCAAGGATGCCGAGGTAGGCAATATGCTCTCGGTGTATGTTTCGCAGACTTCTGCCTCTTCGGCGCAGGTGATGCTTAATACGGGCGGCTGGAAAACAATGCCTGGTGCAGAGAGCGGTCAGACTGTTGGCAGTGCTCCTTGCGAAATCAAGTGGCTGATTACAGAGGATATGCTCGCCGAACTGAAGAGCGGGGGCGTTATCGTAAAGGGTGTCAGTTATACTGCCACCAGTATCGACCTGATTAAGCAGGTTCAGACCAGTGATGCAGAAAAGGGAAATCCTGTAACCAATGTCTGGACTGGCAACAAGACCATCGACTGGTCTCCGGGCGTACAGAACGGTTGGCAGGTATTGGATAAATCACTCTTTGCCCATGTAAAGGTAGGCGATAAGTTGCGCTTCAACTATTCTAATCTTGCTATGGGTGCCCAAGGTCATATTTCTACAGGTGACTGGAAGGACATGCCTGATGGCTCAGCTTACAATAACTTGACATCAAGCTATTTCGAATATACTGTTACTACAGATATGTTGACTAAATTGCAGGACAACGGCTGTATCGTAAATGGTATCGGCTTTGTGCTGACCAGCGTAGAAGCCATCGACCCAACACAGATTCCTTCGCTCAACTGTCAGGTAGAGAAGGCCGACATCAAGTGCTGGGAGAAAGGCGAGACTCCTGTTATCAGAGTCAACGTACAGAGCATTGAAAGCAAGGATCAGAAAGTAACCGTGAAGGCGGTGGTTCGTACGGATGATTATCAGGAGTTCAAGACTTATAATCAGACTGTAACTGTTGCATCTGGTGAAACCAAGACTGTAACCATTAAGTTGACAGATTTGAAGCCTGGCTTCTATCATGCAGTAGTAACAGCCAACTATGGCGAGTTGAGCGATTTCAACATCGGCTACGACCCAACAAGCATCGTTTCTGCACCTGATGCTCAGAGCGACTTCAAGGAGTTCTGGGACAAGGCTAAGGCAGATTTGGCAAAGGTGGCTCCGGAATATAAGCTCACCAAGATTGACGCTAAGTCAACCAGCAAGCGTAATGTTTATCTTGTAGAGATGAAGTCTATTGATGATGGCGACGGCAATCCTGTAACCATCCGTGGTTATTATGCAGAGCCAGTGGCAGCAGGTACTTATCCTGTCATTATCACCCAGAACGGTTATGACAGCGATGCAACCATCCCAGCCCTCAACTTCTGTCCTAATGGCGACCAGAACAGCAACTGGATTGAGTTGAACCTCTCTGTTCGCGGTCAGGTAATCAACAATCGTGGTGAGAATAAGAACAAGTATGGCGACTGGTTTGCCTACAACTTCGGCGACAAGGACACCTATTATTATAGAGGTGCCTATATGGACGTAATTCGCGGCATCGACTTCATCGCTTCCCGCGAGAAGGCTCAGCAGGACAACATCTTCATGATGGGTGGCAGTCAGGGTGGCGCCCTCACCATAGCAGGTGCAGCCCTTGACACCCGTATCAAGGCCATCGCCCCATCTATCCAGTTTATGGGCGACTTCCCTGATTACTTCAAGGTAGGCGCATGGCCAGCATCCGTTGCCAAGAAGCAGCAGGAAGCTAAGAATCTGAGCGATGAGGATATGTATAAGTTCCTCTCATACTTCGACACCAAGAACCTGGCTCCATACATTACTTGTCCTGTTTCTACAGCGATGGGCTTGCAAGACCCGGTTTGTCCTCCTCATACCAATTTCGCCCCTTACAACAACCTGAAGGTGGAGGATAAGCAGTATGTAGTGAATGCTGACTGCAAGCATCAGACACCAAACACTTGGTACAATGACTGTCTGTCGTTCTTCAAGAAGCATATCACCGAGAATAAGGAATATGTAACCGTTAATCTGAACGTATGGAAGGGTAATCTTTCAATAGATAGCTGGAGCGTTTATCAGAAGATAGAAGCAGCCAAGTTTGCCAATGCAGCAGTAGGCGATGAGTTGGAAATCACCATTCCTAGTCTCAATGGCAGCAATCATCAGCTGTTCCTGCAGAATGGCAACTGGAAGACTTTGGCTGGAGTAGATGAAAAGTATACTATCTCAAAGGCTCCTTATACCTTCAAGGCAACTATCACAGAAGAGATGCTTGCTGAATTGCAGGACAAGGGTATTGTTGTTAAGGGAATCGGCTACGATCTCTCAAGCGTAGATATCAAGCACAAGGTAGCCAAGGGCGATTCTGAGAACAAGGGCAATGCCTATACTACTCTCTGGACTGGTTCTGAGGTTATCAGCTGGGCTACAGGAAGCAATAATTCTGTATTCGTAAAGGCTGATAAGTTGGCAAATGCCAAGGCTGGCGATAAGCTCCGCATGAGCTATTCCGGTTTGGGATTCGGCACGGCACAGGGCAAGATTCTTGCCGACTGGACTGCTCTTACCGGTTTGCAGACTGCCAAGTTCTCTGGCGGTAGCTACTTTGAATATACCTTGACTGATGAATGGCTGGCTGCCATCAAGAAGAAGGGACTTCGTGTAAGCGGAACTGGCTTTACGCTGAACAGCATCGAACTGGTTTCCCCAGAAAAGCAATACACCATCTTTGCCAAGAATGATGATGATGACATCAAGGCTTGGGAAGCTGGTGAGACTCCAAAGCTCGGTATGACCATAACCAATGTAGAGAGCGTGGAAGTAACCGTGCCTTACAAGGTAACGCTGATGAAGGATATGGTGGATGATGATACTCAGACACACAGCATCTACCAGACCTACTCTCAGAATGTAAAGCTGGCTGCCGGAGAGACCAAGCACGTGAATCTGGTATTCAACAAATTGACAGAGCCTGGATTCTACAAGCTTACAGCCAATGTAAACCATAACGATGTTTGCTCTTACAACATCGGTTACGACCCTAAGAATGTGCCTGTAAAGGCTACTACCCCTAGCGACTTCTGGAGCTATTGGCAGGAAGGTCTCGATGAGCTGGAGGCTACAGATGCGCAAATCCAGATGGAGGAATTGAAAGATAAGAGTACCGACAAGCGTAAGGTTTATCTCGTAACCATGAAGTCGGTAGCTGATAGCAAGAACGGAAATCCTGTTACCATCCGTGGTTATTATGCAGAGCCAGTGGCTGAGGGCAAGTATCCTACGGTCATCTACTATCAGGGAACAGACGGTGGCTCTGGTACTCCATGGTGCATGAACGCTGATGACAATGCAGACTACTGCGAGTTCATCCTCTCTACCCGTGGACAGATGCTCAACAACCGTGAGCCAAACTTGGCAGACAATGTATATGGACGTGACGCGAAGACAGGCAAGACCGATTACTATTCATACGGCTGGGGCGACAAGGAGAAGCACTATTATCGTGGCGCTTATCTCGACTGCGTGAGAGCCATCGACTTTGTGAAGACACGTGCTAAGGTGGATGAAAAGAATCTCTATGCTGCCGGTGGCAGCCAGGGTGGTTGCTTCACCTATGTAGCCGAGGGCTTGTCGGGCGCATTCAGAGCCATTGCTCCTTCTATCACGGGTCATGCTGACTTCGAGGAAGGTATGAAGATTGTGAACTGGCCTCGTGCCAACTTCCTGGCTGCAGCAGAAAAGCTCGGAATGACTACAGAGCAGATGAACGAGTTCAACGCTTACTACGATGTAATGAACTTCTCAGAGCACGTAACCTGTCCGGTTATCTCTTGCTTCAGCTTGCAGGATACTACAGATCCTACACGTACCAACCTCGCTCCATTCAACCTGCTCAACAAGGTGAAGGCAGAGGATAAAGTTTACATCATCAACCCATTCCTGGGTCATGCAACACCAGCCGATTGGGGTACTAAGTACATGGAGTTCTTCAAGAAGTACTACTCTAAGGATGATAACCAGGGCTTTGTTCCTGTAACAGGTTTCATCGATGCAGCTAAGGCTGAAGAACTGAAGCAGCAGGAAGGCGTAGCCTTCGACTTGACCGATGCTACCCTTGATGATGGCGTCAATGAGGTAAATTTTAAGAATCCCAACGCCCTCATCCTGGTGAAGGGTGCGGTAAATGAAGGAGTAGCTACCCCGGAAGTTGCTTTGAACGGCAACAAGAACCTGGTGGTTAAGGCCACAGATGATAACTATTATGCAGTGAAGCAGTTGGAGATTGCAGACCAGAATCCTGTTTATCGTGCATCTCTTGTCAAGACGGGAACTGCTGGTTACAAGTACACCCGTTCTTTGGCAGCCAACACATTTGCGACCCTCTATTTGCCTTGTGCAATAGAGGTGCCTGCAGGCTGCAAGGCTTACGGGTTTGCCAAGTCAGAGGGTAACACCATCATTCTGAAGGAAGTTACTTCCCTGGCTGCCCATACTCCCTACATCCTGTATAATGGCAATGCTGAGGCTGCCGAATTGGTTTGCGTAGGCGCTGGCGATATGGACTTCACAGCAGAAGATACAGATGAGTTATTCGGCAATCTGAGTGTTCACGGCACATTCAATTACTTCAATGGTGATGGCGGTACAAAGTATGGTATTCAGAAGGCTCAGGGTGAAAACCTCAACCTGAAGAAGGTGGGCACTGAAGCCATCGTTCCTCCATTCCGTGTATACTTCACCATTCCAGAGGCAGGCAGTGCCAAGGCTTACAGCCTGTACTATGGCGGCGAGACAACGGGCATCAATGAGATTGCTGCAGAGAAAGCGCATACTTGCGACATCTATTCTATCGACGGCAAACTTGTAAAGGCTGGTGCCGCCCGAGTAGAAGGTATTGCCAAAGGTGTTTACATCATCAACGGCAAGAAGATGGTAGTGAAGTAAAAAGTGTAGTAAGAATAAACAATTTAAGAAAGATAAAATCATGAAGAAACAAGCATATTTGAAACCTGAAATCCAGGTTGTCGAATTAGAAATGGAAGGTTCTCTGCTTGTCAATAGCGACGTAAGTGATGCTCCTGGAATTATCGTTAATGAAGAGGAGAGCATCGACGAGGGCTATTTGGATGCCAGAAAGCATTATAGTATTTGGTAAAATTGTTAGATGAACATTTAGTTGGTTTTTGTTAGACTTCTATGTTTAGTAAGAAGTGTTAGTTTTTAGTTTCAACAAATGAGGGAGTCCGTGAGGACTCCCTTTTTCATTCCTTACATTTTCATTCCTTACATGCAGCTCGTTACTCCGAGCGAGGTGGCGATAGCCGTCAGGATGCTGATGGCTACCTGAATCACCATTTTCCAGGTTTCCTTTTTCATCATCTTTTACTTTGTTATAGGGTTATACGATTTGATGGATGGGGGGATGGGGGAGAGTTCCAGCCGTGTAGGGGCTGGAACTCTATGGCTAGAGAGTAATGTGCTCGTTGTCGCCGTTAGAACCGGAGTCGGTGTTGCCGCCGGAAGTACCCGTGTCACCCTTGGTTCCGCCACCTTCAGTGCCGGTGGCTCCGCTGCCCTCGGTGCCGGTGGTTCCGCTGCCACCTGCATTGCTTCCGCCGCCAGTAGTGGTGCTGCCACCATTGCTTCCGCCACCGTTGCCGTCGTCGCCGCCATCAGGGTCGATAGGGGCGTTGAGGTCAACGCTGGTCTTGCCCTCCTTGATGGCCTTCAGCACGGCAGCCTGAGCGCTGCGGCTAGCCACGAGGTTGAACTCGGCGTCGTCGAGCAGGTTCTTGAACTCCTTGCCAGGCTCCCACTGAACCTTCACCTGGTTGATGTTCTGCGCCGTAAACTTGTCGGCAGACTCTGCGCCCTGTGAGCCGAGCAGCACGGAGAAGTCGCCCAAGTCGCCCAGACGAATCTTCTTGCCCTCGAGCAGCATCTCTCTCATGCAGTCCACTG
>ERZ1026858.686-NODE-686-length-18132-cov-15.082591_pt1 | contig 18132 bp, 12 predicted proteins | sample MGYA00380159_ERZ1026858 | MGnify/ENA primary metagenome ERZ1026858 (study PRJEB33269, sample SAMEA4719795) | human gut metagenome | biome: human-associated habitat; feature: organic feature; material: feces | place: Cameroon | collected 2013-10 ...
TCCTTTTCATTCACTTGGGCGACTTTTTTAAATTGTCATGAGGGTTTCATTATGTTCTTTGCCATGGCATGCGTTAGCTTAAAATAAAGTTGATGTCTTCCTCGCTTAACATTTTGGCAGATGCGCCGTCGCTGCCAATCAGTTCCTTAAACAATTCGGCTTTCTGTTGCTGCAGCAATTGGATTTTCTCTTCTATGGTGTTTTGCGTAATCATCGAGAAGCAAAGCACCTTCGCCTTCTGTCCAAAACGGTGTAAACGGTTTATGGCCTGCTCTTCTGCCGCCTTATTCCACCAGGGCTCAAAGATATAGACCGTGTCGGCCGCCGTTAGGTTCAAGCCGACACCACCTGTTTTCAGCGTCATGAGCATCACCCTGCAACGGGAATCTCCTTGAAAGCGCTCAACCACCATTTTCCGGTCGCGTGTAGCACCAGTCATGCTCACATAATCAATGCCGTTTTCTTCCAACGCTTCTCCCAACAGTTCGAGTCCGGCAATGAAGTTGAAGAACACAACGGCTTTGTGGCCGTTGGCAACGGTTTCAAGCAACGACTCCACGAGAGCACCAAGTTTCGGCGAATGAATTTTCCCATCGGTCAGACTCTCCGGCACGGAGGCTATACGGCGCAACTCGCTCAACGCTTGAAACATCACAAACTGCGATTTCTGCACGCCGTCAATTCTTATCGTCCTATCAATCAATTCTTTGTAATAAGAACGGCGCTCTTCATAAAAACGCGCCTGCATATCTTCCATCTCAACATACAACGTCTTGTCTGTACGGTCGGGAAGGTCCTTTAGCACATCGCGTTTCAACCGCCGAAGCATAAAGGGGAATATTCTGCGGCGCAGGCTCTGCATGGCATCTTTGTCATTGTCGCGCTGTATCGGATTGGCATAGCGTGCATTGAAATCATCAAGCGTTCCGAACATGGCCGGATTCAAAAAGCGGAAAAGAGAATAGAGTTCCGTTAGGTTGTTTTCCACCGGTGTTCCGCTCAAGGCCAAGCGATGGCGGGCATTGAGCATCAAGACCGATTGCGTGATTTGGGCCGAAATATTCTTGATATTCTGGCTCTCGTCAAGAATGACATAATGAAATTGCTGCTCCTTAAACTGTTCGACATCGTTGCGCACAATGGCGTAAGTGGTCAGCACCAACTGTTGCTTGAGCGCTTCCGACATGTCGCGCGAATTGCCATAATAAGTATAGACTCTCAACTCTGGCGCAAAACGGGCTATTTCACTCTGCCAGTTAAAGAGCAGACTTCTGGGCATGACCAACAACGTCGGTTCTTTTTCCTTGGGATAGATGAGATTGAGCACACTGATGGTCTGCAAAGTTTTTCCGAGACCCATATCGTCGGCCAAGCATCCGCCCATATTGTTATCGTAGAGATATTTCACCCATTTGACACCCTCTTTCTGATACGGACGCAATTTTGCTTTCAGACGAGGCACTCTCAGCGTTCTTTCCGACAGGAGATTAAACCCTTCATAAAACTCGCGATGATGGCGGAAAGCCTCGCCTTCAACAGGGCCGTTCACCAAAGCCTCAATTTCCGAAAGGTCGAAAAAGGAGACCCTCACACGGTCTTTGTCGCTCTTTTTAACCTTCTTGAAAATACGCTCCAACCGGCGTATGTAACCGGCATCAATGACGGCACGGTTCCCATCTGAGAGCTGTATGTATTTCTTTTCCTTATATTGCGAGAGCAACTGCTGCAGAGTAAACTGCTCGTTATCCAATTGCACGGAAGCATTGCCTTCTAAATAGTCAATGCCAGCGTTCAAACTAATGTTCAAGCGGGGCACTATGGCCTTCACCTTGTATTCTTTTAATTTTTCTGCACCCACCAATTGATAACGTCTAATCAACGAAGGCAAAGCATTCAGCAGGAAAGGGCCGGCAATTTCCTCCTGCAATATAAATTCGTTGCCTTCCACATAGACCGCTTTCTTGCTCTGGCGATTGGGGACATAGCGAAGGATTTCCTTGTGAAGCGCCTCAATTTCGGCGTCCAGGGGGAGCGGCTGCAAGCACCTCACTTCAAACTCGTTGTCGGAAATTCTAACAACAATTTTGTTCAAGCCAAACTTCTCTATGAAGTCCGACTGGAAACCGTCAACGCTCTTTGATACCCGGAGGTATAATGTCTTGTCGGCATCAACCTTTTCAAAGAAGATAGTGGGAACTGGCACTACTTCGCTAGAAGAAAAAGAAAGACTAAAGTCCTCAGCAACGACGTCAATCTGCTCCGTGTAGGAATGCAACACGGAGAGATAGCGCTCAAGCATATCTTCTGAGAATGGTTCTTCGAACACCGACAGATAATTGTAATTGCCACCAATCGGCCGCACCTGGTATATGCAGCTTCCCGCCCAGGCGAAACATTCGGAAAGCATCACGACAGTTTCCTCTCCTTCACAGGCGGCAACGCGCACTGAAGGATGGAAATCAACACCCTCTTTCTTCAAGCGCAACTGCAAGAAAGTCTCATCGGAATGGAAAACAATGGGCGTCATTTTCCCGTCGACGATGTTTTTGCAACGCACCAACTGATGGCACAAATACGGATGATCACAAAGATTTATCGACTTGTCCGTTTCTTCCCATATAATGCGAAACTGACGCTCCCGCTGTATATGCTCAATGCTACGGATCAGTTGAGATTCCTCAGGTTCATAATAACGGCTGTCAACGTCAACAAGGATACCCTTTTCGTCTACGACACTCAATGCCACGCCCTTTTCAGTCTTCTCAAGTCTGAAAAACACGCGCCCGCTTCTTTTGAGTTTCTTCCAGGAATTCTCTTCGGTTTGGAATTTTAATGCTTGCAGCTTACTCAGGAAATCCGACATATATTTTATTTATAGTAATGGTGGAACGGGGTTAGCCTCAACTATCCGTGTTCGATAATTATCCAAGTGTTTTTTCTGCGTCTCCCGCCGCGCTTTCCACACCTTGTTGCGTTTTTCTACGTCGGTGGTGCCGCGAACGGCGTGCCGTTTTGCTTGCTGCCGTTTTGTTCTCGGCTGTTTCAGCCGAAGCCGTCTGCCCGTCTGACACAGCGGTTTTGCCATTTTCTGGAACAACCTGCGACGCATCGGCTTTCTTAGCTGAAGGCTTGCTGTGGCGGTTTCCGCGGTTTCGGTTTCCACCCTGCTTCGGCCCTTGTTCCTTTTTTGCATCTCCAGAGCCGCCCTTTCTTCTCCTCCTGTCGGCATAGCGGCCTTTGGAAAGATTTGTCTGCTCCGACGGAGCCATGAAGCCCTCGGGGAGAACAGCACGCGGTATCTCGATTTCCAGCAAGTTTTCAATTTCACGGAGCGAAGGGACATCGCGCTCGCCCACCAACGTCACGGCGCTACCTTCGCGCCCTGCGCGTGCCGTTCGGCCGATGCGGTGCACGTAGTCTTCAGCATCGTGCGGCACGTCGTAATTGATGACAAGTTTGATATCGTCGATGTCTATTCCTCTCGCAACAATGTCGGTGGCGACAAGGATGTCAATGCGCCCGGCTTTGAACGCGAGCATGACTTCATCGCGCTGCTTCTGCTCGAGGTCGGAATGCATGGCCGCGGCATTATAGCCTCGGCGGGAAAGCAGGATACCCAGTTCCTTGACTTTCTGCTTGGCACCAGCAAAAAGAATGACGCGACTGGAGCCGTGTGACGAAAGCACGTGTTTCACGAGCGCCGTTTTGTCGCTTTCCTTGCATACGTAAACACTCTGGTCGATATTTTCAGCGGGCTTGGACACGGCGATTTTCACCTGCACGGGGTCGTTCATGATGCTGTTTGCCAAGGCCGTTATCTTCTGCGGCATGGTGGCTGAGAAGAGAATGGTCTGGCGCTCGCGTGGCATTTCCGCAACAATTTTGAGGATGTCTTCGCTGAAGCCCATGTCCAGCATGCGATCGGCCTCATCAAGCACGAGATGAGTGGTGCGAGAGAGGTCGAGCGTGCCCAACTGCAAATGCGTGATGAGGCGGCCAGGGGTGGCAATGACCACATCAGCGCCAGAGCTCAGGCTTTTTCTTTCCTGCTCATATCGCGTACCGTCGTTGCCGCCGTAGACGGCCACACCGTTGACGTCCATATAATAGGCAAAGCCCTGCATGGCCTGGTCTATCTGCTTGGCCAACTCACGCGTAGGAGCCATGATCAAGCAGTTGACGGCATCGGCAGGATGGGGATTTTGACGGAGCAAGGTCAGCAGGGGCAAAAGATAGGCCGCGGTTTTTCCTGTGCCGGTCTGGGCGATGCCCATGACATCACGACCTTCAAGGATTGGGGGAATGCACTGTTCCTGGATTGGGGTGCATTCGTCAAAGTGCATATCGTAAAGAGCGTCGAGGATGTCGTCGCTAAGTTCTAAATCTGAGAAATACATGGGTGTGGGTGTCGTTTTAAAAAATCGGATTGCTGAGAACGGATGCCTGCATGGGGAAGGAAGAGCGAGGTTACTCTGGCGTCCGCTTGTAGAGAATAAAGGCAATGACGGCAAACACGGCATTGGGAATCCAGGCGGCCAAAGCGGCGGGCATCCCGGCATTCGTTGAGAAAGTGGCAGAGACGGTTTGGAACATGATGTAGGCGAAGCTCAAAGCCAACCCGATGCCCAGGGAGATTCCCATGCCTCCCTTGCGTTTCTGGGAGGAGAGCGACACGCCGATGACCGTTAGGATGAAAGCGGCAAAGGGCATGGCGAAACGCTTGTGGTATTCCACCTCAAAAGTGTTGACGTTGGGCGCTCCGCGCATTTTCTGTTTTCCGATAAATTCTCCCAACTGTGGCAGGGTCATTGTTTCCTGCTGGTTTTTGGTGTAGAAGAAATCGGAGGGCTCCATCATGATCATGGTGTCGAGCTTTTCCCCACTTGATATTTTCTCGCGCCTGCCTTTCAGCGTGCGTATATTGTACATACGGATTGTCCAGCTGTAGCGCCGGTCAGACAGCGTGTCGTACTGGATATTCTGGGCGGTCAGGTGCGAAACAAGTTTTTTGTCGACAAACTTGTCCAATGAAAATCCGTAACCGCTTTTCGTCACATTGTCGAAATGGGTTATATAGGCAACAACGCCGGTATCGACCTGCATTTGCACGTTATCGGCCGTGGTGGTGCTTTTTTTCTTGACGTAGGCATTCTCGAAATTCACCCTCGAAATGTTGCCGACAGGAATGACATAAGCTCCCAAAAAAAAGGTGACCACAGCTATCAGGAAGGCCGAGAGCATATAGGGGCGCAGGAGCCTGCGGAAGCTCATGCCTGCGGCTTTCATGGCTATTATTTCTGAATTGGAAGCCAGATTGGAGGTGAAGAGGATGACGGCAATGAAGACGAAAAGGGGGCTGAACAGGTTGGAGAAATAGGGTATGAAGTTCAGATAATAATCGAAGACTATTTTCCGGACTGGCACGTGCGACTGCGTGAATTTGTCGATCTTCTCGTTGTAGTCAAAGATGATGGCAATGAGGATGACAATGGCAATGAGGAAGACGTAGGTGCTCAAGAATTTCTTCATGATGTACCAATCAATCCGTCCGATTCTGACAGATCCCATTGCCTGCTTCATCCATGTAGCCAGACGCTTGCCTATGTTTGTATTTTTACCTGTATCTTTCATTGTTGGGGATGATGCGCCTGAGAGCGCGTTGCAAAATTAAAGTATGGCATTTCCATCGTAGGGCCTTACAGGGATGTTCTATAAATTAGTTTTAATGGAGATTCTTTATTTAGGATTGACTTGGCCGCTTTTACAGTTCTCACTCGCATCTTGCTGTATTTCAAAGACTCACATAGCTCGCTATGCTCGTCTTTGAAATACAACAATCTGCTTCGCGATAAATGTAAAATCAGCTCAAGCTAATTTATAGAACACCCTTACAGCGTCCGTTGAAAAATCACAGGCGCCGTGACAGGCGTTCCACCATTTCCTTTTTCCAGGAAGCGAAGTTATCGGCCAGTATCTGCTGGCGGGCTTCTCTGACGAGCCACAGATAGAAGGCCAAATTATGGATGCTGGCAATCTGCATGGCCAACAATTCCTTCGCCTTGAACAAATGATGGAGATAAGCCCTTGAATATTGGGTATCAACGAAGCAGTGGCCGTTGGGGTCGACGGGAGAAAAATCAGTGCTCCATTTTGCATTGCGCATGTTGATCATGCCCTCTGCCGTAAAAATCATGGCATTGCGTCCGTTTCTTGTGGGCATCACGCAATCGAACATGTCCACGCCGCGCTCAATGCCCTCCAGAATATTGACAGGAGTGCCAACGCCCATCAGGTAGCGCGGACGATCTTGCGGCAGGATGTCGTTCACCACTTCTATCATATCATACATCACTTCTGCAGGCTCGCCAACGGCCAAGCCGCCAATGGCATAGCCCTCTGCGTTGAAATCGCTCATGAAACGCGCACTTTCTTGACGCAGGTCTTTATAGACGCAGCCTTGCACGATGGGGAAGAGCGATTGGTGGTAGCCGTATTTCGGTGTTGTCTCATGGAAACGTTTCCAACAGCGCTTCATCCAGTTGTGGGTCAGCGTAAGGCTTTTTCTGGCATAGGAGAAATCGGCTGTGCCAGGAGGGCATTCGTCGAACGCCATCATGATGTCTGCACCGATTGTGCGCTCGATGTCCATCACTTTCTCGGGCGTGAAGAAATGCTTGCTTCCGTCGATGTGAGAACGAAATTCGCAACCCTCCTCGCTCAGTTTTCTGATGCCTGTCAACGAAAATACCTGAAAGCCACCACTGTCTGTCAGCATGGGGCGGTCGAATCCATTGAACTTATGGAGGCCGCCTGCACGCTCAATGACATCCAATCCTGGGCGCAGATATAAATGATAGGTGTTTCCCAATATAATCTGGGCCTGGATGTCGTCTTTCAGTTCGCGCAAATGAACGCCCTTGACGCTACCCAAGGTGCCGACGGGCATGAATATGGGGGTTTGAATCTGCCCGTGGTCCGTTGTAATCAGACCTGCACGGGCAGAACTTGTCGTGTCTGTATGTTGTAATTCAAATTTCATAAATTAGTATTTTCATGTCAAGCAGGCCATCTGCTGGTCAGAGACGGCTCTGGCATCACTTGTTTTCTGCCGGCTCTTCCTTGATGGTCAAGTCAAGCGGATTGTCAACGCGCTCCTTGAGCAAGGCAATGTTAAACACATCCTGAACATTTTCCACAAAGAAGAACTGCAAACCGTCGACATAGCTGGATTTTATCTCCTGGATGTCTTTCTCGTTTTCCTTGCTCATGATGATGTTTTTGATGCCGGCACGTTTGGCAGCCAAAATCTTTTCCTTGATGCCGCCAACAGGAAGCACGCGGCCGCGAAGGGTTATTTCGCCGGTCATGGCTGTGTTTGCACGCACCTTACGCTGAGTGAAGGCTGAAGCCAGAGAAGTGGCAATCGTGATGCCTGCCGACGGACCGTCCTTGGGAGTTGCGCCTTCTGGCACATGGACATGAACGCTCCATTGCTCAAACAGACGGTAGTCAATGTCCAGCATCGACGCATGGGCTTTGACATATTCCAGCGCCAAAATAGCAGACTCCTTCATCACGTCGCCCAGATTTCCTGTCAGCGTCAGTCTCGGCGCTTTGCTGCGACTCAAACTGGTTTCGATGAAGAGGATTTCTCCACCGACAGCCGTCCAGGCAAGACCGGTGACAACGCCTGCATATTCATTGCCCTGATACTTGTCGCGGCTGAAGATGGGTTTGCCCAAGAGTTTCTCAACATCCTGCGGTTTGACAGGCGCATTTTCAAACGGCATTTTGCCTTCAACGGCTGTGAGATAGGCCGTTTTGCGAAACACCTTGTCGATCTGCTTTTCCAACTGGCGCACACCGCTTTCGCGGGTGTACTTCTCAATGATATATTCCACTGCTGGCGCAGAGATGCGGAGCGGCGCACCGAAGTCCATCATTTTCTGTTCCTTCGGAATGAGATGACGACGCGCAATTTCTTTTTTCTCTTCGGTCAGATAGCCTTCCACTTCAATCAGTTCCATTCTGTCGAGCAGCGGCCCGGGAATCGTGTTCAAATTGTTTGCCGTGGCAATGAACAGCACCTTCGACAAATCATAGTCGAGGTCCAGGAAGTTATCGTGGAACGTGTTGTTTTGCTCGGGGTCAAGCACCTCCAACAGGGCAGACTGCGGGTCGCCATTGTAATTATTCTGAGAAACCTTGTCGATTTCATCCAAAATGAACACAGGGTTGTCTGTCTCGGCTTTGATGAGACTTTTGATGATGCGGCCAGGCATCGCCCCGACATACGTGCGGCGGTGGCCGCGAATCTCGGCTTCATCGTGAACACCTCCCAAGGATATTCTGACATATTTCCGGCCCAAAGCGGCGGCTATGCTTTTTCCCAAAGAGGTCTTGCCCACTCCCGGAGGACCATAAAGGCACAATATCGGGGCCTTCATATCCTGGCGGACACGCAAAACGGCCAAATGCTCCAAAATGCGCTCCTTGACCTTCTCCATTCCGTAGTGGTCGCGGTTTAAGATGCGCTCGGCATTCTTGATATTGAGGTTATCCTTGGTATCTTTTCCCCACGGCAACGACACGAGCGTCTGGAGATAATTCAACTGGACGTTGTAGTCGGGGCTTTGCATATTGATGTGCTTGAGCTTTTCGACTTCTCGGTTGAATGTTGCGGCCACTTTGTCGGGCATCTTGAGCCACTTGGCTTTTTCCATGATTTCGCGGACGTCATCGTTCTGCGAATCATCGCCCAATTCGCTCTGTATGTTCTTGATTTGCTGCTGCAGGAAATATTCTTTCTGCTGCTGATCGAGATCTTCCCGCGTTCTGTTTTGTATGTTGCGCTTCAACGTAGCATACTGGCTTTCGCGATTCAAGATGGAGAGGAGTTTGAAAGCCCTCTCTTTTTCATCGTTGATGGCGAGCAGTTCAGACTTTTCCTCTATGGGGAAAGGAAGGTTCGTGCAAATGAAACTGATGAGGAAAATCGGGTTGCTGATATTGCGGATGGCAAAAGCGGCCTCGTCTCTCACAGTGTCGCTCATGCGTATGAGGCGTATCGTGGAGTCCTTGCAGGTATCAACCAATGCCGTATATTCACGGTCGTCTGCTTCTGGAAGGATTTCTGGGATTTTCTCGACATGGGCACGCATATACGGTTTCATGCGTGTCACTTCTCCCAATCTGAAACGTGAATAGCTCTGCAAGATAACGGTCAACACGCCATCTGGCAATTCAATGACTCGCATGACCTTGGCAACAACGCCAATGGGATATAAATCCTTGGCCGTCGGCGTCTCAACTGTGGAGTCGAGTTGTGTTGTCACGGCAATCAAACTGCCTGATTTCACGGCCTGCTGCACCAGTTTGCGGGAAGATTCGCGACCGACGGAAACGGGGGCGACAACGCCAGGGAAAAGCATCATATTGCGTAATGGCAACACGGGCAAAATTTCTTCTATCTCCTTGTCGAAAAGACTTGATATGTCGCCGTCAAAATCGGCTATCAATGAAAACGGATTCTGCTGAAGTTCGTCTTGATTCATATTTTTCTATATATACATCACCTCTCAAGTAACGGTGACTGGATTTATTTTACATTATTATAAGCTGCAACGGATGGGACACGCCTTGCCAACAACGGCCAAGCATGTTTTCCCGAATCTTTTACGGCAAGAAATAATCTCCACCGCGCCACTCCGTGAAAGCAATCTCCTGCTCCAACGGATAAAACCTGACAACTTTTTTTGTCTCAACATCAAATTCCAACACCTGGTTTTTCCTAACTTCTCCGTTGGACAGATGCAAGCGGGAAACGGCGATGCGAGACACTCGTGTATTTTCAACTTTCATATAGGGCATCCTAAGTAGGTGTTCAAAATTATTTTTATAATATATGCCAAGAGCATTATTTTTACATTTGAAATATCCTCTCGGGCGCATCTACTTACCTTGTTTTCAGTCGCAATGCCCGCATTGCTCCATCAAACAAGGTGGCGTATCTGCATCCCGATAGAACATTCCAAATACAGCGCAAACCGAGAGCAGAGCATCAAACTTGTTTGAATGCTTTGCCGAGGTGCAGCCTGCATTATTCAAATGTAAAAATAATTCTGACCACCTACTTATAATTTAGTTTTTAGTAATGGCCAAAAAACTTGACCAATTTTGTGGAGTAAGGAATTATTTCTTATGCCCTGTCTAAATTGCTCAATTTATTCTTTCACCATTACTAAGCAGGTTATCAAAAATGCTCGGAAGGAAAACGTCAGCGACCTTTTTCGGTGTTCACCATCACTTGAAATGATGTCCCACCCGTTGCAGACTGTCGTTGCGCAACAAACTGTCGCGCAAGACGCGCTCCCCCTTCAGGCGATCGGCTTTCTCGTCGCGCACAGAATCTCCAGAAGAAGCATCATCTGCTGCCGGCTGAGTTTTGTTTCTGAAGCGAATCAGAGAAACACCTGTAATGATGCAAAGTTTGGGTTTGGAATCCCAGACTGCCTGCTGGTAAACATAACCAGAAATGCTTTTCAGCGGTTTCGCCCCGACACTGACGCTCAACTCCTGGGAGCCAGAACCATATACCGGCAAGACAGAAACGGCGGTTGAATCATTGGCATAATTCAAGGCAAGGCAAACAATTGCCGATTTCATGCCTTCTCTGTAGATCCAATTTGACGTAAAACGGAGCATCAGTCGGTCGCCTGCATGAACGGCCGTATCGCATTCTTGCTCAAACGAGGCAACATTCTGTCCGACAGACGACAACAACCAGGCACGAGAACCGCGCCAAATGTCAAGCGTGTCTGTTGTCAACGCATTGGCATACATACCGTCTGCAGAAGGCGCTGCACCGATGTCGGCAGAGAGGCGTTCGTTGAGGTGCTTATATATGTCGAAGAGTTCTTCGCTATGGCGGGAATACCACGCTAAAGAGCGGTCGAAATCTTCCTGCGACAGATGATATTTCTCTAAAACGGACTTCAGATAATAATTCTCATTATAACTTATGTCTGTCTGATGTGTCACCTGCTCCGCACTTTTGTTTCCGCCCAGACTCTGGGCCACATGGTAATCATAAAGCACGCGCTCCATCATCTGCTTGTCAAGCACATCCTCTGGAACATCAGATTTGCAGGCCGACAGGCATACGACAAGCAAAATCAATGCCAAACAATTCTGAAGGACACACCGACTGCGCTTGACGTCACAAAATATTTGCATCATTGGGTTCATGTTATTCTTCGTCTTTACGGGGAGACGGTTCTTCAAATTTCTTGTCGAACATATATTCCGCATTCAGATATTTATGATAGAACAGCAACAACGCCACGGCGCCACAGCTGATTGAGGCATCTGCAAAGTTGAATACTGCTCCAAAGAAAGTGCCACCACCAACGAAGGGCACCCAGTCTGGCCAATCAAACAACGGGAAATAAAACATGTCAACAACACGGCCCGAGAGAAACGAGCCGTAGCCCTCTCCCCAATCGACAAAAGTAGACACCGGCCCCTGACAGATGCCGCTTTCAGAAAATATCAGGCCATAGAAGCAGTTGTCGATGATGTTGCCGGCAGCACCGGCTATCAAGCAAGCCCAACAGACCACCAAGCCATACGGTGCTTTTTTCTTGATGAGTTTTGCAAGCAGATAACTGAATCCAACCACTGCCACCAAACGAAACAGCGCCAAGAAGAAGGTTCCGAAAAAATCCAGTCCGAATGCCATCCCTTTATTCTCCGTAAAGAATATCTGAAACCAATCTGTCACCGAGATTCTTTCTCCGACCCACATGTGTGTCTTGACGGCAATTTTTATGATTTGGTCTATGACAAGCACCAAAGCAATCACTCCGACAGAGATCACCACACGGCGACGAATCGCAATTTTATCATCCATTGTATTTATGATCTTATTGTTTGACATTTAATTCTCAACGTGTTTCCAAGAACGAAGCAGGCAATGTTTTTTATATTCCCTCTATGCTGAACGAGACAGGCCAATATATTCTCTCCCCCATTCAACCATTACAGTCTAATAGTACGCAAACAACTGGTAGTAAACATTTTACACCAAGAGAATTGAACTCAGAATTTGTTTACGCCATTACATGACTAATTCAGCAGAGGTCTTTTTTCTAAAAAACCCTGCTGAATCGTAATCTGTCTTTTCTATCAAATTTGTCAATGAGGGCTAACGGGGAACTGACATAGCCCAAGCGGTAGCTCCAGAAAATTCGGCACTCGCTTCAAAAGCCCACGGCCCCGCCAGTTCTCATCCCACCTCACCTCACTATTTCTTGCTTGCCAACTTTGCTTCAATGCTCATTGTGGCATGCGGCACAGCGCGTAAGCGTTCTTTAGGGATCAGCTTTCCTGTCACACGGCAAACGCCATAGGTTTTGTTTTCAATGCGCACCAATGCCGCCTGAAGTCCCTGTATGAACTTCTGCTGTCGGGCTGCCATATTGGTGAGCTCTTCGCGGGTCTGAGTCATAGAACCCTCTTCCAATATTTTATAGGTCGGCATCGTGTCGTCAACACCATTGCCTTCCTTGTTGGTCAAAACGTCCATCATCTGCTGATAGTCACGTTGTGCCAACCTAATTTTTTCAAGGATCAGATCTCTGAATTCAACCAATTCTTCATCTGAATAACGCGTTTTTTCTGCCATGACATTAATATATTAAGGAGTGTGTGTGCAAAAAACGCAAACCCACAGGGAGCAGACATCGGTCTGACATTGCGACAAATGTCTGCCCTTTGCAGGTCACGTTCTTCTATTGGTTTATAGTTTTGTGATATCTACACTTATCTTGAAGTCCTCAAAATCAAGTTCTTCCCCAGATTTTGGTGCGCCAAATTCCAGTTTGTCGGCCAAAACCTGAGAACAGATATAATCGTGATAGGCTTCGACGGCCTTCTGCAAATTGTCGTCGTGTGACAGGACAACATGGATGTGGTCTGTGATTTCAAAACCTGAGCTCTTGCGATAGGCCTGGATGCGCTTCACAATTTCACGCGCCATGCCCTCGTTCTTCAGCTCTTCCGTGATTTCGAGGTCAAGCGCCACAGTCAGAGCGCCGTCATTTGCCACCGTCCATCCTGGGATGTCTTCGCTGACAATTTCCACGTCTTCACGCACGATTTCAACTGTCTGGCCGTCAACATCCACCTGAACGCTACCATTCACGCTGAGCTCGTTGATGGCATCCTGCGACAATGCGCCGACAGCAGCGGCAACGGCCTTCATCAGTTTGCCAAACTTCTTGCCCATCACGCGGAAATTGCACTTCACCTTCTTTTCGAGCATATCTCCTTCCACAAACTCAAGTTCCTTCACGTTGACTTCATCCAAAATCAACTGAGACATGGCTTCGATATTCTCTTTCTGACAAGCGTCGGTGGCTGGGATGCAAATTTTCTGTAACGGCTGACGAACAATCACATGCTCCTTCTTACGCAAAGAAAGCACCATTGAAGTCACCTTCTGGGCCAACTCCATGCGCTGCTCCAAAGTGGTGTCGATTTCTGAAGCCTCAACCTTCGGGAATGCCGAGAGGTGAACGCTCACGCACCCATTCTCTACGGATGCCGCTTTCAAATCGCCATAAAGACGGTCGGCATAGAAAGGAGCGATGGGGGCCATCAATTTCGACACGGTGAAGAGGCAACGATACAGCGTCTGATAAGCGCTCAATTTGTCGTCGTCCATCTCGCCAGCCCAGAAACGTTTACGGCAGAGACGCACATACCAGTTGGAGAGGTTGTCAATCACAAACGTGCTAATCATTCGGCCTGCACGCGTCGGCTCGTAATCCTCAAATGCTTCAGTGACATTCTTGATGAGCGTGTTCAACTCTGAAATGATCCAACGGTCGATTTCCGGACGCTTTTTGAGCGGCAGTTCCGCAGCCTTGCCGTCAAAGCCGTCAACATTGGCATACATGGCAAAGAAGGAATAGGTCTGATAGAGTTTGCCGAAATAAGTGCGAGCAACTTCCTGTACCCCGTCTTCGTCAAACTTCAGATTGTCCCACGGCGATGAATTGGTAATCATATACCAACGCAATGGGTCTGAACCATATTTCTGAATGGCGCCAAATGGCTCAACAGCATTGCCAAGACGCTTTGACATTTTGTTGCCGTTCTTGTCAAGCACAAGACCATTGCTAATCACAGCCTTGAAGGCCACGCTGTCAAATACCATCGTTGCGATAGCATGAAGCGTAAAGAACCAGCCACGCGTTTGGTCAACACCTTCTGCAATGAAATCAGCAGGATATACAACGCGCTTGTCGAGCAATTCCTTGTTCTCAAACGGATAATGCAACTGGGCATACGGCATAGAACCTGAATCAAACCAAACGTCAATCAGGTCGGTTTCACGATACATCGGCTTGCCAGTTTCAGAAACGAGCACCACGTTGTCTACGTAAGGGCGATGCAAATCAATCTTGTCATAATTATTCTTGCTGTAATCATTCGGAACGAATCCGTTGTCCTTCAATGGATTGCTCTTCATGACACCAGCCTTCACGCTCTTCTCAATTTCATTGTACAACTGTTCAACAGAGCCAATGCAAATCTCTTCATGCGAATCCTTGTTACGCCAAATCGGCAACGGAGTACCCCAATAGCGGCTACGGCTGAGGTTCCAGTCATTCAGATTCTCAAGCCACTTTCCAAAACGTCCCGTTCCTGTTGATTCCGGTTTCCAACGAATGGTCTTGTTGAGCTCAATCATGCGTTCCTTGACCGCCGTTGAACGGATGAACCAGCTGTCGAGCGGATAATACAAGATTGGCTTGTCCGTGCGCCAACAATGCGGATAATTGTGCACATGCTTTTCAATCTTGAATGCCTCGCCTGCCTGCTTCATTTCCAAACAGATGACAATGTTCAAATCCTCAGCTTTGGCGGCTGCCTTTTCGTCATATTTGCCATCCTTGTTGAACTCCGGAGCATACGCATTCTTTACGTAGTCTCCTTCGTGGAGCGAATATGCCTCGCGATTAACGCATTTGTCCACGAAAGTAGCGTCGCACTCGTCCAACACATAATACTTGCCGCGCAAATCAACCATCGGACGCGTCTCACCGCCCTTCGTGATCATAAAGAGCGAAGGGATGTGCGCAGCCTTAGCCACGCGGGCATCGTCTGCACCAAACGTTGGCGCGATGTGAACAATACCCGTACCGTCTTCTGTGGTTACGTAATCGCCCAAAATCACGCGGAAACCAAGTTCTTCGAGTTCCACAAACTTGTCATGGCCCACTTCAAACACGGCATCAGGATTTGCCTGAGCATATTCCTTGACAAAATCAGGTGCCGTGTCTGCCAACTTTTCTGTCGGTTTCACCCAAGGCATCAACTGCGAATAACGCATGCCCTCAAGCTCATGACCCTTATGGCTACCAACGACGCGATAAGGAATCACCTTGTCGCCAGCCTTGTAGTCTTCCAATGGAAGTTCTGCGCCTTCAGCCTTGAAGTAGGCCGACAGGCGGTCGGCAGAGAGCACAACAGTGATAGGCTCTGCCGTATATGGATTGTAAGTACGAACCGTTACGTATTCAAATGACGGGCCTACACAAAGGGCTGTGTTTGAAGGCAAAGTCCAAGGCGTTGTTGTCCACGCCAAGAAATAGGCTTCGCCCCACCCTTTCATATCTTCCGTCGGATTCAAGATACGGAACTGAGCCGTCACCGTGGTGTCTTTCACATCGCGATAACAGCCAGGCTGATTCAACTCGTGAGAGCTCAAACCCGTTCCTGCAGCAGGACTATACGGCTGAATCGTGTAGCCCTTATAAAGAAGCCCCTTCTGATACAATTGAGAAAGGAGCCACCACAAGCTTTCGATATACGCATTGTCGTAAGTGATATAAGGGTGTTCCATATCCACCCAGTAGCCCATCAGATGGCTCAAGTCCGTCCATTCCTGAGTGAACTTCATCACGTTGCGACGGCACTGCGCATTATATTCTTCAATGCTGATAGTTTTACCGATGTCTTCCTTTGTGATGCCCAACTCCTTTTCAACGCCGAGTTCCACTGGCAGTCCGTGGGTATCCCAACCTGCCTTACGCTTGACCTGAAAGCCCTGCATCGTTTTATAGCGACAAAACACATCTTTAATCGTACGTGCCATAACATGATGGATGCCCGGATGTCCGTTTGCAGAAGGCGGTCCTTCAAAAAACACAAAAGAGGGACATCCCTCCCGTTCATCAATGCTACGATGGAACAAATCATTCTTGTCCCATTCTTTCAACACCTCTTCATTGACACCAAAGAGGTTAAGTCCGTCACGTTCGGTAAACTTCATTTTTATATATTGCTTTACTTTATTATCTAAATGTCAGATATTATCTATATGTCCGAGAGCCGTTAAGCCCCAATCCACGATTGATTTGCAAAGTTAGTGCAAGGCGAGCGAAATGCAAAGGAAATGGCCAAGTTTTTTCCTTCGACTGGAGGAGAAGACACAGCTCTTCCATATTTTCAAGAATTTCTTTGGCATTCACACAAATTCACAACACCTTGCATCATATTCAGTTTCAGTAGGCTATAAGTACTTAAATACTGCCTCATTTGGCTGAATATTGCATCAAGTATCGGAAGGAAGTTGAGAAGCGTTAAGTCACGCCTCGCCATGCCTGGCATTTTTTTAAAAAAGCATTTTTGTGTAGTTTACGATGCAACATTTTGCTGTTTTTTTACTTGATAAACGCAGTTTTTTCATTGATTGTGCTGGCTTTTGGGATAAGACTGTTATCTTTGCGGTGTAAAATATGATACCAGTATCAAAAATAGTACTCTAATATGATATTCAAACGTAAGGAATATTTGGATGAACTTATCGCAGGACGTGGAAACGGTCTTGTGAAGATTATAACAGGTGTCAGACGATGTGGAAAGTCTTTCCTGCTGTTTGATATCTGGCATAACTGGTTGTTGGAACATGGAGTGACTGATAGTCACATCATCGAAATACAACTTGATGATTTCCGAAACAGAAGATTGAGAAAGCCTGATGCCTTGCTCGACTATATAGATTCAAAGGTTGTGGATGATGGCAAACCTTATTATATAGTCTTGGACGAGGTACAGTTGGTAGAAGAATTTGTGGAGGTTATTCTTAGCTTGACACACATGAGGAATGTAGATGTGTATGTGTCGGGCTCAAACTCTCGCTTCCTGTCAAGTGATGTTGTGACTGAGTTCCGAGGCAGAGGTGACGAGATACGCATCTGGCCTCTCACCTTTGACGAATACTTTAATGGTATTGGTGGAGATATACGCAAAGCTTGGTTGGATTACTATACTTTTGGAGGACTGCCACAGGTAGCTTTGCTTGAAACGGAAGAAAAGAAAACAGACTATTTGCGTGGTCTGTATGAAACGACCTATCTGCGTGACGTAATTGAGCGCAACCATCTGCGTAATCCTGAAGGAATGAAGGAATTGGTGCGTGTACTTGCCTCGGGCATTGGTTCGTCAACCAATCCAACGAGAATAGCCAATACCTTTCAATCTTCACAAGGGGTAACCATAAAAAGAGACACTATAAAACAATACATTGACTATCTGAAAGACTCTTTCTTGATAGAAGAAGCTTTGCGCTATGATGTGAAAGGAAGAAAATATATTGGTACCGAGACGAAATACTACTTCGCAGACATCGGCATTCGTGCAGCCATTCTCAACTATCGTCAACAGGAGGAAACGCACATTATGGAAAACATTATCTATAATGAACTTCGTAGTCGTGGATATAATGTGGACGTAGGATTGGTTGAACTTGGTGGCAAGGATGAGAACGGTAAGTTTGTCAGAAAACAGTTGGAGGTAGATTTTGTGGTGAACCGCCCTCCATACAGAGTGTATATCCAGTCGGCTTTTCACATGCCTACGCCAGAAAAGGAACAGCAAGAACGTCGCCCATTATTGTCAATCAATGACCACTTTCGCAAGATTGTCATTGTTGGTGATGACATTCACCGCAAGGAGGACGAACTCGGTGTGTTGACTGTCGGACTCTTGGATTTCTTGACAGACAAGAACTTGTTGGAGCAAGGATAATCATTTTATTATATAATTATGCATAGATCCAAG
>ERZ1026858.687-NODE-687-length-18107-cov-109.039275_pt1 | contig 18107 bp, 17 predicted proteins | sample MGYA00380159_ERZ1026858 | MGnify/ENA primary metagenome ERZ1026858 (study PRJEB33269, sample SAMEA4719795) | human gut metagenome | biome: human-associated habitat; feature: organic feature; material: feces | place: Cameroon | collected 2013-10 ...
GCCACTGGCGAGCTGAAGACCTCGAACCTCGACACCACCATCAAGCGTGTGGATGCCGTAAAGAGCAGCAGCTCCAAGAATCCATCCGATGATGGTACGCCTGGAGATACCACACCAGGCGGCGGTAACACCACTCCAAGCGGTGGAGGTACTACTCCAGGCGGTGGTGATACCGGAACCGATGCAGGAACAGATTCTGGAACTGGCGATAACGGTTCTGTAAGCATTTGATAGTTTCTGAAGACAGGGCAGGATGCAGTCCGGAGTATTCCGATGACACCCATGGCTGACATCAGCAAACTGGAATGAAACACCGTCATGAACGGGTACCTGCTCATCCTGTCCTTTCTTCAGATTTATCAGTATATTGTTAAACATTAAAATCAAAAGAAGAATATGAAAATAAACTGGAAATCCGTCATTAATTTCATCATCACCGTCCTCACCGCCGCCATCAGTGCATTCTGTGTACAGAGCTGCACCCAACTTTAAGCGGTATAGCAGCCCCCACCTTTAGGTTATCACTACTACAACACCAAGGATGGCGAAATCTACCGACGCCGAAGTCATCGGCCATCGTGACCTCCCATGGGTCAGAAATTTCTGTCCTGGCTTTAATGTAAAGAAATGGTTGAAAGAAGTTAACTTCCACATTTAAAAGACATCATTATGAGAACCTGTATTAGTCATAATTAATACAAGTTCATCATCATGCTGTTCCCAAATCAACAACCAGTCAGGCAAAATATGACATTCCCATTTTCCAGCATATTGTCCTGACAATCTATGCGGTCTATATTCGGAAGGTAATTTGCCTGTTTCTTCAAGCAGTCGAATTACCTTCTTGAATTTTTCCATTGGGAGACCCCGTTTTACGCAACGCTTCACATCTTTTTCAAAGCGTTTTGTCAGTATGAGTCTGTATTTCATATTCCTAACTTTTCAAACATGTCATCAGCACTCTTATATTCTGTCACTCTACCATGGCGAATATCATCCATAGCTTCCTCTATCCCAGTTTTTTTCTGGTGATTAGGAACTATCACGACACCTTTCATTGACTCAAGTACCTTCTTAAGTCCCGCCATAACACTTCTGTCCTCCACTTGTATAGTTAATGTTGCCATAACCTTTTATTTTAAACGTTTAATTCTGCCGCAAAAATACGCTTTTTTCTCGAAACCACCAAGGAAATAACAAGAAATCTGCAAGTTACTAGCGAAATCCCAGCCCGCATAGGGCAAAAATCTGTGGAATCTGTGGGACTAACAAACAGCAAAGAAGAAAATCTGCGTCATCTGCGTGACCAAACTCCAGCCCAAATAGGGCTTCAAGAAAAGAAGATTGCGAGAGATTACCTCCTGTGTTTAAGTCTCCAGAAGAAGTGCCATACCCTAAACAAAGGCTCGCATAGAGCCTCAGCAGGAAAATACCTCACGAGCCTTATATCCCTATACACCCTTTGGAGATTATGCCCCAGCTTTGATCTCCCAAACCGATTCCTTTCATCATGCTTTCCGAAGTTCCCGGCTTCCAGCACTTCATTCAGCACAAACCTACCATACTTCTCATTCGGAGGAACGATAAGCCGAGAGGCAGACAAGCCGAACACCTCCTGCATGATATACATAATGGCACCGGCAAACTTCCACAACCCCAACTCCTTCAATTCCTTCTGCACTCTGTCCCTAATCACTAATAAATCATCACTAATCACTAATAAATCATCACTAATCACTAATAAATCATCACTAATCAATACATAGTAGTAATCAAGAAGCTGTCTCAAACCAATCCCCTCATTCATCAGATGAGCATAGATATGAGTCAATTGGAAGATGAGATTGAATTCCACTGTCGGAATCGCAATCTCCCCTTGCTCTCCCAACATCACCCGATGCGAGAACTGTTCCTCCTTCACCCTCTCATAATATTTCTGAAGCTTTCTGTTATGCCAGAAGCACAACAGGAAGCTAGGCCGATAATGCACTTCAACTTCCACACCCTTATACGATGGGAACTCGATGTGGTGATAGCACGCCTTTTCATGAGGCGAGATAGAGCGACAAAGGAGATAACCCGTTTATCTCCACCTTCCACCCAGATATCAATATTTCATTCTATTTATCAAACATCTGAAATTTTGATATATTTCTTTTTCCGACATATTAAGATATTCTAATGTATTTCTGATGTTATAATGTTTATTGTAAGGCGCATCACTCTCTGTAAGAATTCTTTCTTTAGGTATTGTTGATAATATTTTCCTTCCATTAGACGATTTCGTCATGGCTTCGTTTACGGAGAAATAATATCCGGCTGAGACGATATTTGTTATCAACGATATGCTTCCTGAATACCAATGAAAAATAACGTTTGGTATCCTGTATTCTAAAAGTAAAGCAAGTAACTCTTTCTCTGCTTTTCGGGAGTGCACACTTACAAGTTTATGGGTATCACCAGATATTTTAGAAAGGATATGTCTCAAACTTTTTATTTGAATGTCTTTTGAGTTTGAATATGCAGAAGAAAAATCCAACCCTATTTCTCCTATGTATGAAGTGAAATTAACGAGACTGTCAAACATAGGCAATTCATGCTGTGATGTGGCTGCCAACTGTGGGTGGAAACCTAGTGATAAACGTATGTGTTTATATCCCACGACATGTGCTTTTCCCATTCTATAATGACTTGGCAGATTTGTCATTCCTATAATTATATCACCATGACTTTCAGCCCAGCTAATATAATCTGTAGGATTTTCCATCATATCATAATGGCAATGTGCATCTAATGTCATATGATTCCTGCTTTACTTTTGATTTCGGGAGTTCCTTTTCTTACAATCCAATCTTTGACTTGCTGATATGAATGTAACGCTAACGACACATAATCATCAAGTTCCTGCTTGCTACGTATTCCATTCATAAAGAGTTCTCTTCGGATGATATTTGCATCCATTCGGTTCTTTATAAAATACAATAAGGCATTGAAATCGTGATTTCTTTTCTGGTTATGAATATTCAGATTGTACTTGGTTCCATGCATGACATCAGTTCCAACATATTCTGCTGAATCCAATCCTATAATATCTAAAGAAACTCTTCTATACAAGCATGGCAGACACATTCCGCAATGAGTGATTTTTCTATTGCGTATAACGTCTCCTGGTTTATCCCAATGACTATTATGCCCTCTTTTTGCACAAGAACATGATTTAGAGTATAATTGTCTTAAAATTACACTCTTATTCACATCATTATCACAGTCTTTCATCATGTCTGCTTTTGATTTCAATCTGTATGGATTGTAAAAAGTATTGTTGATACCGACCAATTGAAGTGCTTCTTGTATTCGTTTTATGAATGTGGGATGAGTAGTCCTTGTACTGCAAGCACTTCTACGTCCGCTATCCAAAGGTATATTTATTGATATTGTTCCATTTTCGGGTACTATTAGTGGAGTGTTTGGTGATATTTTATGGGCTACGTATATTCCAGCGGCAAAAAACAACAATGACCTTGAACGGAATGTGCTTTCAGATGGAGTTCTCTTTATATTCCATGACTTAGGTTTTAAACCTGCATTTAGAAGTACTTGCTCAAATTTGTTTTGAAAAATCACTAGTGTCTCTTAATATATGTTAATCAAATTTGAAGTCCAAACTGAGTTGTCCGTCATCCGGATTTTCCGGCTCCTGCTTGAGAGGTTGGAGCAGATCACAGATGCTGTCCGTGGTGAGTGCAGACTTGCCAAGGATGCGCATGACTTCGACGATAGGCCTGCCAATCTTGAGGTCGTGTTCGATGATAGCAATGAGGCAGTAGGTGATGATGGCAATGTGTATCTGGATACGCACTGCGTTCTCGGACTCTCCCCAAAATCGTTTGACCTGAAGATGCTGTTTGATCCATTTGAAAAACAGCTCCACTTGCCACCTATACTTGTAAAGCAAGGCGATGTCCTTGGCACTGAGGAAGAAGTTGTTTGTGTAATAGACGAAACTGCGGTGCAACTCAGGAGCATAATAGACGATTCTCCTGACAGTACCAGGGTACTTCTCCAGATTCTCCTTCTTGGTAAAGCGGATGCTTTGGTCTTTGAGCACGTTGTCCGTGCCATCAAGGATGCTTTCGCCATCGACAATCTCATATGCAGGCTTGCCCTTCTCCCTGATAATGAAGAAGGCTCCGAACACATTAATCTTATAGAGACGGGCGAGGTCAAAGTAGCCTCTGTCAAATACATAGCAAGCAAGAGCCTCATATGTGAACCAGTCCATCGAGTTGACATCATGGACTTTGGCGTTGGTAATCCTATAGAATACAGGAATTTCCGTGGCGATGTCAATCTGCGTATGGACTTTAATGCCAGACTTTGTGCTTCTGAATTCTGCCCATCTGAAAACGGACATACAGAGATCAATGGTCGTGGAGTCGATGGCATAGAACCTGCCATGCAGTTCAAACTCCTTTGTGATACGCTTGGATTGGGCAATGGATACCATATGAAAAGCAAACTCCTCGAAGATATGGTGATCTCTGAGAAGATTGGCTTTCGAAAGCATCTGCCTGTTGACAGGTTTATCTCCAAAGCCGAGATGCTTAGACTTCTTTCCATGGGCGGTTGTAATATCTGTAAGCTCCCTGAGAGTTCCGCAGCCCATCAGCTGACCGAACATCAGAACCAGCATATGGCTCCAATGAGAAAACGACCATCCTTTGGTCCTGTCGTCGTACTTGGTGAGGATTCGTCTGAAATGCCTCTGAGGGAGAAACTGTGTTATCTGTGCAAAAACGTACTTTCCAATATGCATATCTACTCCGATTTTGAATCGTGTGCAAAGGTACGCATTTCAAAACCCGGACAGGGTATCGGAAGGCAAAAACATTGTGCATGAACAACATAATTTCGAATTTAAATAATTTTAAGAGACACTAGTGTTGAAAAATATTGTTTTCTCTGCAATATTCTAAAATACTTTTTTGGTCGCAATGTTCTTTACCCAATTCCATATGAGAAACAAGCAGTATCTTTTTATTGACAGACAACGTATTTGTTTCATCAATAAAACCGATTAATGAGTCTAAACCGCCAGAGAATAAAGCAACTTTTTCAAACTCTTGTTGGTCGTAATCTCTAATATTTTTTGTCGGACGATAATCATAAGGATTTGCTTGAACGAAATGTATGTTCCAATTGTCTCCAGTAAGAAAGCTTATGGCTCTATTAAAAGCCTCGCGTCCATGATTCATCATGGCAAGATTGATAACAGGTACATCCAACAATACTAAATCTCGCTTCCATCCATCGTCTGAATATAATAAACGATGTACAGCCCTGTCCACATTATATACAATCGACGCCAATATTAGAAAGTCAAAAGCAACAGAAGTCGTGTCTCGCGAAAACTCCCATAGTTGTTTGGGGTCGAATTTTGTATCAACTGAGCGAATTTGTCCGTCAATTCCTCGGAAAGAAATAGTAAAAATTCCAAATACTTCACTTATTCTTGACGGCATATAATTGATGCTTATTCTTGTTTCCATATATCTAAAATTTCGGATGTTAATGAATCAAGATAATCTTTTCCGTCTTGGCTGTTGAAGTCGATTTGAGTCATTTCTTTGCTCAACTTCTCGTCCAATTCGTTATGCAACCATCCTCTGATCTCTCTCTTTATATCCTCAGGATTGCTACCTTTATCAAATATGTGACTTTGAAACAATTCCGCAGAGTATTCCAATATATACTCCACTTCAAAGGTTATAATCCATTCACAAATATCATCTTCGCTTGCGTTTTGAAGCCTATCTTCTATCTCTTGTCCATCTTTGCAATCTGACAAAATATCATTCAGCACTTTATCCATAGCATAAGTTGCTGCAGCATCATCCATTGTGGAATCATTGTCTCCAATGATTTCATTCAGAAGTAACTCTTTAAAATCTTGTGGCGTTTTTGGCTTTTGTGCATCAGGTAAGTTGTCAACTCCCAAACTTGCTATAAGTCCATATTGCTTGATACCATTTAGGACGGCTGTCAATCTTGTAACAGCTCGTCCTCCTGCACGACCAAACGAACTGTCTCTACGACCTCCATGTCCACCGTTTCCACCGCCTCGATACAACCCATTACCAAGTGCCGTACCAAAGTTTCCTATAAATTTTGCATTTGTCGCAGAATTATTTCCTGTCCCATTTACAATGCTCGTCATGGCACGTTTAGTGGCTGTCCAGTTTGGAGTCGATTTTAAATTATGAGATTGTGATGTACCCATGTTTATTGTCTTTGATTTCTTCGTTCTATAGCCCTTGACAAAGGTTTTGCTTTGGGCAATGTATCTATATAGTTACGTATTTCCTCACTTGAAGACTGCATCCTAACAAAAAACACATCCGCTTTTGCATCAATATTTTCTGTTCGTATATTGCTGAATAATAATTTAATTCTGTCAATGTTATTACTTAACAATAAATTGTTCTCGTCGCAATTCAGTATTCTCCAACAATTCTCTGATTTCGGATCTTTTCTTAGATTATCGTTTATCAAATGGATAATCATGTCTTTTTCCGAATCGTCACAAGCATTAATAATTCCTGGCAATCCCCGTTTCATCGTAACAATCGTTTGCAAGGTACACAATCTTTGAAACAGCAACATGACTTTACTCGTGACCAATGAGGCTATTGGTTTTTCATTCTTCAATGCATCGCGTGCTACCCAGAAGTAATTTTGCAGATTTATATCTTTCAGTGACGGTTCTGAACTTAGCCATTGCTTCAAGAAGTCTGACGACCAGTTGTCTTTCCATTGTGGGTTTTGGATTCCCTCTTCTGTTTTTGCTTCTTGTTCTACGTCTTCCAATGGCAAAACGCCTCCATTCTCATTTTGAAGTTTATACAGTTCTTCAAATCGGGAATTATACAGTGTATTGTATTCCAGTACCATAATTTTGGTTAGCACATCGGGACGAATATCCCTAAATCCTGCTACATCTGCTAACTCTTGGCGTACATATAAAGTATTCAAAAATCGTTTGAGTTGCCTTGGATTTCCATTTAAGAATTGTTTAATGATCGGTACTATTGGCAAACGATATTCTACAGCATAAAAATCAATATTTTGATTTTCTGGAATATTTGCCTTTATGTCATCTATATTGTATTTGGAATGCTTGTCTGTTTTTCTGAACTCTAAATATTTCTGATGTATTTGGTTGAAATAAATCTCATTCAAATGATTTTTGCATAGAAGAAGCGTAATGTAAGTCTCTTGTTCATTGTCGGACAAACGTGGCAGTTTATATGGCAATTGAATAAGTTTCTCCAAATAGTCAGAAAATGGACTGGATATATCCTCTTTCTTCATCTGAATTGGATAATGCTGACTTATGGCATATTCAATGATACGTTCATCCGCACCAATGACAAAAGCTGTTTTCTTCACATTCACAAATAACTTAACGGCCTCCAAGCAACCGATAATTCTTTTGGGGTCACATCTATCTAAATCGTCAACATAGACTATTACGGCTTTATACCTCATGTCTTCAACCAAATCCTCGAAAAGTTCTCTGAAAGTGGCAATGAATTTTGAAGTATTACCTTTGGTTACATCTTCAAGTAGGTTGTTGTATTTATCCTTTCCCGTTATCTTATCTATGTCGTCCTTTTTAGGCAGCCATTTCTTCAACCAACCAGGAGTAAGGTTGTCATATGCTTTTTTAAGAATGAAGATACCAACTTTCAGAAAGTTTATTCTTGCAAGTAAATCGTCTGCTCGCTCAAATACATTTTTCCGTGTGTTAATGTCTTTGTCAAGTGCTTCCAATATACTTTCTATCATTGTCAACTTGGTGGAGTCATAACTCTCAAACTGCCAACTATTGAAATAAACTTGGAGTATGATGCTATGCTCATTTTGATGTGACTTCTCCCATTCATGTAATGACTGCTGAAGCAATAACATCAAACTACTTTTTCCGGATCCCCAATTACCAAACACTCCAATTGAGATAGGCAACATGGCATCATTCAATATTATCTTTCTGAGCAGGTCTGCATGGACTTGATAGCCTAACAAATCTTGCGTTGTTTCATTGTCTGACCACATAAATTACACTTTTTTTGATTTAATTTATTTTGCGTAACTACTCAGCACCCCTATGGGCATGAGTAGTTACCAACATTGCCCTTCCTTGGGCAATATAACGCCATCGCTATGCATAAGCCGCTACGTCGTAATCCTTCTTCGAATTCATCGAATCATCTGAAAGAAAACGAACTGAGCCTCTTTTTAATTTGAAGTGAGGCTCAAACAAACTTCAACAGAGCCTTACGTAAACTTTATCTAAGCCTCAAACCAATTTGAAATAAAGCTTACTTCAAAGGCAAATGAAGCCAGTTTCAATCGCAAAAAAGCCTTTTTGCTTAACAGCATAAGCAAAATCGTGAGGGATGAAGCCCAAATCGTGAGGGATGCGTGAGGGATAAATTCCCATTTTTAGGTATCAGTCACTCATAACATTCTCTGATTATCAATAGCTTATCCTATCTCTTCCAGAAAATCGTGATGGGTGATAGATGCTTTGCAAAAAATATTGTGCCCGTAACCATGACATATCCAACACAATATTTTGCATTCATTTGCGTTTTATCAAAAAGCATTAAACCATAAGACATGATTATATGAAACATCTCTATCAATATCTCCGGCTCCTTCTTTGGCGAATCCTTGATGCCATTGACCGCAAGCTCGGGCCAGGACCAGGCGACCATCGCCTCTAACCCACAATCAAGACAAAGTTTTACATAAACTTTGCCTTGATGAACTGTGGCACCTTCCAAGCCATTTTCATCAGCTTTGTCAATGTCACAGGCTTGAAGCCGTAGCCAGAATAAACTCGGATGTCCTCATCCCACATCTTCTTGCGCTTGGCAGAATCGGTGCTCATACCACCCATGCGCATTCTCGTTACGAACTCAGGGAGATACGCTACCTTCAGATGGCAATTATACAGATAGTTCACCAGGAGGTTGGTATCAGCAGCAATCTTGTAGCTCTCATCATAGAGACCACATTTCATCATCACATCACGCTTGATATAGCAAGTAGGATGCAATGGAAGCCAGCCACATCTCACCTTCCAGCGAGCATACTTGCCTCCAATCCATTTTCTCACCACCTTATTGGTATTCTGCTCATTCACAAAGATACCATCGGCATAGAGGAAATCGCAATCCGTCTCCTCCATCTTCTTCACAACGTGTGATACCGTATCCTTGGCAAACATAAAGTCATCCGAATGACAAAGCGCAATCACATCACCCGTCGCCATACGAATACCCTTGTTGATAGCCTCATACATACCATGGTCAGGCTCAGAGATAAACTTCACCTGCTCCTCATGACCGGCGATAGCCTCACGGATAATCTGAGCAGACTGGTCCTTAGAAGCACCATCAACGATGATATACTCGAGGTCAGGATAATCCTGCGCCAACACACTCTCCACTGCACCGCGAATTGTCTTCTCACGGTTGTAACAACTAGTTATAATCGATACTTTCATTTATAGAATAAATTCAAAATATATTTTTTCGCCTTCATAAACACACCTATAATAAATGTAGCTAATATAGAACCTATAACAGACATACAGGAATTAACCCAATTTGGCGAAACTTTATCATCCAGCCATCCATATATGTCATTCCAATATGTTGCGGCTGCTGCTCCACCAAAATATATGACTAATGCGATAATAATGACGCACAGAGTCCAAACGCTAGCCAATTTAAGCAAGCATTTTGTAAACCAATTACTTGAAATTCGATATATACGATTCAAGAAGACAAATATGAGTTTATCAGATTCATTACAAGAAACAATACTTGATAAAGCTAGAAATACACCATAAAGAGCCCATATAGGACGCTTCTTTGAGTTATCAAGCATCGGATGTTCCACAACACCACCTTTACTTCTAGCCATCAACAACTTTATGGAGTCGAAAAGCACCTTATTATGTATCCCTAATTTTTCGTAACATAAGACTACATAAGGAAGTACATAATGGAAGAAAGATACCCTATATTTATTACCTTGATTTTCGGATTCTATCATCTCCAGACGACAGTTAAGAAAGGAAGCCTCCAAAGACAAGTTTTTCATGGAAGACCTCAACCATTTCTTTCCATTATCAATACTTTCATTGAAACTTCGCTGAGTTTTATCAGCCAATTCCGATAATGTCAGTAGTGCATAAGAAGTAAAGAAAATACTTGGCTCATCTCCAAGAACTTCACCCCAACCACCTTTTCTATTCTGAATATTCATTAACCAATGAATCGCAGCTTCTACTTTTTCATTATCTACCCTATTAAGAACAGATAATGTTCTCAAGACAAAGCAGGTAATATAGACCCTAGCTTCTCCATTTTCCCTAAAAGGCCAGCCCAGATCATCCTTTCCCGATGGATTTTGATCCAAGAGCCATTTTGTACCATGAGATATTCGTTCATTATATTGACCATTCTCATTACAAGCGTGCAACGCTAACAATGCCCAACATGTTGCTTCGACATTAGACTCATTATGGGAATTAGAAATGTAAGGCCAACCACCATCTTCTTTTTGCTTATTTGCCAAACCAGTAACCACATTCTCTTCTTTGGCAAATGCAGTTTCATGTTTCTTATGCATAAGAATCCCTATTGCAGAAGCTACGATACCTATTTTTCTTGCCCCTAAATGTTGGTGCCAGCCAACATCTCCACCGATTGTGCGAATATTCACATCCAAATTGCCTTGCAATTCCGCTATGCGAGTATTCACGTCATTAGATTTGATATATCTCATCTTAAAAATAAGACTTTAACTTATTTACCGTATCCATAATAACATCCCAATTTTGGAGTTCAACCCAATTCCAGCGTTCAGGTGTTCCTAATGCACACGATAGTTTATATCTTAGATATTGAGATCTCAAAGATATTTCAGGAGTAAAAACCATTATATGTGAATCTTCAACATACAAATATCTCTCACTCTTTTTTGCATATTCATAAGCATCAACCAAGCTATCAAATGCATTCCCCTCCATTTCAGACTTTACAATATCCGACATACAGACATCAACAGGAATACAATGAAGATGGGCATGAAAACAATGTCTGTGATCCTTACCGATCAAACAAGATCCCGTCTTTCCATGTTCATAGAAGATGCAAGTGCCATATACTTTATTCAAGACCTCCTTTACTTTCTCTTTTAAGTTAAGATATTCTTGTAAGAGTTCTGTTGGAATATTAGCACAAGCCGGAATATGTTTTTTAGATACAATCAACAAATAGCCTTCGACTATAGGACCCAAAGAAGCCATTACATAGAAGTTTTCTGTAGTATATAGGATTCGCTCCTTTTCTGGCGGATAACAAAACCTACAAGTTTCTTCTAACTGACAAGCTAAATCAACAATATTGTTCATTTTTTTATCTTAATATCTCCATACTTCACCAAAGGATAACCTCAATCAGTAGAGCAGGATATCAACCACAAAACTTCAATTTTCTACCTCTTACTTCCCGTATCGGTATGTTCCGTGATATAATTATCAATCAAATATTGCTTGATTTTATCACGATTAAACCTAAATCGCTTTTTAAGCTCGAAGATTTTGGCATCTACTAAAAAGCGATAAGAGAAGCCTTGGAGAAAATGCCAAATAAAGCCTTCTTTACCATCTAAGAAACCAGCCTTCAAAACATAACGAATTGTAAAATTGATGAAAGGTCTTAAGAACAAAGGTGCTTTGATATACTTCACCTTCAACCATCGCTTGCGCTGTTCCTCTGTACCAAAGAACTTTGGAACCACTTCCTGTGCCGAAGCATCCAGTCCATATTCCATCATCAGCATATCCGCCATTTCTCTGGTTGCATATCCATTATGTTTGTTCATCCACCAAGTTAGGTCGTTCAAGTTAGCATCAACCTGATCGCCTTCATCTACCGTGATTGCTTTACCATCAAATATACGGATATGTTCATCCATCCAACGGTTTTCACATTCACCATGACCTCTACGCCAAACCTTCAGATGATAGCTTGGATACCAGCCACCATGCATCAAAGGCTTACCCATGAAGTCGATGCGCTTTCTTACATAGATACCATTCACATCATCCTCACATTCAGTGATAGCCTTTTTCACACTTTGTCCCAGACCTTTATCTAAGAATTCATCGGCATCAATACGCCAGACCCAATCTGCCGTAATAGGACAATTATGCAATCCCCAGTTAAACTGAGTTGCATAATTCTTCCAAGGATGCTGATAAACCTTTGCCCCAAGCGATTCCGCTACAGTTTTAGTTCTATCACTACTAAAACAATCGATAACAAAGACCTCTTCACAAACACCCTTTAATGAATTTATACATCGAGCGATGTGTTTCTCTTCATCTTTAGTCAAGATGATAGCAGCTATTGTATTACCCATATAATAAAAAATGATTTTTGTTAATTAATTCTTCTCTTAAACGTTATCATAATACGCTTAGGCAGAAGACAACATATATCCCATGGAGCCAAACGGAAGAACTTAAGACAATGTCCTAATGCTCTTTGCGCAGTCTCCATACTTTTCTTTCTTCCTTGAGAATGATTTCTATAAGCCTTTTGGCCAAAGTTACCACTCGATAGAACTTCACGCAACAGCATGTCACCATAAGTATAGTCTGCACTTAACAAATGACAATAACTATTGGCACCCACTAATCCAAAGCGTTGTTCCATCATTGCTACCATTGCTTTAAAAGCCTTCCAATAACCTATGGCTTTCAATTGTTTTTGCAACAACAAGAAATCTATTTTATCTTGATATGCATTCAGTAACACCAGTAAATCTAATGTCTGACGCAAGCCCACACCCTCCACGAGCAGATGGTTGAACCAGTGTTTGAACACCGCGATGAGGTCTTCCGTCGGCGGCAATACGCAGACTTCGGTTTCATTCCCATCGGAACCGCATACAATGAACGAATCCGTATGCTTCGCTATAGCCTCGTCTATCATCCTATTAAAGCGGAGCTGATGCCGGCAGTTGCCAAAGGTCTCAATCTGATAGTGCATCTCAAAACGGATGCCCTGCCAGTCGAAGCTGTAGTGCTTATCCACATCCTCCTTGTCCATCTCCACATACAGCCCCCGCTCTATCACCTCCACAGCCCGCAAGAAATCCCTCTGCGGAACATAGAAGTCCACGTCGCCCATTGTCCTAACAAACGGTTCGGGATAATATCTCGCCACAGCAAGTCCCTTGAACACCACATAGGCGATGCCGTTCTCCTCCATCAGTCTGGCGAAACACCCCACGGCATTCTCAAACCTTTTCATGGTCTGCCTGTGCGTCATGGTCTGCTGCATGAGCCTCATCACAGCCTCCCCTCTACCTTCCGCCACGCTATCGGCAATCACTATCCGGTTCCTCACTGCGACATTAGCCACCAGTCCTGTCACGGTATGTTCCCTGGCGAGACGCATCAAGGCTTTCAGTCCGGCAACAGACATTTCCATCTTCTCCGTTCCGTCCTCTCCCGTTATCTCTCTCCTCAATATCTCCAGCAAGGCCATTTCCACCTTGTTAATACAAGATTCCATCAATTTTAAAATGTTTAAATAATCAGCAGGGAACAGATTTTCTGCCGATTGATATGGAAAAATAAAAGTTTTTCAGATATATCTTATACAAGTATATGAAATAAGCAATAAGACAACTTATACTTTAAACAGTTTTTTTACCGTTATATCTTCCTTGCCAAAGATTTGAGAGAAGCTTTGTGAAAGTACTTTCAGCACATACGCCACACCAAATATCATCAGATACATGATAGGGATATTCAGCGGGAACATGAAATTCATTCTGTCTGTAAACAACGCATACTGTACAAGATAAATCTCCAAAGTCAATGAAGAAATGAAGTACACCACATTTCCCCACAACGCCTTGTCGAATACCTTTGTTATTTTCTCACAACTGCAGAGCATAAAGAAGAAATAGATTGCCAGAAGCAATGGTATCAGAGACACCATCTGGAAATGACAAAATACAGGACCTAGTTTATATACCGCCATACAGACATAATACAGTACGATATTCCCGAAGAACAAGCCCAAACACCTCAATGGTCTTAATTCCTGAAGCTTAACTCCAGACACTTTTTTTTGCCCCCCCATACACATTCGGCGCAATCTGCCGAATATCATTTCATGATCAGATTTTCTCAGATCAAGAGCAGTTATAGCCCCCAGGAGCATGAACATAAAGTAATATATCCGCATAAACGAAACCTGAGCATACATCACAGAGTTATTCATATCGAGCACAAAGAAACTCAATACCGTTATGATCAGCAACGAACCGACAAACACAGCTTTCATGTGTTCCATCAGATATCGGCGTATTACATAGAATATGGCATAATATACCATAATGCAAGGGATGAACCAATACTTCGGAGTGGTTATCAGATCAGTTATATTCCAGACCCAACCAAACACCACTGCCGACAGCAAAGCCCACATGATAATAGAAGGATAGATACGACTCACCCTTCGCTTATACCAATTCAGGAAGCCACCGTCTCTACCGAGAAAGAGCGTAAACCCCGAACAGAAGAAAAACAAGCCATCGCCAATAGCTCCACCAGTAACCAATCCCCCGTATTTTGGGAACAATAACCCCAAATGAGAATAGGTAATCAGTAAAGCCGCAAAAAACTTGAACAGCACTATCGCCTTGTTTCTTCCCTCCAAATCATAAATCTTATTCATTCTCCAACTTTCTTTTCTTAATAACCTTCGCCGGATTCCCCCCGGCGACAGTCCAAGGTTCAACACTTTTATATACAGAAGCCGTAGCACCTACCACAGCCCCCTCTCCTATTTCTACTCCCATACCAATGTATGCTCGGCTACCAACCCACGCACCTCGGCGCAAGACTATAGGAGCCGTAATGAGTCCGCTATCCGCCGTATTAGCGTGATCGACATCATGCCCTGCTGTGCAGAGGTATGAGTACTGCGATACGATGGCATCATCCTCCAGAACCACACAGTCCTGATTATAGCAGATTACTTCTGGACCCAAACAGGCACGATGCCCCATTTGCAGCATCCAGGGAGCCCAGATTTTTACAGAAGCATAAACATTTGCATCCCATTCTACCTTAGCTCCAAACAATCGTAACAAGGCTATGCGCCACTTGCGAAACACAGGAGTAATAAAAGGACGGAATAGAAAAGCTGCTGCGATGTTCCATACCACTCGCTTTATTTTGATACTCCCAGGCACATGCCCAGGAGTATGTCGTTCTATTTTAACCATTTAATTTCTATTTATTCTTTTGTTATTATAAGTGCATGGAGATACAAGAAGTTCCATTATCAATATTTAACCTCAGAATCATACTCATACATTAATTAGTGTTTACTGAATAATTATATCGTAGGGATATATCCCTCCAGATTCCAGTTCTTCCATAACATAGCATAAGGGCAGAGGTAAGTGTCCGTTACTCGGCTCCAAGGTTCCATCCAGCATCGATCATCAACATTCACTTTGGGAGATTTCTCACACCAAGGAATCATGTCACAAATAGTTTGTCCCTTTGAAAGACAATTATATACTTGCCCTATAGCAGGAAAGTAATCAATCCAATAATCAACATTAGAAGTACCTTTTGGAAAAATAGACCAATAATCTTCATTACAATCTTTTATAATTGGTGCCCCTACAACCGCAATATACCTTTTCATAAGAGGATTATCCAACACATAACCTTTGCGAACAATATCAAGCATAAAATAGCGATTCTTGATTCGCTCATTCATACCGAACCCAAGTAATTTATGAATCACATTGGAGAAAGGCATAAAATCATTACCCTGTAAATAAAGCTTCAACCTATCCCCAACCATCATACCCATAGATATCAATCCTTGAACCATACTGACTGTATTACCTATTTGAATACAAGGAGTAGAATAGAAATGGTCTATCACTTGATTTGCATTATCCGGAATAAACTTCTGTGATTTGAACACTTCCAAAGTCTGAACAAAAATTTTGCCTGGCTCAGAGAACTGCATACAAGCGTCACATAAGGCTAAAATGTTCAATTTATCCATTCCAAATTCTGGATAAATATAATCCACTACCATTTCAGCTGCATTATAAGGATAATCTGGTGCAGACACACTTCCACGTGTTATCATCCTCTCCATCATATAAGCCATACTTTCCATAATAGCCCTGGAACCAAACACCACCTTATCTCCTTTTGCTGATTTTAAAATGACATTGGTTAGTTCTTTAACTAAATCATTTTGAAATGGAACTTTCTTACGCTTCCGCTTTATTTTAACCAAGAAAAACTCAGCCACCTCCTTCAATGTACCAATTCCTTCTGTATTAACAAATTGGTTAAGTTCTATATTTGCATAGTTACAGGGAATAGAAACCGGAACAGTTAGATTACCTTTAGGATGCTGATATATACCGTTGACTAATCCATGAATATGCTCACTATAAACGTATGCATTATTTAACCCAACAAAAGTTGTTATATCCTGCAGAAAGTGAATATACTCATGAGTAAATACAGAAATCCACTTCTCATCAAAAGGAGCGGTAAAATCCTTGGATGAAAAAGGAAAATCAACTTCCATCATAAAGAATGAAGGCAAATAACTACCTAAAGTTGTATTGAGCTTATTCATTGCTAATACTGTAAGATTAAACTATTGATTGATACACTTCCATCATTTCTTCTGCCATAACCTTAGCAGAGTATTTGGCTTCGATGAGTTTTCGACCATTCTTGCCCATAGCTTCCAAATCCTCATCTGATAAAGAGAGGAATCTTCTCAAACTTTCAACCAAAGGTTGAGTACCAATCTCTATCCAAGCACCGGAATTTGATGAATTGAGATCATTCCATGGAGTACCAACAGTTGTTATAACTGGCGTACCAGAAGCAAGAGATTCTGCGATAGCTAAACCAAAGTTCTCAGAATGGGTTGGTAGGACAAAGAAATCAGATGTTTGGAACAACTCCCATTTCTTGTCACCATAGACACCACCTATCAGTTGTATTATATCTTGAAGACCTTTATCTATAATCTGCTGTTTAAGAGAGGCTACATAATCAGCATCCCCTTCTCCTGCAACAACAATCTTATATCCCTGCAATTCATCACGAAGGATGTCGACAGCTTCTATCAGATAATTAATGCCTTTCTTCACATGCACTCTTGACAAGAACAGCAGCTTCTTGTTCTTCTTCCAGGAAGTTTTCATGGTAATACTTTCTGCATCAATACCGAGTTTAACAATCTTGATGTTTGAGTTATAACCAAGCTTCAAGAGATTTTCTTTTTCGCTTTCTGCAGTAGCCTGCAAGCAATCTGCATTTTGGATAGCAGCTTTCTGATACAGTAACAACGCTGGCAATTTACGAGTCCAGTAATGACGCTTAATAATCCATGGTTCCAACATACCATGAGGAGTGAGTACTACTTTTATATTGCGCATCTGTGCCATTTGTTGAATAAATGCACAAGCCGGCATCCAGCAGCAATTTACATGAACTAAGTCTGGCTTTATTGCATCAAAAAGTTTACCAACCTCATTTTTGAATCTACCATTGATAGGATTGTAAACTGATACATAATGTATCTCACAATTAATAATAGGCAATGGATTATCTGAAGAATGAGTGATGATATGCACTTCTGCCAATTTACCTAATTCTTTGCCAAGAACCTGCATATAAGTAGAAGTACCTCCAGCTATACGGTCAATACTTGGTATATAATGAATGATTTTCATAACTTGAAGTATTTTATGATTTTCTAAACTCTATTAAAGATGAAAAAAGTTTCTATATTAACGATTTAAACCTATTTTTTATCTTTATAAGCATCACCCCAAATTAACCCAACCAAGCTATCAGGTAAAATATTCAATATATACAAATAGGACCAATAAGTAACTACTCAGCACCCATAGAAGTACCCCTATGGGCATGAGTAATCGTCTTA
>ERZ1026858.690-NODE-690-length-18028-cov-7.385356_pt1 | contig 18028 bp, 15 predicted proteins | sample MGYA00380159_ERZ1026858 | MGnify/ENA primary metagenome ERZ1026858 (study PRJEB33269, sample SAMEA4719795) | human gut metagenome | biome: human-associated habitat; feature: organic feature; material: feces | place: Cameroon | collected 2013-10 ...
GTGTATAAGAGACAGTCTTTACCGTTGGCGTCGGTCTGGCCCTCGTAACGGTAGCGCTTGGGGCTGTTGTAGCTCTTGCGGGAATCCTCAAAGTTATATCCCGCGGACGCGCCCACCAGCACCTGCAGCTTGTTTGATTTTTCGCTGGCGGGGGTGTTGGTCGGCCAGCTGCCGCTCTGCAGGGTAAAGCCCATCGGCTCCAGCGCGGTGGGGTCGATGCCGATCAGATTGGAAATGTCCATCGTGTAGCGGTCGTTGCGGCCCGCCGTGATGGTGCCCTCCAGATTGTACCCCTGTGCGTAGGGCGTTGCCGCCGCCACATGGGGAATCTGCTTGATGTTGGCGATCGCGGCATCGTCCAGATACAGCGGCTTGCCGTCGCTGCCCTGCATCATGCCGTAGCCGTAGATCTGCACCTGGGTCAGGTCGCCCCAGCTCTGCAGCATTTCCTCATTCGTTTTGGTCTGGGCAATGCCCAGCGAGATCATCAGCACGACCATGCAGGTGCCGATGACAACACCCACCAGCGTAAGTGCCGTGCGGCCCTTGCGGCGCAGCAGGTTGCGCGCCGACAGGCTGATTTCATCAGAGATCTTCATCGCTGTCCTCTGCTTCCAGTGCGGCCAGCGCCTTGGCCTTCTTGCGCTTGCGGACCACAACCACGATAATTACCACAACGACTACCGCGCCGCAGACGCCGATCAGCACCCACGCCCAGACCGGCATACCGGTCTGCTCGGGCTGCACATCGTCCATCGAGGGGTCATAGAAGTCGTCCATGTTCATCTCCTCGGCACTGACAGAAAAGTCCTTGGAGACGGTCTGCGGGTTGCCGGAGGCATCCTCATAGCTCAGCGTGATGATGCCGCTGACCGCGCCCGCAGCATCGGGGGTGATGTCAAAATCCACGCTGCCCTCGGTACCGGCGTTCAGGTTGCCGAGGTACTGGTAGCTGCCCGCGCCCAGATTGGTGCCGGTCAGGCGTGCTTCAAGGTTGCTGACGGGGTTTTTGCCCTTGTTGACGTAAGAAAGGGAGACGCTGCCGGTATCGCCGACATAGATCGTATCGCTGGACAGCTCCAGCTGGCCGACCTCAAAGCGGTTGGGCTGGCTGACGGGGACCGAGATCGTCGTTGTACCGCTGACCTCCTTGCCGGTGATCGAGCCTGTGCCGGTCATGTTGACGGTGATGTTGGCCACCGTGCCGGTAAACCCGGCCGAGGGCATGACCTCAAAGGTGACATCGCGGGTCTGCTTGGCGGCGATGGTGCCGACATAGTTGGAAAGGCTGCCGCTGTTGAGCAGGATATTCTCCGGCAGGGTCAGCGAGACGATGACATCGTTTAAATTCTCATTGCCGTCCGTGGCGTAAAGGCCGAGCGAGAGGGTGAACGGCGTGCCGGCAATGACGCTGTCCCCATAGCTGGAGGTGCGGACGAGCAGATTCGGCGAGGTGGTCTGGTCCTTGTCCACGCACTGGCCGATCGTCACGCTGAACTGCTGCAGCGGCTTCGAGGTATCCAGATAGGAAAGATTGATCGGCACAGTATTGCCGCCGCCGTTGTAGATGACATCGCGGAACAAAAGGACATAGCTGTAGTAGTTGTACTGCGCGTTCTGGGCAATCTCGTCTGCGGTGGCAGAGCCGTTGCGGACATTCTGCAGGCGGGTGGCGTTGGGGTCGTCGTTGCTGTCGAACAGCTGGCCGATCTCGCCGATGCCGGTGTAGGTGAACACGGCGGAGTTGATGCGCGCGGAGATCTCCTCCGGCTTGACGCAGTACCGGGCCGAGGCGTGGTCAACGACCTTCAGCACAAGGTTGATCCTGTCGCCGACCTCAACGGTCGTGACCTCTCCGCCTGCTGCGTTGGTGACGGTGTAGGCCGACACATAGACGCCGTCCGAGTTGCTCGTGTCGATGGAGGCAGTCGGGGTGGGTGTCGGGTTGGGCGTCGGGTCGGTCACGGCGGCATCGTCCGCCAGCACCGGTGCGCAGAGCGCCGTCGCCAGCATCAGGGCGGTAAGTAAGGTGAATAGTCGTTTCAAGTGTGGTACCTCCAAATTTTTTAACATAGGCGTCCCCCAAAAGGCTTCCCCTGAGGGGGAAGCTGTCACCGAAGGTGACTGATGAGGGGCAAGCCTGCCGTTATTCCTCTTTTGCGGGGTTGCTGCGGGAACACTGCCCCTCATCCGCCCTGCGGGCACCTTCCCCCTTGGGGGAAGGCTTTTTTGCGGACTGTTCCTTCGCCGCCTCTCCGCCAATATCCAGATCCCCTTCCAGATCGGCAAACAGGGCATCGCGGTTTTTCTTCTTTGTCTCCTCGTCCTGCACGACATTGGAGCAGACCTTGCCGTCCAATATCGTCACGATGCGGTCGGCACATTCGGCCAGCTCCGGCTCATGCGTGACCATGACGAAGGTGACATAGTTGTTTTTGGACAGCTCCAGCATCCGGTACAGCACCTGCTTGCTGGTGCGGGAGTCGAGGTTGCCGGTCGGCTCGTCGGCAAAAATGACCTTGGGGCTGCTGACGAATGCGCGGGCAATGCCGACACGCTGCTGCTGGCCGCCGCTCATCTCGGTTGGCAGGTGGTTGGCGCGGCCCAAAAGGCCCATGGCCTTCAGCTCCTTACGGGCGCGGGCCAGCCGTGTTTTTTTGTCCACGCCCTTGAACATGAGCGGCAGGGCCACATTTTCGGCCGCCGTCATGGTGGGCAGCAGATTGTAGCTTTGGAAGATGAACCCCAGATGCTGCTGGCGGAACGCGGCCAGCTCGTTCTCGGTCATGGCGCTGATCTCATGCCTGCCGATGAACACCTTGCCCGAGGTCGGCTTTTCCAGCCCGGCCAGCTGGTTCAGCAGGGTGGATTTGCCGCTGCCGGACTGGCCGACAATACAGCAGAATTCCCCTTTTTCTATGGACAGATCGACATTGTTCAGCGCGATGACACGCTCCTTGCCGACGGCGTAGACCTTGCGCAGCTTTTCTGTATGGATAATGGGCGCCAATACCATACCCCCTTTTTGATCGTTATATCCTACATTATACCATATGGCGAAGAAAGAAAAAAGATGGGGAAATTGTAAAATTCATGGCGAAAAGCCTCCCTTGTCAAAGGGAGGTGCCGAGCGTAAGCGAGGCGGAGGGATTCCGGCCCGGCCCGCAAGGGTATGGCAGGTACCCTTTTCCTTGAACCGTAGGGCGGGGTGCCCTCACCCCGCCGCGGCGGCCAGAGGACTGGCCGCCCTACTTCCCTTTTTTCGCTCTTTCCTATATAATAAACGCAAAAAGGGGGCAAATGTTACTATGGATTACACGATTCACCCCATTGCGTATATACGCAGTGATTTTACGGATAAATTCGGCATCCCGCGGCAGAGCGGCCTTGTGCCGGAGCTGACCGCCCGCATCGTCTTTGCACCGGAATACCGCGACCCCAACGCCCTGACCGGCATCGAGGGGTATGACCGGCTCTGGCTCATCTGGCAGTTCTCGACCGTGGCGGCGGAGTACGCCGCCGGCAAAAGCTGGCGGCCCACCGTCCGCCCGCCGCGTCTGGGCGGCAACGAGCGGCGCGGCGTCTTTGCCACCCGCAGCCCCTACCGGCCGAATGCGCTGGGGCTGTCCTGCGTGGAGCTGGCCAGTGTGGAAAACGGGGATCTGATCGTCCGCGGCGCAGACCTTTTGGACGGTACGCCGATCTTTGACATCAAGCCCTACCTGCCCTATGTGGATGCCTACCCCGATGCGCGCGGCGGGTTCACGGATACGACCAGAGCGTACGCCCTGCAGGTGATATGCCCCGATGCGTTATTGTGCAAGGTGCCCGAAGAAAAGCGCCCCGCCTTGTTGGGTGTGCTGAAAAACGACCCGCGCCCCGCCTACCAGCACGACTCCGCGCGGGTGTATGCGCTGGATTTCGGCTGCAATAAAGTGAAATTCACGGTGGACGGGGAGAATTTGACGGTTATTGACATCTTATAGGCAGCGCGGCAAAGCCCCTCAGGCCTTGCTTCGCGCGGCCAGCTCCCCACCTTGTGGGGAGCCTTTTTTCGGACGGCAAAGCCGTCCGCAGAAAGCCTCCTCGCGCAGCGGGGAGGTGGCCGAGTTTACGAGGCCGGAGGGGCTTTGCAGACTAGCCCTGCCGCAAGGCCTATCTTAAAAAATTCCACCATCCGGAACACTATCCTATAAACCGTACTGCAAAACACACAAAAATAAGCCCCGTTCGTCATTGTGGTCAAAATGCACACAACGAGTTTAAAAATCTGTGCAACTTTCTGAACAAAACCCCTTTACGAAACGGGGTGTTTTTTGGTACAATAAAGCTATGCAAAAGCGTTTATCTGGAACTGTGCCCGGAGCAAATTTGGGGCGCGTGCCAGGCAGCGCGGGATTTGTGCGGCCCTGACAACCGCACAGCTCTATAATGCAAAACTCTAATAAAAACGGAGGAAAGAAAATGCCCAGAGCTAAACAGTCTATGGACGGCAATACCGCTGCGGCGCATGTAGCTTATGCATTCACCGATGTGGCTGCCATCTACCCCATCACCCCCTCCAGCCCCATGGCCGACACCGTTGACCAGTGGAGCGCTGCAGGCCTGAAGAACATCTTCGGCAACCAGGTCAAGGTTGTTGAGATGGAGTCCGAGGCCGGTGCCGCAGGCGCCGTGCACGGTTCTCTCGGTACCGGTGCCATCACCACCACCTTTACCGCTTCTCAGGGTCTTCTTCTGATGATCCCCAACATGTACAAGATCGCAGCTGAGCAGCTGCCCTGCGTCTTTGACGTTTCCGCCCGTACTGTTGCTACCCAGTCCCTGAACATCTTCGGTGACCACAGCGACGTTATGGCCGTCCGTCAGACCGGTTTTGCCATGCTGGCCGAGAGCAACCCGCAGGAGGTCATGGACCTGTCCCCTGTTGCTCACCTGTCCGCTATCGAGGGTCGCGTTCCCTTCGTGAACTTCTTCGATGGTTTCCGTACCTCTCACGAGATCCAGAAGATCGAGAAGTGGGACTACGAGGACCTGAAGGAAATGTGCAACATGGAGGCTGTCGAGGAGTTCCGTGCCAAGGCACTGAACCCCGAGCACCCCAAGATGCGCGGTTCTCACGAGAACGGCGACGTCTTCTTCCAGCATCGTGAGGCCTGCAACCCCGCTTACGAGGCTCTGCCCGCCGTTGTTGAGAAGTACATGGCCAAGATCAACGAGAAGCTGGGCACCAACTACGACCTGTTCAACTACTACGGCGCCGAGGATGCTGACCGCGTCATCATCGCCATGGGCTCCATCTGCGACGTCGCAGAGGAGGTCGTTGACTACCTGACCGCCAAGGGCGAGAAGGTCGGTCTGGTTCTGGTCCGCCTGTATCGTCCCTGGGTTTCCTCCGCTCTGCTGAAGGTCCTGCCCAAGACGGTCAAGAAGATCGCTGTTCTGGACCGCACCAAGGAGCCCGGCTCTCTGGGCGAGCCCCTGTACCTGGATGTCGCCACCACCCTGCGTGAGGCCGGCATGAACGACGTCGTCCTGACCGGCGGCCGCTACGGCCTCGGCTCCAAGGACACCCCGCCGTCCAGCGTCTTTGCTATCTACACCGAGCTGGAGAAGGATGCCCCGAAGCCCCGCTTCACCATCGGCATCACCGACGATGTGACCAACCTCAGCCTGCCTGAGGTCAAGCCCGCTCCCATCACCTCCGCCCCCGGCACCAAGGAGTGCAAGTTCTGGGGTCTCGGCGGCGACGGTACTGTCGGTGCCAACAAGAACTCCACCAAGATCATCGGCGACCATACTGACAAGTACATTCAGGCTTACTTCCAGTATGACTCCAAGAAGACCGGCGGTGTCACCATCAGCCACCTGCGTTTCGGCGACAAGCCCATCCGCAGCCCCTACTACATCAACCAGGCTGACTTCGTGGCCTGCCACAACCCCGCTTACATCCACATGGGCATGAAGATGGTCCAGGATGTCAAGCCGGGCGGCGTATTCATGATCAACTGCCAGTGGACCGATGAGGAGCTGGACGAGCATCTGAACGCTGCTGATAAGAAGTACATTGCTGATAACAACATTCAGCTGTACACCATCAACGCTATCGATAAGGCTATCGAGATCGGCATGGGCAAGCGCACCAACACCATCCTGCAGTCCGCTTTCTTCAAGCTGGCTGACGTCATGCCCATTGACGAAGCTGTTGAGTTCATGAAGGCCGCTGCCAAGAAGAGCTACGGCAAGAAGGGCGACGCTGTTGTCCAGATGAACTGGAAGGCTATCGACGCTGGTCTGGACGCTGTCCACAAGGTCGAGGTGCCTGAGAGCTGGCACAACCCCGCTGCTGATCCGGCTCCGAAGGCCCTGAAGGGACCCGAGGCTCTGGTCAAGCAGATCCGCGACGTTATGGAGCCCATCTCCCGTATGGACGGCGACAGCCTGCCTGTCTCCGCCTTCGAGGGCAACGTCAACGGCGAGTGGGAGCAGGGTGCTTCCGCTTACGAGAAGCGCGGCACCGCAGTTATGGTCCCCGAGTGGAACGCCGAGAAGTGCATCCAGTGCAACAACTGTGCATTTGTCTGCTCTCACGCCACCATTCGTCCCTTCTGCCTGACCGCTGCCGAGGCCGAGGCTGCACCTGCCTCCACCAAGCTGGCTGACACCAAGCCCAAGGCAAGCGAGTACAAGTTCACCATGGCCGTGTCTCCTCTGGACTGCATGGGCTGCGGCGAGTGCGTCACCGTCTGCCCGACTGCCGCTATCGAGATGAAGCCGCAGGAGAGCCAGTCCGAGCAGCAGGCTGCTTTCGACTACTGTGTCGAGAACATCCGCAAGAAGGACAATGTCCCCGGCGTTGTTTCCGAGGTTTCCGTCAAGGGTTCTCAGTTCAACCAGCCGCTGCTTGAGTTCTCTGGCTCCTGCGCAGGCTGCGCCGAGACCTCTTATGCCCGCCTGATCACCCAGCTGTTCGGCGAGAAGATGTTCATCTCCAACGCCACCGGCTGCTCCTCCATCTGGGGCGGCACCGCTTCCATCAGCCCCTACACCACCAACAAGGCTTCCGGCCACGGCCCCGCATGGATCAACTCCCTGTTCGAGGACAACGCCGAGCATGGTCTGGGCATGCAGATCGGTTATGAGACCGTCCGCGCCAACCTGATCACCAAGGTTGAGGCCCTGAAGGGTAAGAACGCTGAGCTGGATGCTGTCATCGACAACTTCCTCGCTACCAAGAACAACACCAAGGCCAACGATGAGCCCGCCAAGGCTCTGGTCGCTGCCCTCGAGGCCTGCGGCTGCGATGAGGCCAAGGAGATCCTGAAGGATAAGCAGTATCTGGCCAAGAAGAGCTTCTGGATCTTCGGCGGCGACGGCTGGGCTTACGACATCGGTTACGGCGGTCTGGATCATGTTCTGGCTTCCGGCCACGATGTCAATGTCATGGTCTTCGACACCGAGATGTACTCCAACACCGGCGGACAGGCTTCCAAGGCCTCCAACATCGGTGAGGTCTGCCAGTTCGCTGCTGCCGGTAAGGAGATCAGCAAGAAGTCTCTGGCTGAGATCTGCATGACCTACGGCTACATCTATGTTGCTCAGATCGCTCTGGGCGCCAACATGGCTCAGGCTGTCAAGGTCATCGCTGAGGCTGAGGCTTATCCCGGCCCGTCTCTGATCATCGGCTACGCTCCCTGCGAGCTGCACGGTGTCAAGGGCGGCATGACCAACTGCCAGAACGAGATGAAGAAGGCTGTTGCTGCCGGTTACTGGAACCTGTTCAGCTTCAACCCCGCTGCCAAGGCAGAGGGCAAGAACCCCTTCACCCTGACCTCCAAGGCCGGCGATATGTCCAAGTATCAGGACTTCCTGGCCAACGAGACTCGTTACAGCCGTCTGGCCCGCGCCTTCCCGGATCGCGCCAAGGCTCTGTTCGAGAAGAACCAGGCTGCCGCCGATGCCCGTTACGAGCATCTGACTAAGCTGGTCGACCTGTACAAGTAATTTGTAAGGTAGCATAAAAATTGCGCCCCACGCTGAAAAGCGTGGGGCGCTTTTTTGTGAGGCGGGGCGCGGGGTGAGGCGGCTGCTGATGGACAGCGCTGCAAAGCCCCTCCGACTTCGCTTCGCTCGTCACCTCCCCACTGCGTGAGGAGGCTTTCTCGCGGGCAAGCCCGCGCAAAAGGCGCCCCACACAGTGGGGAGCTGGCCGAGCCTGCGAGGCCTGAGGGGCTTTTGGCGCCTTGCGCCCGCCGTCCCCCTTACCTCACACCGGCCGCAGCACCAGCTCCAGCCCGTCCTTTCCCCAGCCGAAATCGGCGGCGGCGTAGCCGCGCTCCAGCACGCGGGGCAGGGCGGGGTCAGTCAGGGTGCAGCGGCGCAGCGGGTCGCGCCATTTGGCCAGCCCGCGCGCCGAGAAGATCAGCATCTGCGCGGCGCCTGCCATCGGGCGCATGCCGCGCAGCGTCAGCCCGGCCGAGAGATACTGTGCGCAGAGGTCATCACATACATCCGGGCGTTCAATATCCAGCGGCAGCACGGCCCAGACATGATAGCTGGCGTAGCGCTCGGTCGCCCAGCGCAGCGCTAACCGAAGAAAATGGCGCAGCTGCGTGTAATCATCGCTAAGCACGGGCGGCGTCAGCACCGCGCCCTGCCCGTCTGCCCCGTAACCGGCGGCGCGCAGGCTGGTCGGCAGCGGGTCCTCGGCATAGAGCGGCAGCAGCGCGGCGGCGGCCTGCAGCTCGTTTTGGCCGGCGTAGTCACCCACGATCTGCCCCTCTTCCAGCGCGGGGTGCAGGCAGGGAAGCAGCGGCAGTCCGCCCGGGCCGGTCAGGGTGCGCAGCGCGGCGGCGTTGTCGGCCGTCAGCACGCGGGCATCAAAGGTATGGGTGCGTTCCAGTGTTTGCAGCATAAGTAAAGATCCCTCCGTAAAAAGTCATTACAGGACTTATTGTAAGGAGGAACGGGCATAAAAAATGTCGCATCCCGGGGGGAGATGCGACATTTTTTAAGTATGCTTTGTCTGGCGTTTTTCTTCGATCAGATCCTCAAAGCTGCGCTGTTTCGTGAAAAACCGCCGATAGGGATTGTCGGGCAGCGGCGGCGATTTCGACTTGGGCGGCTTGGGCGGCTCGATTTTCCGCCGCAGATGCCCCTTCAGCGGCGGCAGCGGGCGGCTCATTCGGCGGCGGTGGAAACGGCACCGGCGGTCAGGGCGTCCCACAGCGCGGCGCAGTGGGCGTAGTTCTCGGCCTGCTTTTCATCCCAGACGCCGCGGCGGCCCAGATACAGATGCTCCAGCACGCTCTGGTTCGTGCCGGTCGCATCGTCCATCAGGGTGTAGCCGTCATAGCTGCCAAGCTCCAGCCCGGTCAGCACGGGGCAGTCCGTCCAGCGGTAAACCATCTCGCGCCAATCGGGGTCGGCAGTCTCGGGGTCATCGTCCACTGTGCCGTCCAGATATTGCAGCGCACCGGTGCTTTTCTCAAAGCCCTCGGGGTCCTCCAGCAGGAAGATGTAGGTCTTGCCGCCGCTGGCCAGCTCGGCGCTCAGCCGGGTGACGCCGGCCATCTGGTAGTAGGCATCGGTGCTTTCGTTCTCGGCGTCAAAATCGACATTGTAGGTCGCAACCTGCACCACGACCTTGCCGTCCCCGTTCTCGTCCTGGCAGAAGGGGGTCAGCGCGTCCTGCAGTGCATTGACGGTATCGACCGGCAGCTCGTGGGTGCCGACATAGGCAATCTGCACATCGGGCCGGGTCTGAAAGACCGTGTCCTTGATGATCCAACCGCCGAAGAAAACGGCGGCAACGCCGATCACAACAGCAACCCAATGGTAGTGCCACCAGTTGGCGGCCTTTTCGGCCTTTGTATATTCGCGCGGCGGCTCCGGCGTCTGGTTGTAGGTTTCGGTGCTGTCCTTCGTGACCCATGCCATAGTGTGGATACACTCCTTTTATAAAATCTTATCTATTATACCATATTTCAGCAGGGATAATTGTAAACTTATTTTGACCACGCCTTGCAAGCGAGGGGCAAAGAGGGTATGATAAAAGGAGAAAAGACTTCCCCCTTTGGGGGAAGCTGTCTGCGAAGCAGACTGATGAGGGGCGGTCCGCCCATTGCCGCCCGTTACCGGGCTGCCCGGCACACCTGCCCCTCATCCGGCGCTGCGGCGCCACCTTCCCCCAGAGAGGGGAAGGCAAAGAAATTATCAACAGGGAGAACCACCATGTCCAACCAACCTGAAACAAACGAAACACCGGCCACCGGCTATACGCCTGCGCCGCGCAAGGTCGGGCTGCCCCGCTTTTTTGAGCTGCTCGGCCGCGACCTCTGGCCGCTGTATAAGTCCAGCATACTCTGCGTGGCGGGCTTTCTGCCCGGCACCGCGCTGGCCATTCTCGGCATGATGGGCGGCTCCGCCCTGCTGACCGTGGCGGGCGGCGTGCTGGGCGGCCTTTTGGGCGGGCCGTTTTTGTCCGGTATGATCGACACGGTTCTGCGCGCACTGCGGGACGAGCCGGGCTACTGGTGGCACACCTACAAGCGCGCATGGAAGCAGAACTGGAAGCAGAGCCTGCTGCCCGGTGCGCTGCTGGGCCTGTTTGTAGGCAGCTGGAGCTGGATGCTCCGCGCACAGGCGCTGGCCGGCAACACCAGCACCGCGCTGTGGGTGGCCTCGCTGGCAGGGATCTTTGTCTGCACCGGCTTTTTCAGCTGGCTGCTGGCGCAGGTGCCGCTGGTGGATCTGCCGCTGCCCCAGCTTGCCAAAAACGCCGGGCTGATGTTCTTCGGCTTCTTCCCGCGTACCTTGGCGGCCGCACTGGTGCTGGCCGTCTACTGGGGGCTGACGCTGCTCTACCTGCCCGCGACCATCCTTGTGATCGTGGTGTTCGGCTTCTGGCTGCCGGTCACGGTGGCCGGTATGATCCTCTACCCCGGCCTTGATAAGGTGTTCAAGCTTGAGGAAACGCTCGCGGCCCGCCGCGATGCCGAAATCGAGGAACGGATGGAGCAGAACCGCCCCAACTTCGACCATTAACAGGGGGGACCCGGTATGGATAAAAATACCGTACTGCTGCGGGACACCGAGGCGTTCATGCGCGGCGAGCTGGACAATGTGACCGTTGCGCAGAACAGCATTGTGCTGGATCTGGTGCAGGGCAGCTATGTGCCCTACGGCTGCTACACCAGCGCCCCGCTGCCAATGCCGCTGTTTGACGCGCTGCGCGTCAGCTGGAACGCAGCCAGCCCCGACGGCACGGCGGTCGAGGCACAGTGCCGCGTGCTGGTGGACGGCAACTGGACGCAGTGGGTCGGCTTTGGCAAGTGGAGCCCCTGCCTGCACCGGGAGGGTGTGCCCTATCAGGAGCGCGGCCCCGTGCAGCGCTGGCATGACCACCTGCAGCTGGACAGCAAATGCGCCACGATGGTGCAGCTGCGCATCTACCTGTACACCCGGGACGAGAAGGCCAGCCCCCTCGTTACCCTGCTGGGCGCAAGCACCCATGTGGTGGATGTGATCCCCGCGCGCGGGCGGCCTGTCAATGCGCGGATGCATATGATGCCCTACGCGGTGGCGCACCGCGCCCCGGCGCTGCGCCCGTGGATGGATCTGGCCATTGCGCTGGCAAGCCTGACCAACCGCTGGGGCGCCGACCTGCTGCCCGAGGAGTTTGCTCAGGTGCTGCGGGATTGGCGTACACCCGATGACCACGACCCGCGCAGCCTGAGCTTTGCCGCTGCGGCTGCCGCGCGGTGGGGCTTCCCCGCGTGGGTAGCCTATGGGGATCTGGCGCTGCTGCGCGCCGAGGCCCGCGCCGGCTACGGTGCGGTGGTGCGCCTGCAGGCGGCCCCGGCGCAGACCGCCGCCGGTATGCCGGAGACCCGCTATGTGGCGGTGCGCGGCTTTGCCGCCATAGACGGAAACCCGCAGGTGCTGCTCTGCGACCCATGGGCCGGCGAGAACGACTTTGACTGCGAGACGGCGATGCCGCTGGATGATTTTATGGTGGCGTGGGACAATGTGGCACTGCTGATGCGCCAGCGCACCGACAATACGCCCCCGCTCGGCCGTACCCGGTGCAGTGCATGGCTGCGCCCGGTGGGCACCGATGCCCCCGGTCTTTACCGGCTTTACATCAACGGCGAGGAGCACCCCCTGCCGGAGGATTTCTGTGCGCAGGGCGGGGTACTGGCCTACAGCCTGCCCGATGCCTGCCCCCACGCGACCACCGCCCACCGCCGCTTTGTCTATACCGAGCCGACCAACGGCGGCATCATGCTGGAGCATGGCGATGTCCCCCACAAATACACGGTCTACGCCATCGAGACCGACGGCAGGATGATCGTCGGCGATGTGACGGTGTGACATCGAAAAAACGATGTTTCCCCCTGTGCGAGGGGAGTCTGCCCCGCAAAGTACGGTTTTTTCAATATACTAAGAGGAGCTTCGGCTCCTCTCAGAGTGTCGATAAAACTAACGGGACGATTGCAACCTTTCGCTTGGTTTGTAGGGAACGGTCTTGACCGTTCCGTGCCGCCGTGCCAAAAGCACGACATTACGAGAAAACCGCGCGCCATTCGGCGCGATTGAATGCGCTGCGCGCGGCCAGCGGTGCGGATGGGTCAAGACCCATCCCTACATTTCTACCCCAAAAAGGGCTTTTTCTACAAACTGAGAGGAGCTTCGGCTCCTCTTTTTTTGTGGCATATGTACAGTTTCTCTTTTACAGGTGTCTTGACACATGACATGAACGGTGCTATACTGGGCAACGCAATCATCCAATACAGAGGGACAGGAAGTCAGGGAAACTATGATGAGATTTGATGAATACTACGATGTTGTCATTGTCGGCACCGGCGCAGCGGGTTTATACTGCGCGTTGAACTTTCCAAAGCGTTATAAAGTGCTGCTGCTGACCAAGCAGAAGGCGGACGAGTGCGATTCCTTTCTGGCGCAGGGCGGCATCTGCATGCAGCACGGCGAGGCGGACTACCGCTCCTTTTTTGAGGATACGATGCGGGCCGGCCACTATGAGAACGATGCCGCTACGGTGGACCTGATGATCCGGTCCTCCAACTCGATCATCCGTGATCTGGTGCGCCGCGGCGTGCGGTTTTCCCGGGACGAAAACGGTGCACTGCGCTTTACCCGCGAGGGCGCGCACTCCCGCGCGCGGATCCTCTTTCATGAGGACGTCACCGGGCGTGAGATCACCCAGACCCTTCTTGCGGAGGTCCTGCGGTGCGAAAACATCGAGCTGCGCGAGAATACCGTGATGCTCGACTTCTTTGCCGATGCGGCAGCCTGCGGCGGCGTTGTTGCGATGGGCCCGGACGGCGCAGTGCGGGCCATCGGCGCGGGGGCGGTCGTGCTGGCCTGCGGCGGCATCGGCGGGCTGTACAAAAACTCGACCAACTACCCCCACATCACCGGCGATGCCATTGCCATGGCGCTGCGCCATGGCGTGGCCTGCCGCCATCTTGACTATATCCAGATCCACCCCACAACGCTGTTCAGCCGCAAAAAGGGCCGCCGGTTCCTCATCTCGGAGTCGGTGCGCGGCGAAGGTGCGCTGCTGCTGGACAAAAACGGAAACCGCTTTACGAATGAGCTGCAGCCCCGCGATGTCGTCAGCGCGGCCATCCGCGCCCAGATGGAGAAGGACGGCACCGAGCATGTGTGGGAGGATATGCGCCCCATCGGCGAGGCAGTCATCCGCGAGCATTTCCCCAACATTCTTGAGCGGTGTGAGGAGGAGGGCTATGACCCCCTGCATGAGCCGATCCCCGTTGTGCCGGCCCAACACTATTTTATGGGCGGCATTCAGGCGGACTTAAGCAGCCGCACGGCCCTGCCCCGGCTGTATGCCTGCGGCGAGACCTGCTGCAACGGCGTCCACGGCCGCAACCGGCTGGCCAGCAATTCCCTGCTGGAATCTCTGGTCTTTGCACAGCGCGCCGCAGATGATATACTGTTTGGGGAGCCGCCCGCCTTTACGGGCGATGCGCCCGACCTTGCCCCCTACCGGGAGACCGAGCCGCTGTTTGCGGTCTACCGAACCGAAGTTTTGAATGCGATCGAGAGGAGCAAAAATCATGAATGAGATCATGCGTCTTTTAAATGTGGACCCGCTGCTGCTGCAGGCCCTGCGGGAGGATATGCCCGGCGAGGATGTGTCCACCAACGCCGTTATGCCCTGCGCCTGCCCCGGCACCGTTGACCTGATCGCCAAGCAGGACGGCATCGTTGCCGGTCTGGATGTCTTTGCGCGCGTCTTTACCCTGCTGGACCCCGCCACCGAGGTCGAGTTCTTCTGCAAGGATGGCGATGCGGTCAAAAACGGCGAGAAGCTCGGCGTTGTCAACGGCGATATCCGCGTCCTGCTCTCCGGCGAGCGCGTGGCGCTGAACTACCTGCAGCGGATGAGCGGCATTGCCACCTACACCCATGAGGTCGCATCCCTGCTGGAGGGCACCGGCATCACCCTGCTGGACACCCGCAAGACCAGCCCGAACAACCGCGTGTTTGAGAAGTACGCCGTCCGCGTGGGCGGCGGCTGCAACCACCGCACCGGCCTGTCTGACGGCGTGCTGCTCAAGGATAACCACATCGGCGCCGCGGGCGGCGTGGCCAAGGCGGTTGCCATGGCCAGGGCCTACGCGCCCTTTGTGCGCAAGATCGAGATCGAGGTCGAGAACCTTGACCAGACCCGCGAGGCAGTCGAGGCAGGCGCTGACATCATCATGCTGGACAATATGAGCGATGCCGACATGCGCGCCGCCGTGCAGCTGATCGCAGGCCGCGCCCAGACCGAGTGCAGCGGCAATGTCACGAAGGAAAACATCGCCCGCCTCAAGGACATCGGCGTGGACTTTGTCTCAAGCGGTGCGCTGACCCACTCGGCCCCGATCCTTGATCTCTCGATGAAGCATCTGCGCCCGCTGGACAAGGAGGAAGCCTGATGACCACCGCTGAGCGCCGGGAGGCCATTCTGGCCCAGCTGGGCCGCAAGCCCATTGCAGCCCGGACATTGGCTGCCAAGTACGGCGTCAGCCGTCAGGTCATCGTGCAGGATCTGGCGGTGCTGCGGGCCGCGCACCCGAATGTGATCTCGACCGCGCGCGGCTATGTGCGCCAGCAGGCGGAGAGCGCCTGCACCCGCGAGTTCAAGGTGCGCCACACCCCCGCCCAGACCGGGCTGGAGCTGAACCTGATCGTTGACTGCGGTGGCCGGGTGTGCAGCACCAGCATCAGCCACCGCGTCTACGGGCGCATCACGGTCGAGCTGGACATACGCTCCCGTCAGGATGTGCTGGAATTTCTGCAGGCGTTTGAGGACAGCGCCTCGACCGTGCTGTCCACCGCTACGGACGGCTACCACTACCATCTGGTGGAGGCAGCCACCCCCGAGCGGCTTGATCTGATCGAAAAGGAGCTGCAGGAGCACGGCTTTCTGGCACCGCTGCAGCCGTGGGAAAAATAACAGGCCGTATATAAAGATAGAGGTTGAACAGTATGACAACGCATGAGCTGCAGCAGGAGATCCTGCGCCTGAAGAAAGAGAAGAATGTCTGTATCCTGGCCCACGCCTACCAGAGCCAGGCCGTGCTGGAGGTTGCCGACTACACCGGTGACTCCTACGGGCTGAGCGTGCAGGCCGCCAAGACCGATGCGGCGGGCGTCATCATGTGCGGCGTGCGGTTTATGGCCGAGACCTGCAAGATCCTCAGCCCGGAAAAGACCGTCTGGCTGGCAAACCCGATGGCCGGCTGCCCGATGGCCGAGCAGCTGGACCTGCCCGCGCTGCGGGCGCTGAAGGCGCAGTACCCCGGCTACGCCACAGTGGCCTACATCAACACGACCTCGGCGCTGAAAACCGAGTGCGATGTCTGCGTGACCTCCTCCAGCGCTGTCAACATCTGCCGTGCGCTCGATGCCGATAAGATCCTGTTCATTCCGGACCCGAACCTTGGCAGCTATGTGGCTGCGCAGCTGCCCGAAAAGCAGTTTGCGTTCTACCACGGCGGCTGCCCGCGGCATATGGTCGTTTCGGCGGCCGATGTAGCCCGGGCGCGCGCCGCGCACCCGGCCGCCGAGCTGCTCGTCCACCCCGAGTGCCGCGCCGAGGTCGTGGCGCAGGCCGACTATGTCGGCTCAACGACCGGCATCATGGCGTATGCGAAAAAATCCGCCGCGCGGGAGTTCATCATCGGCACCGAGAACAGCATCGTGGAGCATCTCTCCTTCGACTGCCCGGACAAGAGCTTCTACCCGCTGGCCGTGCAGCTGACCTGCATGAACATGAAGCTGACCACCCTGCCTGACATCTACCGCTGCCTGTTGGGTACCGGCGGTGAGCAGATCACCCTGCCGGACGACATCATGGCCGGTGCGGGCCGCTGCATCCGCCGCATGGTTGAGCTGGGCGGCTGATACGCCCCACGCTGCGGGCGGGCTTTCAGCAGACTGTTTGGGGCGCTTTCCGCTTTTGCGGGGGCGCCCCTTTTTATTTTTCTTGCAAAATCGCTTTTCAGCGGGTACAATAGTATCCGAGGTGAACTACGATGAAGCTGCTCATTGCATCGGACATCCACGGCGCGGCGGACTGCTGCCGCAGCCTGCTGGACGCATGGGACCGCGAGGGCGCGGACAGGCTGCTTTTGCTGGGCGATATTCTGTACCACGGCCCGCGCAACGACCTGCCGCCGGCGTATGCCCCCAAACAGGTGCTGGCCCTGCTCAATGCGCGCAGGGACCGTATTTTCTGCGTGCGCGGCAACTGCGATACCGAGGTGGACCAGATGGTGCTGGAATTTCCCATTCTGGCCGACTATGCCGTGCTCACAGCGGGGGAGCGGCTCATCTACGCCACCCACGGCCACCGGTACAACACGGCCCACCTGCCGCCGCTGCAGCCGGGGGATATTCTGCTGCACGGCCACACCCATATCCCCGCGTGGGAGCAGTTCGGCCGTGACAACCTGTACCTCAACCCCGGCTCGGTCTCGATCCCCAAGGAAAACAGCCCCCGCAGCTATATGACGCTGGAGGACGGCGTGCTTGCGTGGAAGGCTTTGGACGGGGCAGCGTATCATACCCTGCATTTGTAACAGACGAAACCTGATAAATAGGAGAAACCCATGAAAATCCCTGCAAAAGGCTTTACCCACGGCGGAAAATTCCATGCCGATGATGTTTTTTCGACTGCACTGCTGCAGATCCTGCGCCCCGACATCCAGATCACGCGCGGCTTTACCGTGCCCGATGACTTCGACGGCATCGTCTACGATGTAGGCGGCGGTATGTTCGACCACCACTCCGAGCCGCGGGAGACCCGCCCCAACGGCGTGCCCTACGCGGCGTTCGGCCTGCTGTGGCGGGTGCTGGGCGCCCAGCTTGTGGGCGAGCATCAGGCCCGCCTGCTGGACGAGAACTTTATCCAGCCCCTTGACTTGAACGACAACACCGGCGAGCAGAACTCGCTGGCCGATGCCATCGGCAGCTTTAACCCGCTGTGGGACTCGAAGGATGACCCCGATGCCTGCTTCTGGCGCGCTGTGCCGGTGGCAAGGCAGATCCTCGAAAACGAGATCGCCGCCGCCAACGCCGTCAACCGCGCCGATGACACGGTCCGTCAGGCCTATGCCAACATGCGGGACGGCATTGTTGTGCTGCCCGCCTATATGCCGTGGAAAAACGGCCTCTACAAGACCGATGCGATCTTTGTGGTCTACCCCAGCCAGCGCGGCGGCTACAGCGCCCAGTGCGTCAATGACCACCGCACCAAGCGCAGCAAGCAGCCCTTCCCGGTCGCGTGGGCCGGCAAGCCGGAGGAGCAGCTGCGCAAGATCAGCGGCCTCGGCCTGCGCTTCTGCCACCCCAGCCGGTTCCTGATCACCGCCGATGATAAGGCCGCCGCCATCGAGGCCTGCCGCCGCACCCTGCGGGCCGCCGGCCGCCCGGTCAGCGAATGACCGGCACGGCAATGTACGGCCCCGCCCCCAGCACCGCCGCCGAC
>ERZ1026858.702-NODE-702-length-17889-cov-13.131434_pt1 | contig 17889 bp, 10 predicted proteins | sample MGYA00380159_ERZ1026858 | MGnify/ENA primary metagenome ERZ1026858 (study PRJEB33269, sample SAMEA4719795) | human gut metagenome | biome: human-associated habitat; feature: organic feature; material: feces | place: Cameroon | collected 2013-10 ...
TGTTTGAATACATTTTTCTGCACATAATTTGTGTGCTAAGATACATTTTTCTGCATATGATTTATGTACAAAGATACATTTTTCTGCACATAAGACAGCCTCTCTTCTACATTTTTCTGCACTTCTTTCTATAAACTTAACATTATGGCATAAAAAAGGGGTGTGCCTCACGACAACCCCATTTTCATAATCTTAAAACTAACCTTAAACCTTAAATTAACTAATAAACCATAAAAACATCTACTACTTAAACAATCTACTACTTAAACAATCTACTAAATTTTACAATCTAACTGTATGCTTATTTTGAAACAAATCTTCTTCTGTTTTTTATCCTGATTAGCGCACATTCAGACGCTTTGCCCTCATCAGAGCTTCGAGATAATAGTAGTCGGCATATATTATGCTTGCATCGATTTCGCTTCCGGCAGGATGATGACCTGTGCTATGCATGAGGAACGATACGTTGCGCTTGCCACTCTGATACTTCGGTGTGCTGAGTTGTGCGAGCGTTTGTAGGGCTATAGCCTTGTATTCAGCCCCCTTCTCATCGCCGACATACTCTTGCAGTTCGAGCAAGGCATCGGCAACAACGCACGCTGCACTGGCATCCTTAGGAGCCTTTGTGCCACGAGGGTCGTCCATGTCCCATAATGGTATGAGGTCGTCGCTTGTCTGCTTGAGTCGTTTCAGATAAACATCGGTAACTTTCTGCGCGAAGTCGAGGAATACCTTATTATGTGTATATCTGTACACCATAGTGTAGCCGTATATAGCCCACGACTGTCCACGTGCCCACATCGAGTTGTCGGCATAGCCCTGATGTGTGACACCCTTGATGAGATTGCCGTTGATGGTGTCGTATACAGCCACATGGTAGCAGCTGCCGTCAGGACGAAAGTGGTTCAGCATGGTAGTCTTGGCGTGAGTCACAGCCAGGTCGTAGAGCAATGGATTGCCACCGTTCTTGGCTGCCCAGAACATCATGTCGAGATTCATCATGTTGTCCATAATGGTGTTATGGGGCCAGTTGTGAGGCTTCACCTCACGTGGCCAACTCAATATCGTTCCGACGATAGGATTGAACAGAGTGGCAAGCGAGTCGGCTGATGCCAGAATCACGTCCTTGTATTCACGTGAATGGTTCACCTCATAGCCTTTGCCGTACGAACAGAACATCAGGAAACCGATGTCGTGGTCGTAGCATGGCTGATAGGCAATGCCTCGAAGCGACTCCGTATAGCCTTCGGCAGCACGGCGTACAGCCTCGTCGCCCGTTGTCTGATATGTCATCCACAGTATGCCTGGCCAGAAACCGTCGCACCACTCTTCGGCTTTAGCCGGTCGGCAGTTCCATCCTTTCTGTCGGTCGCCATTGAGAATGTTGCGTGGCTGCATCGTATAGTCGTATGTGCCGTCCTTATGACGCAGCTCGTCGAGAGCACGGTGCACCTGTGTGCTGCAATACTTCAGTTGTCGGTCTATATCGAGAGTCTGCGCCTGTATGCTTATGACTGAACCCAAGGCAAAGACAGCAAACAAGAGTTCGGTCAATCGTTTTGTCTTTATCATATAGCTTTATCTTAATTATATTATGATTTATCCTGCTTTGATGTTTGTAATTATAGGCTTTGCGCGATGCTCCTTGAATCTCTCCACCTGCATCATCCAGAAGTCGTGGTCGGGTGTTCCGCTCTGACACCATGACGCTCCAAACCAGTAGCTCCACTTCTCGCCAGCCTTCACGCCACGCTTCACGCCCACGGCATTGCCATATATGCCTTGCTTCAGATGGTTACGGTCGGGTACGAAACGTGTCTTCACTCCGCCTTCGGGGAAAATCGCTGCCACGTATATCTGGAAGTTATGACGTTCGTACGAATCGGTTGGGTCGTCGTAGGCGATGAAGTCCTTGCCCAGCGTTAGGTCTTCAGAGGCAGATGTATGCACAACGAAGCCTCCAGCCACGTCCATCGGACGGGTCAGACCGTCGTACCACACCGTCATACGGTTGAAGCTGGAGCCTTTGGCGAGCGAGATGAGTCGGTGCTCAGTCACGTTCTGTCCGGCAATGTCTACTGTAGGATAAGTAAGGCTGAGCGTAAACTCAAGCGGTCCGTTATCCAGCATCTCATAGTCCTTATAGCAATAGGGCATGACCAGTGAGTCGCCAAGCATCACGGCAGGCGTACCGCAACCCAGACTCGGTCCTACGTTGTAGCAGTCGAGTCCCTGTCCATGGTCGAGGTGGAAGGATGTGGCACGGTCAACGAAGTCGACTCCCTCCTGATTGCCAATGCTACGGAAGAAAGCCTTGTCGATGTTCGACTGCCATGTCACGGCATAGCGATGGTCAACATCAAGTTCCTTTGTGCTCTTCAGCCATACGTCGATGCCGAAAGCCTTCTCACCCGAGCGTTGCAGGGCGGGTCCGTATACACGATAGGCTGCAATGTCGTTCTCCCAGGTTATGTCGTCTACGCGCCATGCATACTGCTTGCCGAATACATAAGGCTTGAAGTCGGCGCAGTTGCCTTGCTCTACTGTAAACTCCGCTGTACCCTTAGGGCGCACCGATACGTCGAGCAGCAGTCTGCCGTCGTGGGTTATCTGATGGGTAACGGTCTGACCGTAAGGATTCTTCACTATCAAGCTGCTGCCCTCCTTTACTCCAAGCCGCTGCCAAACGTCCTTGGCGTTCCATGCCACAACCTCTTGACGCTGATGCTGCGTGGTGTTGGTAGCAGTAAGAACGACTTTGGCATTGCCGTCCATAGAGGACAGCAATGCCAAAAGAGATAAAATGTAATATTTATAACCGATTTTCATATATCGTTTCTTTATTCCTCTTCCTCTTCATCGTCATACTCCAAGCTCAATGTAGCGATACCTGCATTAGCATCGCTTCCGTTAACGTCGGTTCCCGTAATACTACCAGCAAGAATCTGCTGAGCCTCAATCTCAATGACGGTTATCTCCGGCTTGACATATTTGTTTGTCTTCATAACGATTCCTCCTGTTTTACTTTAAAATGAACTTCTTGCCATTGCTTATGTATATCTGACCCTTAGCGAGGTTGTTGCCATTCACCTTCTTGCCGTCTATGGTGTACACTTTGTCATTGGCGTTGGTCGTTGCAGCCTCAATGCCGTTGATGGCAGTAGTGCCGTCGCCACCATATCCTATGCTAAGCATTCTCACATTGGCAGCCTTTGGTGCATATAGATAAGCTTGGTTAGGCTGAATCTTGAAGTCCTCGGTTGCTACACGGTAGAAGGCAACAGTACTGTTCTGGTTCTGCAATACGTACGATCCTACTGGCACAACGTCCTCATTCCATACGCCATGCAAGTTGCCGTATACCGGTTTGTCTGCCTTAGTTGTAAGTGTGGCAGTAGCCTTGAATGTGTATTTGCCCTCTTGGGCATTAACAAGCACCGGAGTATTTGCAGGAATAACACCTGTCAACTCTGTAGCCACAGCCTTATTGCCTGAAGCATACGTCAAAGTGTAAGCCTTAACATTCTCTGGAATCTCTGTCTCGTAAGGCAGAACAAGAGTTGCTGCGCCTGCTTCGGTTACTTTAAGTGTGTGGGTAGCAAGAGCGTAGTCGACTGTGAGCTGAGGAACGAGGTCGTCTTTGCTGATTCTCAAAGATTCGTCCGCTTTATTTGTTATATCTCCTTGTTCACTTGAGAAGAACTTTGTTGATTTACCATCACGTTTAGCCGACTCAATCATCAAGTTTATTGTGTTGTTTTCTGCCAATACCTTATCAAGGAAAGGAGTCAGATTGATGTAGTTCTGCCATTTATCAATGGTCTTGTTTCCCTCTTCAAGTTTATCAACATCAGAATCTATTGCCCAATTCCACTGACCTGCAGCCTTAAAAGTAGTAACTACACCTGCACTACGTGCATCTGCCACTGCTGTCTTCGCATTGGTATAAGTAAGATTGTTAGCCACATCACCTTGATATGCATAAACGTTCATATTGCTGTCTCCCTTAAATACACGGGTAACAATTCGCATATTTACATTATTCACAACATAGTTAGAGTACTTAATGTCCTCTGGCAGTTGGAAAGAGAGCAAACCAACAAAGTCATTAGTCAAATCTGAGTTTGAACATACCTCAATATTTGGATTTGTTCCGTACGAATTATTTGTTGCTGCATTACGCACAAACGTATCAGCCGTTGGCAAAGACACATCCTGCTTGGCATCCTTTATCTCCTCGTATACAACAGTGAGCTGTGGATGCAAGTCTTCTGCAGCAAATGTAAAGTTTGGATCAACCTTAACGTTTGTCATATCCTCTGCATCGCTTGAGTAGAATCTTACAACATCCTCCTTAGATTTTGATGAAGGATTGACAAACAAAAGGTTCAACTTACCCGAGCCACACTTCTGTGCCAACAATGTAAGGTCTATATAGTTTGTCCAATCGTTGATGTCTGACGAAACTCCACCATCAAAGGCTGCCTTGCCATGTGTACCCTTAGGAGTGATTGTGATGAAAGGACCATTCTTACGAGCCTCTTCCACATTTGCCTTCTGCGAATTGTATGTATCGGCATCGCTTACAGCGTTGTTGCCCAACGAGTAGATAGCCAATGTGGCACTGCCCTTATAACGCTCGGTTACAAGTCGAAGTGTTGCCGACTTTATTACATAGCCTGGCTTAGAAGGAATGTCAAACGACATAGCTCCAATAAAGTCTGTAGAAATGGCATCATCGGTATATAATGTGTATAGCTCCAAGTCTGTATTTGTTGCAAATGTCTTGTCTGCGGCATCCTTACGCAATGTCACGTCATTGCTCACGCCAATTGTTGCGGTCTCTGTTGTCTGTGCAAATGCACTACCGGCTACCAGGCACACTGTTGCGCCCAATAAGCCACGAAGTAGAAAATTGTTCATATTATGTCGGTTTTAAGTTATTATTATCGTTGGTTTTATTATAATTACGGACACAGAACAACCTATACGTAAAAGAAAATGAGAGCACTGAAGATTTAACGTTCGTTAAGCATTGAATAGGTCTAAAGGAATAATTAGGTGCTTGTAAAAAATAGGGGAGATACAGCCTATTGCCATATCTCCCCTAACCTTATTATCTATACAACATCAATGTGCTCCATCCCAACTGGTCGAAAGCACCCGAGTTGTGACCATATCGGTCATCACCAGGACCACACTCTGGTCGCATCTTGTCCGCCATCTGCTTTACATATATAAAGCCTGAGGTCAGCCCCTTTACCTTGGCGTAGTGGTTATAGTAGATTTCCCAACCTGGGCGCACACTACCACGACCCGAGTCGTCAGCCAACGAAGTGTGTACGGCGCTGTGATTCTTGTCACGGCAAGAGCATCCTACGCAATACTCCAACTTGTTGAACGGCATATTTGTTGCCGACACAAGCCACTGACCTTCCTTATTGGCATTGTCCGAGCCATTGCGCAAATTGCTAAGAGCCACATATTCGCCGAGCTTCAGCAGGGCATTGTCGTTGACAGCGAAGAAGTCGAGCTTGGCAGCATCGGCATTAAGCTTGTTCTGCTCGTACAGCGAGTAAGCCATTTGGGCAAGATTGGCTGTCACCATAGCCGACATCTGAGCGTGTCCCTGGTCGCGTCCGCTCTCCTGGTCTTGTGCCAACATCTCTCCCGAACCGAGCGGGTCGGCTAAGAAGTCGCCGTTGATGAGGTAGTTGATGCAACCATTGCCCGGACCTTTATAGAAGTAGTTGACAACGTAGTTCACCATATCGCTCTTCTCAGTAAGAATACCGATAGCCATATACGAGCACATGTTAACGAGGTCCCAGTTGCTCCAGCAGTGCTTGGCGCAAGTGTTGGCATCCTTATGCTCAAGGAATTCCTTGTTCTTTGTGGCAAACACGTCAAGCATCCACTGCTTAAACTTAGCCACATCGCCTGCGTTCCAGCCGCTGTAGCCAAGCATCATCTCGGCAGCACAAGCAAAGGTGTAGCCCTGCGCACCGGCTGCAAGTACCTGGTTGGGGTCGTTCGAGGTTATCTTCTTGCACTTTTGCGCCCAGGCATTCATTATCTCTATAGACTTTTGGGCGTATGCCTCGTCGCCTGAGAGTTTCCAGATGAGCGCTGTCTGATAAGCAGCAGCGGCATCACGCATGGCGTATTGATAGTTCTCCTTGTCGATACCGGTGCCCTTAGGGTCGCCACGTACGATAAGCTCCTGTGGCTCTGGCATACGCGACAGCGACGAGTAAGGACTTGCCTTCAATGCAGCGAAAGCTTGCGTTACCTCCGGAATTGTGTTGCCATCCAATTCAGCCTTGACACGTGCAAAGTCGTCTGCCGTGTACATGGCGCAAGGATGGTTGAATGTGTATGTAGCATCTACATCGGGTGTTGTAGGAGCGGTGGGCATTGTAAGGTCTACAGAGCCAAACTCGTTCTCTCTACAAGAGGTTGGCAGCAACACGAGTGCTGCCATACCTGCTATGATTAAACATTTCTTGTTCATTGTTGTTTCCTTTTATTAAGAATACGGAATTGCTGTGATATATACGTAATGGGCAACTCATGGAGTTTCTACTTCACTACGTCGTATTCCAAATGGTCCACCTTCTTTACATAGTTCTCTACATCGGCAACACTCTTGAAGGTCTGTACCCAATACAGATTATACTGTATCTGATGGTCGATAGTCCTCATATCTGCATATTTGAATTGGAAGAGGTCAAACTTGAGATACTCATTAGTGGGAGCCGTACCTCCAATCTTGAATACGCCCTGCTTGGTGATGTCGTAGATGAATACATAACTACCATCAGAACACTTCAACTTGTTGGTATAAGTGTCACTTGCTTGGTCGTTGGCAGCATAAGCTTTTCCACTCTCACTGGTGGCAAGTGCGTCAAATTTCCAAGCACGGCTTGAGATGCCATAGCCCAATTCTTTCACGTCATCTATTTTGATAGCGAAGATTGGGTAATTGCCTGCGTGTAGGTAGACGGGCATATCCCAGCACCTTACATCGCCTCGCTGATTGGTAGCATTCTGTTTGTAAGTAGTAATGGTGATGTAACCATCGTGCCAAACGTTAGATGAAGAAGTACCGTTTCCACTGTGTTTACCATCATAGAAGGAGTAATGGTTGGGGTTATGATATGTCTCTCTAATCAATCCACAAGGAATATTGAGCTTTATGCTACTACTCTTGCCAGTAGCAGGAGTTGTGGCTGTAATCTCCACTGCACCGAAGCCCTTGAAGTTAACGACACCATCAGCCACGGTTGCCACATTCTCATCAGATGAAGTCCATACAATCTGAGAAGTAGTACACTCGGCAGGAACTGTAGTGTATTTCAAGTTCAATGTCTGCTCATTCAAAGCACAAACATAGCCCTTGTCGGCAGAGTAAGTCTGGTCGATGGTTATATCCTCTGGAGAAACCACCTTGCGGATATTCACGGTCTTCTCGCCTACTATGCCTGAGCCATCGAGAGCAGTGGCTATAACCTTGACTGGAGTCAAGATGGTTGGAGCCTCCTTACCTGTCAGCACACCTGTCATTGGATCAATGCTGGCAACCTGCTCATTGTCCACGCTCCACTTCACGGTCTTGTAAGTAGAGTTGTTTGGAGTAATCGTAGCTGTCATCTGCAAGTTGTCACCAGAGTAGATTTCATCCTTGTCTGATGTTACTACGATGCCAGTAGCCTGTCGCATCTCCTTGGAAACTACTACTTTCAAGTTGGCATTGATGCCGCTACCCTCATACAAGCCCACAGGAGCTATCTGTACAATGGAATAGCCATCACCATCCACAGCCGTTACAAGTCCATTGTCGGTTACTGTAGCAAAGTCGTTATTGGAAGATGACCACACGGCATCCTTGGAAGTGATGTCCTCTGGCTGCATGGTGTATTCCAACTGCAAGGTCTCACCCTTGACCAATGGCAAGCACTTAGCTCCAGTGGCATCGGTATATATGAGCTGCTGCTTATCTTGTGAGAGATTGAATTCTACAGAAGATGGGATAACAGCAGAATAAAGGTCGCTCTGCTGGTCATCATCGCTACATGATGTCAGAGATGCTGTAGCTAAACCCATCATCAGCATCATAGCGTATATCTTATTATTATTTCGTTTCATTGTCTTATTATTTTAAATCAGCAAATGAATTTTTCACTCTTCGTTCTTCACTCTTCACTTACCTTACTTCTCCCATCCAGGGTTCTGACCCAAATTAGGATTCAGCTGCAACTGGTCGGATGGCAATGGATAGAGATAAAGTTTGTCGTTCCACTGGCGGTTGTCGTAGAGGATGATGCAACCATCGGCATTAACCTGTCGGCTCTGGTTTGCCCACAAAGACTCAAACTGTGTACCCTTCCACTTCACACCGAGCAAGATCTGTGGCATCTCCACTGGAGCTGTAGCCCAACGCTTGAGGTCATCGATGCGGAAGCCTTCGAAAACAAACTCAACAGTGCGTTCACGGCGAATTTCCTCTCTCATGCTTAAGCCATTGTTGTCAACCAATGCATTGCTGAGCTTCACCATATTAGGGTTAGAACGCAGGCGAACCAAGTTGACGCTCTTGTCGAGGTCGCTGTCGGAGATTCTGCCTTGCAACTCATATACAGCCTCAGCAAAGTTAAGAAGCACCTCTGCATAACGAATCACAGGGAAGTCCATGCTCTCATATCTGTCTGCCACCTGACGCTCAACAGCCCATTTGTGAGTTTGATAGCCACTGTTGGCAGTAGCACCCACCTCCTTGGCACGAGCCAAGTCTGAGTCATCCCAAGCTATGCGGCAATGCTCTGCGGTATTGTCCCAAACCTTAGTACCACGCTGCGCCAAGGTCGTCAACATACGATTGTCACGATTTTGGAACTCGGAGGTAGCTAAGTCATAGCCCTTAAACTGGGTAGACTTATCAATAGGCAGACCATCCTGGCAAACATACATATTGGCAAGCTTGCGAGTAGGATATACAGCATTGGTGAGATAAGCCTTGGTGATGTTCAAACCTACACCATCTGCTAATCTATGGCGGCGAGCCAAGATATACTCAGTATTATCCTTGGTGGTCAAACCAGCAGGATTGCACTGTGCATCCTCCAAGATAAACATATAGCGATAGCTCTCTGTGCCCAACTTCTCATTATAAAAGAGTTTGTAGCGTCCACCCTCCATCACAGCCTTGGCAGCCGTCTTGGCGGTATTGAGAAGAGAAGTGACACGCTCATTGTTCTCTGTAGCATCAGCACCCCCATTATGGAACTTCTGCCAAGTGCCCTCGAAGAGAGCCACACGAGAGAGGAAAGCATTAGCTGCGTCCTTGCTCAATCGTCCTGCCTCAGTAGGAGTGTCAGGCAAACCATTGGCGGCATCCTGAAGATCCTGGATACACTGGTCGATGACCAAGCTACGATCATCACGCACGGTGTTCATCTTAGGCGAGTCCATATCCACCGGCTCTGTCAAGAGGATGGCATTGCCATAGAGCTGAACCAACTCAAAATAACTGTAAGCACGGAAAAACTTTGCCTCTGCCACTGGTACAGCGATAGCCTTCTGATCACCAAAACTTGCAGCATTTTTCAAGAGCAAGTTGGTGTAATAGATGTGCTTGTACAGAGCCGTATAGTTATCATCCTTCTCTGGCACCGTATTGGTACCATGGCTATACACATTCACACTTGCCTCAGCCATCAAGTCGCTTCGGGTATCGCTATGAGGGCCATCACTCACACCATATTGATAAGTATTACCACTCTGAAAGTCACGAGTATAGCTATAAAATTGGTTGGCGAACAACTGGAAATTGGAAACAGAGTTCCAAACTGTATCGTCGTTCATCTGCGCCTCTGGCGAGAAATCCAAGCAACTGCTCATCGCCATAGTAATCATTCCCACACAGGCAACCTTGATTGTATTATATATCGTCTTCATAATTGAATTTCTTTATAGTTTGAATATCATTCTAACAGCATTAGAATTCTTCACTCTTCGTTCTTCTCTCTTCACTTAAAAAGTCAAGTTCAAGCCAAACGTAAAGTTACGAGTGAATGGATAGCGACCTACGCCACTGGCATCACGCTTTGCCTCAGGATCCCATCCATCATGAATCTTAGTGCTCTCCCAAAGGTCTTCACCCGTGAAATAGATGCGAGCTGCATTCACAAAACCTATCTTCTTCAACACGGATGCAGGAAGGTTGTAACCCACGGTGATGTTCTTCAATCGGATATAACGTCCATCCTGGGCTGTCTGAGAGTTAGCCTGATAGTTATACTTCACGATGTTGTCATCCGTTGTGTATGGCGCATAGTAGGCATTAGGGTTGTCCACGCTCCATGTGTTACCCAAGCTACTGGTCGTCGTATTCATATAGAGTGAGCGGAAAGGAACTGTCCATGCGTCTATGCCACGATATACAAAGCGATTGGCTGAGCCTTGGAACACGATGTTGAAGTCGATGCCCTTCCATGATGCGCCAGCGTTGAACGAATAGCTTATCTCTGGCGAGTCGCTTCCGAGATAGATATAGTCGCGATAGTCGAGCACGCCGTCGCCATTTTCGTCGCAATACATATTGTCGCCCACACGGAGGTTGGACGGCATACCGATGCCGTTGTTGGCGTAATACTTGTTGAGGTAAGCCTTAAGCTGTTCCTCGTTCTGTATCTTGCCGCCATAGCGCAGACCGAAGATCGAGTTCAACGAGTAGCCCTGCTGTGTGCTTGTATATCCCGACTTAAGCACGCTTGTGCCGCCAAAGTCGGTAAGCTCGTTGCGGGTGAAGGTTATGTTGCCTCCTACATGATAGTCAACCTCGCCCACTCTGCCGCTATAGTTGATACTTCCCTCAAAGCCCCAGTCCTTAAACTTGCCCGAGTTGGCTGTCGGAGCAGCGTCGCCAAGTATGGCTGGATATGTAATGGCTACGAGCATATTGTCGTTCTTCTTGAGGAAAGCCTCCACAGTACCAGTGAGATGATTGTTGAGGAATCCGAAGTCGAGAGCCACGTTATAGTTCTTGATGCGCTCCCACTGACGTGTGGTAGAGGCAAACTTACCATTGGTGGTGATGGTGGTTAAACGATCACTACCAACGTATGCACCACTCGTCGTATTGAGGTTGTAGAACTGGTAGCCGTCGTAGTTGTCGATACCGCTCTGCGAACCCATTTCTGCATACGATGCACGCAGCTTAAGGTTGCTCAGCCACTTCACGTCCTTCAAGAAGCTCTCCTCGTTGATGCGCCATCCGATAGAGGTTCCCCAGAAGAATGCCCAACGGTTTTGTGGCAAGAACTTAGAACTACCATCATAACGGCCATTGAACTCCAAGAGATACTTGCTGTCGAAGTCGTAGTTCAAGCGTCCGAAGTAAGACATGATGGCATTGCGATAGTTGTACTTGCGAATATCATCATTGGTCAAGGTTAAGGTACCATTACCATTGATAACATCAAGACCTTTCAAAATGTCGGTATAATTGGCACCAAACAGCTCCATGTCCTTCAACTCGTACTGAGCACCTAAAGTGAGGCTGGTATTATGCAACTTGGCGAATGTCTTATGGGCATTCAAGAAACCAGAGATGCTATAGAAGTCGGTACGTGAAGAAGTCTGCTGGAAGTAAGACTTCTCCTGTGTAGGGTCTTGCAAGGTTTGCGCTGTACCTGTATAATTATAATAGGTGATAGCGTTCTGCACCTTGCGACGACGTGCCTCGCTTGTGTTGTAGCCCACATTGACGTTGGCGTCGAGCCAGTCGGTGATGTGTGCCTTAAGCGTCTCGCTGATGTTGAGGGAGCGAACAGACAGCTTGTTGTCGCCACCCATACTGAGTTTTGCCACCGGCGAGCCCCATGTACCCCAAGCGTAAGGCTGTCCGTCGCGTGCTGTGAGGGGCAAACCAGGCATTGGCATTGAAGTTGTCAGTGCTGCACCCACAAGTGTTGGAGCCACTTGCTCTTGTCGGCTATAAGCAATGCTGCTCTCAAGTGTGAAGATGCTGTTGAGCTTGTTGCTGTTGTTCCAACGTATGTTGTATCGCTTATTGTTGTTGTTGCCATACTGTAGGGTTGAGCCGTCGTAGAGGAAGCTGCCCGAAATGCGGTAAGAATTCTTGTCGTTGCCACCGGCAAGAGCCAAGCTGTGGTTGGTGCTCCATGTGTCGCCGAAGAGCGAGCCAAGCCAATCGACGTTGTTGTCGAACACAAAGTCCTTTACATCGGTAAATGCCGACTGGCCGAAGGGGTTGGCAGTCTGCTCAAGGTCGATGTATCCGCCCTTGTATTTCTTAGCAAGCTCGGCGTATGTGTACCACACGTTGCTTGTGTTGTTGTCGTTGCGGAGGGCTGTCTGTACACCGTCAGCCCACAGGTCGATGTTGCAAAGCTCAGGCATCAAGCCCACGGTCTTCAAGGTAGCGCTACCGCTATAGTTGATTTGCAACTTGCCTTCCTTGCCCTTCTTGGTTGTGATGAGCACAACACCGCCGGCAGCACGGCTACCGTAGATAGCAGCCGAACCGTCCTTAAGGAAGTTGATTGACTCGATATCGTCTGGGTTGAGCAGTCGCATCTCGCTAACGCTGTTGGCAGCAACGCCATCTATTACAACAAGAGGCTCTGTTGAGTTCATTGAAGAAGCACCACGAAGGTTCAATCCCCAGCTCTCGTCGCCAGGAGCCGAAGACGAACGGCTGATCATTACGCCCGGAACCTGACCCTGCAGAGCCTGCAGCGGTGATGACAAACCGCCCTTTTCCTGGAAAGCTTTGGCATCAACTACAGTTACGGCACCCGTCAATGACTCCTTCTTCTGCACACCATAGCCCACTACTACAACTTCTTGCAGTGTCTGCTTGTCCTCGCCCATGGTGACATTCATGGTCGGGCCGTTCACCTTTTGCACTTGGTCGGTAAAACCGATGTATGAGAATTTGAGCTGCTGTCCGCGCTCTGCCTTTATGGCAAAGTTGCCGTCGATGTCGGTAACGACACCTCCCTGCTTGCCTACTATTTGTACTGAAACTCCGATAAGGGGTTCGCCGGTATTGTCTACTACCGTACCCTTAACCTCAATCTGTTGCTGTTGCATAAGTGTGGCAAGCTTCTGACCGCTTACAGCCATTGCCGTCTGGCAAGGGGCAGCCATACCTGCGAGCACACACAAACTTAAAAGACTATGCTTCATAAGGTTTTTATTTTGTTATTAAATTTAATTGTTTCGTTGGATTTATGCCGAATGTTGTAGTGTAATAATAAGCCCGATTCAGACTATCTTGCGCAGATATGACTTCATGTCCTTTGTCGAGAGATAGATGTGGGTCTCTACTGTACGCTTGCTAAGCGACAGTGTTTCGGCTATCTTTTCGGTCGGCATTTCGTCGTGTCGATACATCTTATATATATTGGCACGCTTGACTGGCATTTCTGCAAGATGACGGCTTTCGAACGAGAGAATGTCGGCTGCCTCTATACGCTGTGCAGGCGACTGCTCGTATTGCTGGGTTATGAAACTGGCAATGTTTCGTTCGCTTTCGCGCACGAATGCTTTATGGCGTGCGTCATCAATGATCATGCGCTTGGCCATAACAAGTAGCAAGCCCTTGGCAGTGTCGGGGGTGATGATGTCAAGCGACATCACCTTGAGGAATATGTCCTGCAGCATATCTTCGGCAGCCATCACGTCGTGTGTATAGCTGAGAAGATAAAGCTTAAGGTCATTGTAGTACATACTATAAATGGATGCTACAATATCCTGGTTTTGCTGGTTATTGTCATGTTTCATAATGAAATAGGTTTTATGTTGTTTGGTTTACAGTTGCAAAGATACAGCCCTTTTCATTATGCAACAAGTTTTTAAAGTCACGGCAAAGCCATCTGATTTTTGTAATAGTCCATTTTGTTCAACATGTTGTAAATTAACGGTTTACAGTATAATCCAACTAAATTAGACAAACTTTGAGTTCCTATTGTATCATAGTTTTATGTTCAATTTCTTGAGATATTCTGTAGGGGTCATGCCTTCAACACGACGGAACGTGCTGAAGAAACTCGACTTCTTGAATCCGCATTGTTCGCTCAGAGCCGTCAGCGTAAACCGTCGGTATTCGCCTGAAGCAATGAGTCGCTTGAACTCTTCCAGTCGGTAACGGTTGATAAACTCATAGTAGTTTTCGCCCATATACAGACTGAACACCTGCGACAGTCGGCTTGACGAAAGATTAAGCTCTTCGGCAATGTCGCTCATCTTGAGTTCGGGATTAGTGAATATCCTTGTACGCTCTATATACGATTTCATTCGCTTCACGATGTCGGCACATTCCGCCTCGTCAATGCGCACACGGCTATACTTGGCAGACTGCGTGGCGGCTGAGGCTGTGGCGGCTTGTGCAGCAATAGATTGCTGCTCCGCCATCTGCTGCATCTGCATTTCGGCGTTCTGCTGAGCCTCTTCAGCCTCCATGAGTGCGCCCTCTATCTCGTCGCGCTCGTTGAGTAGAATCTTAGTGTTCTTGTGATAGCGGCACCACAACATCAACAACGCTATTGCTGCAATCAATACTACAAACTCAATAATTGCAAGTGCCGACGGTATCACAATGATACTATAGGTAGTAGCTGTGCCTTCTGCACCTGCAAGGCGCAACTGCAAGCTGTGGCTGCCTAAGAAAAGGTGGCTTATTTCTATATCTGTTTCGTCTGAAACGTTGTGCCATTCGTCGTTGTCGGACAGTCGCCACTGATACATACGACCGTTCTGACGAGCATAGTCGAGCAGTACGGGGCGGAACGAAAGCTTCTGCGAAAGCACGTTCCATGTGAGTAATATGCGGCGGTTGCGGTTTATCTTGTTCTCAATGTCGTACGTCATGAGGTCGCTACCCTTGCGTACATCATACAGCGCAATGCTGAATTCGTTGCTCTTCTGCCAATGCTCCATTGCCTTTGCGTCAGCCTGCATCAGTCCGTTGGACGTGCCTATCCACACATTGCCTTGGGCGTCGGTCTTAACGCCGCCCACATTGACAAACTGGCAGCGCAAACCCTCGCCATAGCCAAAGAGCTGGAACGAAGAAAACTTGTAGTCGGTGCGGAAGAGTCCGTTGTCGGTGGCAAACCAGTAGTGGCCCTTAAGGTCGTCGAGGAAGGCATAGTTTATACCGCCAAGCACTACGGCTGGCTTCTTGATTTCGCCAAAATGCTTCATGTTTATGTCGCTGTAGAATACGCGATGCAGGCGGTTGAACAGCAACATGCCATCGTGTCCACGAGATACAGAAAGATTGCTCTGACCATTGAAGAAGCCGTCGGGGAAATTAGCGTTTTCAAAAGTGCGCGTTGCGGCAACGTATAGCGACAGCCCCTCAGAGCCTATCCATCCGTTGCCACGGCTGTCGAAGTATATGCCCGTGACGCTGCCACGGCACAGACGCGAATTGTTTTCGGTGTAATGGGCTACGGCACGTCCTTCAGGATTGATGACATATATGCCTTCGCTCGTTCCTATCCACAGCTGTCCGTTGCGGCTTGTGGCAAACGACGACACTGTTGTGGAGGCAAGCAACGGTGCTGATGCCACGGTACTCACCTGTAATGTCTTGGAATCGAGCACGCGCAAGCCGGCATCATAGCTTGCTATATAATACTTACCACAATAATAATAAATGTTGGTAATGATGTGTGCGCCAGCCAATGCGCTTGATGGCACATGGCTCACCTTGTGGTTATGCTCGTCAATGAGATACACGCCGTCTGTAGTTCCTATTACCTTCTCGCCGTTGCCTATATAGAATGAGCGCACGTTCATGCCCTCGGTGGTGAAGTTGCCCATAGTGTAGGTGTGGAACAGGGGTTGGCTGTAGAAGGTGTAAGCTAATCCGTAGCGGAACAGTCCGAACCAGTTGGTGCCGTATTCGGTGCGTCGGTAGCAGTAGACGGCATCGCTGTTAAGATTGTGTAGTTGGTCGGCAGAGGTGTTGTAGGTCTCCTTTATCCGGGCTGTAGCGGCATCAAGAAGGAAAGCCCCCTGTCCGTCGCAGCTCACGCACACCTCGCCTCGACGGTTGGCATAGACCGATGTTATGATGTTGCCTACGCCCTCTACACGCTGTACCTCGCCCTTGAAGGGCAGGCAAAGATACAGTCCGTTGTTCTTGGTGCCTACATAGAAGCGGTCGCCGCTTATGTCAAATCTGCTCAGAGCGGCACGCTCTGGCATCTTCTTGGCTATGTTATACGACCTATGCTTGCCCGTTGTGGGGTTGTAGCTATTGAGCATGTATCGGCTGGTAAACCATATATTGCCCTTGTTGTCGGCCTTGATGTCGCGCACACCGTTCTCTATAGCCATAGGGGTGGGGCCTACGACGATGCGCTTCATGTGTTTGCCGTCGTATATATGCAGTCCTTCGCGGTTGCCCAGATATAGCACTCCATTATGCACAAGCACTGTCTCTGCCTTGGGGATATCGGGAAGAATAAGTCTGAACCGGTCGTCATTCTGTCGCAACTCGAACACGCCTTGCCCCGAAACGGCATATATGGAGTGGTTGTCGCCCTCACACAGGTCGTAGACATAGTTGGGATCGCTACCGCCTCCACGCGAAAATCGGAAAGATACAATACGCTTTCCGTTGTACATGCTTACACCATTGTTGGTGCCCATCCACACACGATGCTGACTGTCGAATATGAGCGACGATACCGACTCGCCTGCAAGTCCGTTCTCACGAGTCACGTAGTTGATCCGTTCGTTGCCTACAATGTCGGCATGACAATCGACGGTGCCGACGAAGAGCAACACAATGAGCGCTATAATATGAAGTAATGGTTTTATGGTCATATTTCTCAAATGTCTTAGATAGGTTTCTCTACATATTTATATATGGTAATGCAAAGATAGTGCAATAAAACTATTCAGCAAAGCGTTATTTAATAAAAATCTCGCCGTAAAAGCTTTGTTACGTTCGTATTATTTAATAATGAAAACAACAATATCTATGTATAACAAACTCATATCAATGCTCTTTGCGGGCATGCTTTCAGCTGCCCCGCAGTCGCTGCACGCCCAATACCGTTCGGAGGTGTGGCATCCCGACAATGGCGACGGCACGTACACCAATCCAGTGCTGAATGCCGACTACAGCGACCCCGACGTGGTGGCTGTGGGCACCGACTATTATCTCACGGCAAGCTCGTTCAACTGTGTTCCGGGGCTGCCCATACTACACAGCAAAGACCTCGTCAACTGGCAAATCATAGGCCACGCCCTGCAGGAGCTGCTGCCCAGGGCGCTGTTCGACAGTCCTCAGCACGGCAAGGGCGTATGGGCGCCAGCCATACGCCATCACAACGGCGAGCTGTACATCTACTGGGGCGACCCCGACCACGGCATTTTCATGGTGAAGACGCGTGATTCGCGCGGCAAGTGGCAGCAGCCCGTGTGCGTAATTGAGGGCAAGGGAATGATTGACCCATGCCCGCTGTGGGACGACGACGGCCGTTGCTATCTGGTGAACGGATGGGCAGGAAGCCGTGCCGGATTCAACTCGGTGCTTACCATACGCGAGCTGTCTGCCGACGGCACAAAGGCGATTGGCAGTCCGCGCATAGTCTTTGACGGGGGCGAGCAGAATCACACCACCGAGGGGCCCAAGCTCTACAAGCGCAACGGACGCTACTGGATTATGTGTCCTGCCGGTGGAGTGAAGCAGGGTTGGCAACTCGCCATGCGCAGCAACAACATCTACGGACCATACGAGGCTCGCAAGGTGATGGCGCAGGGCTCTACTGGCGTCAACGGACCCCATCAGGGGGCGTGGGTGCATACGGCTCAGGGCGAAGACTGGTTCCTTCACTTCAA
>ERZ1026858.707-NODE-707-length-17816-cov-15.203480_pt1 | contig 17816 bp, 15 predicted proteins | sample MGYA00380159_ERZ1026858 | MGnify/ENA primary metagenome ERZ1026858 (study PRJEB33269, sample SAMEA4719795) | human gut metagenome | biome: human-associated habitat; feature: organic feature; material: feces | place: Cameroon | collected 2013-10 ...
AGTGGATTGACAAGCTTGACCCTCCCTTCCGGTGTTACTTCGATAGGCAATTATGCTTTTTATGGTTGCCGTGGATTGACAAGCATGACTATTCCTTCCGGTGTTACTGTGATAGGCGAAGGTGCTTTTAGAGGTTGCAGTGGCTTGACCTCCATTTATGTATATCCGGAAAATTTACCAGAGCTGGAGTCGGGTATATTTAGTGGATGTAACGCACAGAATTGTACGGTTTATGTACCAAAAGGAACTTATGATGATTATAAGGCGTCAGAATTTGGCTATTTCGAGAAGATAGTAGAGTTTGATGCGACGGGCATTGATAAGGTTACAACCTCTACCGATGTCAAGGAAGTCTCTCGCTATTCTGTAAATGGCCAGCGATTATCTGCTCCAGCCAAGGGCTTGAACATCGTGAAGTATAGTGATGGTAGTGTGAAGAAAGTTGCTGTTCAATAGTTTCGGCTAGCGAACGCAATACAATGATAGATTCAATTCATTTGGGCACGAGCAATCGTGCCCATTTTGGTTCCTAATCAGTCTTATATCTTAACTTTTTGCCTTTTATTTCCCCAAAAGTATGTTTTTTCGAAATTTCAAGTAACCATAAAAGGAAACAGACATTTGCAATATGGAGAGAAATGTTGTAACTTTGCAAAAGTGATTGCTCTGCAGAATTGAGCTTGCCATGGAGTCTGATTTGAAAGGGAGAAGACTCGGGACTCAGAGGAACCAAATTTACCCCATGTTTACTCCTCATTCGGGTTTCATTCAGATTATACTTGGATTTCATGGCTGAGAGCAAGGCACAATTTATATCATATAATCCTTGCTTCTGGCGAAGCATTACGGCTTTACTGAAGAAGAGCTCGACTTCATCATCAACTACGACATTAAGTATCGTATGGGCGATGAGCTGAACAGGGATTCTTCGTTATATTGTTCTATCGTTTTATCCTTCAAAATTATAAAAATCTAGCAAGGGCGTACAGATACTACCTTTGCCACATGTCCCTCGGGAATGCCTGATACAACTATGGAATAGCTGACAGGATATTTCTTTTCAAACTCCTCAATAGGAAGAGCGAATACTTTTGATTTCTTTTCCTTCATATTACCGAACAGGTCCCAAAAATCTGCGAGAATAGAACCATGAATCAAAAACTCGACTAAAAATTTGGTGGTTTCACAGAAAACTCTTATCTTTGCTGCAAAAATAAATATTAAGTTATGGCACAGTTGACATTACAAATAGATAGTCCATCTTTGTTGGAGCAATTAAAGAACGTTCTCTCTCTTATGAAAGGCGTTAAAATAGTTTCGGACTCCCCTATCTCTAGGAGTGCTGCCTTGGAAGACGTCCCAAACGCAGAAACATTGGCTGCAATGAAAGAGGCAGAAAGTGGACATGATGCAGGTGTAGTTCGGGTAGATAGCTTAGAAAGTTTCATGGCATCAATGGAGGAATAGAGCTTATGAAAGAAATTCGAAAAACCTCGCAGTTCAAGAAAGATTATTAGCGTTTTAAGAATGATAAAGAATTTGTAGCAACGCTTATGGGGATAGTTAAGCTTTTGGCAGAAGGTAATCAGATACCAGAAGAGTATAATCCTCACCCTTTGAAAGGTAACTGGAAGAACTTTATGGAATGCCATGTTGAGAATGACACACTTTTGATTTGGTTTGATAAAGAAAATGATACCATTGAATTAGTTCGTTTAGGTTCACATTCTGAGTTATTTGGTAAAGGACGTAAGCACTAACCTATACAATTCCGTTTGTGTCTTGCTAGCTTTCATTGCGCCCTCTGGCACTATCTTTGCAATAACTTACTGAACTTGAACCACATGCGAAACTTGAGTATCTTACAACTCATTCAGCACGTCCTCCAATGGTTTAAGCTCTAGCTTTCCTTCACGATAGGACTTCAGCTCATGAAGGGCATTGTCGAAACCTGATAGAATTTCTTCTTTGGCCATGCAGGACTCTTCCTGAGCCATACATGCCTCATCATTTTCATTCTGTGCTGCTTGTATATTTAATGTTGTCATACTACTCCTTTTATAAAAATTTGTTTTCTAAATAACAAATATCACTTATTTCCTGCAAAAATACACAGAAGTTTTCAAAATACCAAATATTTTCAAGCAAATCGACAAAAAAATCATAGTTTCCTTTGATTTTCAGCGAATTATTCGTCTTTTTGCATCATTATAGATATAAATTCTTTATATAACAAATTCAAGTTTCGCAAGTTCAGAAGTTAATGAAGTTAAAGGAGTTATCGCTCCCTACGGTCGCTGAGGAGTTAAGACAATAGTCTTTTTGGCGTAGTTTTTAAGCAGCAAGACATACGTCTTAACTCCTTTAACTCCTTTAACTTCCTGATATGCGAAAGTTCAGTAAAATAGAATCAAATTTATGTGAACAATAAAAGTCCCCGGCACGGAATCGCGTCGGGGACGGTTTTTGTGTAAATAGACAACTCTATGCTAACTGCAAAGAGCTAATGCGTTGTCCAATCTCCTGGACGGCACGATTGAAAATATCTTTCTGCTCGGAATTGAGCGTGTAAACACGACCACGAACCTCCGAGCCATTGAGACGCTGAGAGAGCCATGCTGCGCTTTTACCGAAGTAATTCTGAGCGATGTATCGAAGTGGAAGCAACTTATAATCTTTCTCAGCAAGCTGCTCACGCAAAGTGGCCACCTCCAGCTTCAGGTTTGCGACTCTATCGACAACCACCTCACTAATATATTTCTTATCCTCCTCTGTAGCATTTGCGCTGAGATAGCGATGAATCTCGTCTCTGCGTTCTTTGCTCTTGGCATCCTGCTTGCTAGCCAATGCCATGTACTCTGCCATTAATTCTTTAACATTCTCCATATTCTTATATTTATATTGTTTAAAGAACCTTCCCCGTAGGGGAGGACTTTTTTAGTTTTTTCTTTGCTTGTAGAGATTAGAAAGGTCTGCGAGTCTCAAATCAATCTGTCTCTCATAATCGAAGACCAAGTCTTTCAGTTCGAGAAGAGCCTTGATTTCGTCTTCCTTTCTTTTAATTTCTTGCTCTAACTCTTTTTGTGTCATACGCTTAAAATTTAATTGTAAAACATCTAGTTATCTATTCACGATGCAAAGGTACATAAAAATCTTTTAATAACTAGATAAAACATAAACTTTCTTTTATGTTTAACTCATTTTTAACATTTAGGTACGAAAAAAGCCAGTAAAATAATTGTAATCCCTACCCTCATTCGTAAACTTTTATCACAAAAAACGAGGATTTTATAACAACTTAAAAAAAATCCTCATCAATACGAAAGAAAATTCGTAAAAACTTGTCAGTTTATCAAAAATTTAATATATCTTTGCACCAAGTATCAGATTTTAAACCTTGAAGTTTATCTAAGCAGGCACTAATATAGGTGCAAAAACTGGTAAATGCAAGCTGACTATATACATTATAATAGCAGCTTACAACGGAATTAAGAAATGAAAAGCCTGCAAGAACGAACAGAACAAAGTATGGCAAAAAATCTAAAGGTTGGTATGCTCGTATGCGCCTCTATCCTGGCTGCAAATGCTGCATACGCTAACTACCCATCATCTAATGAGCTACTGACTGTTACACAACAAACAGGAAAGATTAAGGGAACCATCGTCGATTCCAAAACAGGAGAACCTGTCATTGGAGCAAGTGTGAAAGTAAAAGGCACCAAACTGGCTGCCGTAACCGACCTGAATGGTGAGTTTGAACTCAATACCCACGCCAACGCTACCCTACAGATTTCGTATGTCGGATTCAAGGAGACTGAGGTGAAAGCCAGCAACGGCATGAAGATCTCACTGGAGGAAGACACCGAGTCGCTCGAAGAGGTTGTCGTAGTGGGATACGGCACTCAGAAGAAAGAGAGCCTCACTGGTGCCATGGCAAATATCAAGGGAGAAAAACTGAAAGACATCACATCTGCCACCGTTGAAAACATGCTCAACGGCAAGGTTTCGGGTGTGTATGTAGCTCCTGGTTCTGGTCGTCCTGGCTCTACGGGAGCCATTATTATCCGTGGACAGACTTCCATCAATGGTGCCACAGCTCCTCTCTGGGTTGTGGATGGAGTCATCGTGGGCAACAGTGCCGGCGACCTCAACCCGGACGACATCGAGACGATGACCGTATTGAAGGATGCAGCCTCAACAGCCATCTATGGTTCAGAGGGTGCCAACGGCGTCGTGGTTGTTACCACCAAGCAAGCCAAACACGAAAAGATGTCTATCTCCCTGTCTGCCAAGGCCGGTCTGAGCACTTTGAACCGTGGCAACCTGGAGATGATGGACGGTGCGGAATTCTACGACTACTATAAGTCGTTCCAGAATGTGGAGTCAGTGAACTTCCCACGCTGGAACGAAGACCTGAGAAACTCCAACTTCGACTGGTTCAAGCTTGCCAAGAAGACCGGTTCCACCCAGGACTATAACCTGACCCTGAATGGTGGAAGCCAGAACATACAGTCAATGTTCACCCTGGGCTATTTCAAGGAAGAAGGTGCCGTCAAGGGTTATGACATGAACCGCTACAGCACCCGTATCAAGGTGGTTTACAAGCCTTACGAGTGGCTCACCATCAAGCCGAACATCAGCGGTTCACGCACCAACGACAAGGACAAGCAGTATAGCGTGGGCGCCATGTATTCCATGATGCCATGGGATAGCCCTTACGATGAGAACGGCAACCTGGTGCCAAACTACTATGACGGATGGGTGAACTCCAAGGCAACCAACTATCTGAACGACCTTGCCGCAGGCAACTACTCAACAAGTACCACCTACGACCTGTCTGGCGGATTGGATTTCGACATCAAGATTACTCCTTGGCTCACATTCTCATCTGTCAACAACTACAGTTACTACAACAGCCAGACTCACGGCTACTACGATCCGAAGTCAAGTTCAGGCGAGGGTGTGAATGGCCGCACCACAGAGTACAACTATGTATCTACCCGCCGCTATACCAACCAGTTGCTCCGTTTCAAGAAGAGCTGGGGCAAGCACAACATCAACGCTTTGCTCGCCTACGAGTTCAACGACTATGAAATGAAGTATACCGATGTGTATGCCACAGGATTCATCTCAGGATTCGAGGACTTCATGACAGCTGCCAAGCCGGAGATGGCCAACGGTTACCGCACGGCATGGGCCAAGCAGTCTTACTTCACACAGTGGCGTTACGACTACGACAGCCGCTACTACGGAGAGCTCTCATTGCGCCGTGACGGCCGTTCCAACTTCGGTTCCAACAACCGCTATGGCAACTTCTTCTCTGTAAGTGGAGCATGGAACATCAACAACGAGTCATGGTTCAAGGCAGACTGGGTAGACCAGCTCAAGCTGCGCGCCGCCTTCGGTTCTGTAGGTAATGTGCCAACATCCCTCTATCCTTCCTACTCTCTCTACTCAGTGGGTGCCACCTATAATGAGAATCCAGGTGCGCTCATCTCTCAGATAGGAAACAAGGACCTGACATGGGAGAAGACCTATACCACAGGCGTGGGTGTGGATGCCTCTTTCTGGCAGAACCGCCTGCATGCCACCCTCGACTACTACATCAAGAACACCAGCAACATCCTCTACCAGGTGCCTGTAACGGGACTGGTGGGCGTGACATCCATCTGGAAGAACATCGGCAAGATGCGCAATACCGGTATCGAGCTCACCGTTGGCGGAGACATCATCCGCACAAAGGACCTGACATGGAATGTTACAGCCAACATCTCCCACAACAGCAACGAACTGAGAGACCTCTACAAGCAGCGTGATGCCAACGGCAACTATGTAGTGAAGCCAGTGCTGATCAGCGACGGTACATCGATTGCAGGTACAGCACAGCGCATCCTTGAGATTGGCGAGCCTGTAGACACCTATTATATGAAGGAATGGGCTGGCGTTAATCCGGAGGACGGTAAGCCACAGTGGTATATGGACGATGAGAATGGCAACAAGGTGAAAACCGACAACTATTCCAAGGCTTCATACTACAAGTGTGGCAAGGCATCACCTGATGTATATGGCAGCTTCTCCACCTCTCTGTTCTACAAGAACTTCGACCTGCAGGCAAACTTCGGTTATTCACTTGGCGGCCAAATCTACAGCTACTATCGCCAGGAGTTCGACTCCGACGGAGCCTATGCCGGCGACCGCAACCAGATGAAGCTGCAGAAGGGCTGGAGCCGCTGGGAGAAGCCAGGCGACATCGCCACTCACCCACGTGCCATGTACAACAACCAGGACAAGGGTAACCTGGCATCATCACGCTATCTGGAAAGCTCAGACTACCTGAAGCTGCGCTCACTCACCCTGGGTTACAACTTCGACTTGAAGAAGTATGGCATCCAGACCCTGCGCCTCTCTGTATCAGGCGAGAACCTGTTTACCATCACCGACTATTCTGGCGTTGACCCAGAGTTGCCAGCAGGCACCAACGACAAGGGAGTGCTGAGCGTAACCAACACTGGAGGCACCTCAGTCTATCCAGCCGTACGCAAGTTTATGCTTGGTGTTAACTTAACATTCTAAATTCTTGACAACAATGAAAATGAATAAAAGTATATTGATGCTCATGCTTGGCGCAACCCTCCTGGGTTCTTGCGACATTGAGCGTTTCCCGACCTACAGCATGTCGGACGAACAGATAAAGAACAATCCTGCGAGCAACCTCGATGCCCTGCTCAACGGTATGTATGCTCAGCTCAAGAGCTGGTCTGACCCTATGCACCGTTGCGGAGAGTATGCAGGTGACAACATGGTGATCCGCGGTTCTTCAACCGATGCCTTCTTCGAGTTCATCACCTATTCACGCACGCCGAACAACTATCGTCTGCAGAGCTTCTGGGACTCAGGCTACAAGGCCATCGCACAGGCTTCCAACATCATCAACATGATAAATGAGGGACAAAGCACCGAAATCGACAACTCACTCGGCGAATGCTACTACGTGCGTGGCATGATGTATTTCTACCTCTGCCGTGCCTACGGTCGGCCTTACTACCAGGCACCGGAGAAGAACCTGGGTGTGCCTATCGTAAACGGTACCCCAGACAACATCCTCGACCTGCAGCTCGGCGACCGTGCCACCGTGCAGCAGACCTACGAGCAGGCCATCAACGACCTGAAGAAGGCAGAGCAGCTGCTCAGCACGAACCGTGGTCCAGCCTACGCATCAAAGGCAGCAGCCCAGGCGATGCTCTCACGCATCTATCTCTATATGAGCGGCACCTACGAGAACCCTAACCGGGAGTATGCACAGCTCGCCGTTGACTATTCCAACAAGGTAATCGGAAACAGCGACTACTCTCTGCTTCCACGCGAGGAGTTCATGATGTACAACACCATCGTTCCTGAGAACAACAAGGAGGACATCTTCGTGGTGAAGCGTGTGGCTTCTGAATACTCAGGCTATGACCACTACTATGGAATCGGCGGTATGTATTCCAACATCGGTGGCATGGGATGGGGCGAGATGTACGCCAGCGAGAAATACATCGACCTGCTCAACGAGACGGGCCGCAACGACTGGCGTCCTGCATCAAAGAAGATCGTAGATGCACGTGCCAACTTCATCGAGCCTACATACACCGAAGACAACAAGGAAGTGTTCCGATTCGTATATGTGGGCAGCGACGGTAACAAGCACTATGCCCAGTTCGACACCAAGCACAATGGCGACAAGGTATCCTGCACCGACAAGAACGGCAACTCCTACGACCTCACCCTGGTCAGTGCCGACGACGAGTACTATACCATCAACTATAATGGCACAGAGTATCAGGGCATGCTCGACAACTACATCACCGTGAACCGTGAGTATCCACAGTTCTACATCGTGAAGTGTTCGCGCGAGGGTGAGGACTCTCAGCTTCACTCACCGGTCATCAGCCGTCTGGGCGAGATCTACCTCAACCGTGCAGAGGCATACGCCAAGCTCGGCGAATATGACAAGGCGCTCACCGACCTCAACACCATCCGCAACCGCTCCATCGTAAACGGTGGTTATCCTGCAGGTAAGCTCAACGCCGACAACGCCTTCGAACTGATTGACAAGGAGCGCCAGCTGGAACTTGCCTACCAGGCAGAGCGCAGCTATGACGTGTTCCGCAACGGTCACTCGCTGACACGCGACTACCCAGGTCCTCACAACCAGCACGAGGAGGTGAAGGCATCTGACTATCGTGTAACATACTATATCCCTCAGAATGCCATCAACGCATATCCTGGCACTCTTACCCAGAACCCTACCGACAACAGCGGTGTGATTCTGAAGTAACCCACTGAAGGGATAACAGAAAACATCTGTTTCAAATAAAACGAAATGAATAACATCTATAGAAAAATGTACGTTGGCAATGCATTGGCAGTGGCTGTAAGCCTGCCTATGGTTGCCAACGCTACCAACGAAACTCCGTCTGCTTCGACAGCCATCACAGCACAGGCTGCGCAGGCAGACGGCGTGCAGATTCTTAGAATCAACCCGACAACCGTAGAACTCTGCTTCGCCAACCACCGCAGAGTGGCAGTTGACTTCTACGGCGAGAACATCTTCAGAATCTTTGAAGACCACAACGGTGGCGTGATGAGAGACCCGGAGGCAAAGCCTGAGGCTCACATCCTGGTGGACAATCCACGCACCAAGGTGGGCAGCCTGCAGATTACTGAGCAGGGAGATGAAATCACCCTCGCCAGCAGCAAGGCAAAGGTTATCTTCAACAAGACCACCGGACTGTTCAAGATTGTAAACGCCGAGAACGGCAAGACCGTGGCTACCCAGAGCGCACCATCCACCTTCACTCCAGAGAAGGTAACGCTCACCCTCCAGGAGCAGCCAGACGAATACTACTTCGGCGGTGGCGTGCAGAACGGACGCTTCTCTCACAAGGGAGAAAAGATTGAAATCGTGAACACCAACAACTGGGTGGATGGCGGCGTGGCTTCACCTGCCCCATTCTACTGGTCTACAGCCGGCTATGGCTTCATGTGGTACACCTTCAAGCCGGGACTCTATGACTTCGGTTCCACCCAGAAGGGCAGCGTGAAGCTATCCCACGAATCGAAGAACCTCGACGTATTCTTCATGGTGGGCGAAAAGCCTACCGACCTGCTGGGCGAATACTATCAGCTGACGGGCAACCCGGTGCTGCTGCCTAAGTTCGGTTTCTACGAGGGACACCTCAATGCCTACAACCGTGACTACTGGAAAGAGGCAGACAAGGGGCGCACCATGACCTTCGAGGACGGCAAGAGCTACAAGGAGAGTGCCAGCGACAAGACGGGTATCAAGGAGTCGCTCAATGGCGAGAAGAACAACTATCAGTTCTCTGCCCGAGCTGCCATCGACCGCTACGTGAGCCACGACATGCCTCTGGGATGGTTCCTGCCTAACGATGGATACGGAGCCGGTTATGGCCAGGAATCAACCCTCGACGGCAACATCGAGAACCTGAAGCAGTTTGGCGACTATGCCCGCAAGCACGGCGTGGAGATTGGTCTCTGGACCCAGTCAGACCTTCACCCTAAGGACAGCATCGAGGCACTGTTGCAGCGCGACATCGTGAAAGAGGTGGGCACCGCAGGAGTGAGAGTGCTCAAGACCGACGTGGCATGGGTGGGCGACGGCTACTCCTTCGGACTCAACGGCGTGAGCGACGTGGCGCAGATCATGCCTTACTATGGCAACAACGCACGCCCATTCATCATCTCTCTCGACGGATGGGCAGGCACACAGCGATATGCATCCATCTGGTCGGGCGACCAGACGGGTGGCGACTGGGAATACATCCGTTTCCATATCCCTACCTTCATCGGCGCAGGTCTTTCCGGTCTCTCCAACATCACCTCCGACCTGGACGGTATCTTTGGCGGAAAGAACCCAATCATGAACATGCGTGAGTTTGAATGGAAGACCTTCACTGCGATGGGACTCAACATGGACGGCTGGGGCTCCAATGCCAAGTATCCGTTCATCCTCGGCGAACCATCAGCATCCGTCAACAGAACTTACCTCAAGCTGAAGTCAGAACTGATGCCATACATCTACACCGCAGCCCAGGAGGCTGTGACCGGCAAGCCGTTGATGAGAGCGATGTTCCTCGACGACCCGAACCCTTACACCCTGGGCAAGGCTACGGAATATCAGTTTATGTGCGGTCCTTACTTCCTCGTGGCTCCTATCTACAAGGAGACCAGGATGGACAAGCAGGGCAACGACATCCGTAACGGCATCTATCTGCCAGAGGGAGAATGGGTGGATTACTTCAACGGAAAGGTATACCAGGGCGGAAGAATCATCAACGAGTTTGATGCGCCTTACTGGAAACTGCCTGTGTTCGTGAAGAGAGGGGCCATCATTCCGATGGTGAACCCTAACAACAACGTTTCGCAGATAGACAACACCAACCGCATCTTCGAGCTTTATCCATACGGAGAGTCTGACTACAGTCTCTATGATGATGATGGCAAGACCGAGCTCTACCGCATCGGTGAGCACGCCACAACCCACATCCACTCCTCATTGGTTAAAGACCGCCTCACCGTCAATATCGACAAGACCGAGGGCAACTTTGCCGGACAGGAGAAGAACCAGTCTACAGAGATTCGCATCAACGTGAGCCAGGCTCCCAAGAAGCTGGTTGCCAAGATGGGTGGAAAGACTGTGAAACTGACAGAGGTGAGCACGATGGAGGCTCTCCGCTCCACAGAGAACGCCTGGTTCTACGACAAGGCTCCACAGTTCAACCGCTTTGCCACCAAAGGCAGCGACTTCGAGAAAGTGGACATCACAAAGAACCCGATGGTATGCATCCATCTGGCAAAAACCGACGTGACTGCCAATGCCATCGAGCTTCGCATGGACGGCTACCAGTTCGACAACAGCGATGCCCTGCTCAAATCAGCAGGTGCACTGAACGCCCCTCAAGCTAGCCTGAAGGACGCAGAGGGCGCCAACAAGGCATTCACTATCACTGCAGCATGGGACAAGCAGGCAAACGCAGACTATTATGAAGTGAAGATTGACGGTATGCTCCACTCCACCATCCGCAGCACTGAATTCACCATCGAGAATCTGAAACCAGAAACCGAGTATGACATACAGGTGAGAGCAGTGAACAAGGACGGGGCATCAGAGTGGACCACCCTGAAGGGACGCACCATCAAGGACCCTCTCGACGAGGCAATCCGTGACATCACAGCCACCAACTCCACCCCAGACTGGGAAGGACTGGAGGTAGCCAAGATGTTCGACTTCAACGAGAAGAACTACTGGCACACCGACTACTACAAGAAGGAAGGCGTATTGCCATTCGACATGACGATGAACCTGCATGGCATCGCCAAGCTCGACAAGATTCAGTATCTGCCAAGCTCAGAGCGTGACTGTCACGGACAGATTTACAAGGGACGCATCGCAACAAGTTTCGATGGCAGCAACTGGACTGAGAACGGCACATTCGAGTGGAACAAGGATGGGGGTGTAAAGGAATACAAGTTCAAGGGTGAGCCAGAGGCACAGTATGTGAAGATGACCGTTGAGGAGACCAAAGGCGGACAGGCGTCAGGTACTGAGTTGTATGTATTCAAGACCCCAGGAAGCAAGATGAAGAAGCCGGGCGACATCAACAACGATAGCCGCATCGATGAGAACGACTTCACTTCTTATCTCAACTATTGCGGTCTGCGCAAGGGCGACAAGGACTTCGAGGGCTATGTAAGCAATGGCGACATCAACCGCAACGGCTTGATTGATGCCTACGACATCTCGGTGGTTGCCACCCAGTTGAAGAGCGGTGTAAGCAGCAAGCAGGTGGCTCCTGTTGCAGGCAGCATCTCGCTCGTAGCCGACAAGAAGGCATACCAGGCTGGCGACATCATCACCCTCACCGTGAAGGGCAAGAATCTCGTATCTCTCAATGCCCTGAGCTTTGCCTTGCCATACAATGCCACCGACTTCGAGTTCATCGGCATCGACGTCAAGGATATGGGCAAGATGGAGAACATCTCCAAGGACCGCCTCCACTCTGACGGCAGCAAGCTGATCTACCCTACCTTCGTCAACATCGGTGAACAGCCTGCAGTAGAAGGCACCCACGACCTCTTCACCATCAAGTTGAAGACCAGGAAGGCATGCAAGCCATCATTCAAGTTCAGCAACCTGATGATGGTAGATAAGTTCTTGCGAGTAAAGAGCGAGAAATAAAAAAGTATAGTATATCATAAAGAAAAACCGTCTGTGGACATCCGATTTGCCCACAGGCGGTTTTCTTTTTCAAAACAACCCCGATGACAACCCTTGCTGCAACCCTCTACCTATTGCAAAAACCGGAAAAATGTTGTATCTTTGCATCAGAAATAATAAGAAAGAAAAACACAAAAGTATAAACAATTTTAATTGACATCACTATGGAATACAATGAACAGGAAAACGAGAAGATGCACAAGATGCTACTCTCACCCCACTTCGCCCTCGGGGAATTCATCAAATCGGGCACAGCCATGAAAAATGGCGTTGATAATACACCACATGACATCATCGTGGTTGTAAGACTCACCACGCTATGTGAGAAAATCCTGGAGCCTCTTCGCCGACAGTTCGGTGCTATCCGCATCACCAGCGGTTACAGGTGCCACCTGCTTAATCTGCAGGTGGGAGGAGCTATCGGAAGTCAGCACGAACTGGGCGAGGCTGCAGACATCTTCGTCACCAACAGCGAGGTGCTGCTCAAGTACATGGAATTCATCCGGAAGAACTGCGACTTCGACCAGATGATTCTTGAACCGCGCGGACAACCACAGAAACGCTGGCTGCACGTAAGCTATACCATGCGACGCCCCAACCGGCATCAGACTCTGAAATAACCAAACATTTCAAATCATCTAATACTATGAAAAAAGAAACCATCAAGACCATCATCAAAATCGCACTGGCTGTACTCACTGCTATCGCAACCTCACTGGGGTTTGCCAATACCGTGAACTAAGCTGGTGAAGAAACTGGGAAACAGCCCAGGGCTGTTAAAAAAGACAAGTCCTGGGCTGAATTAGAAAGAAAAACACATTTTATTTTTAACCTTTAAATTTTTTAATACTATGAGCGTAAAGTACAGAAAAGTAGTTAACAACCGCAAGAACTCCAAGACCAAGGGTAAGGTCTATGGACGAGCAGTAGTAGACGGTGTTATTGACACCAAGGAGATTGCTAGAAAGATCAACAAGCGATGCACCCTGACCGAGCCAGACATCATCGCAGTGATCAATGCCCTGGAAACCGAGATCGGCTACGGCCTCTCCGACGGCAAGCGAGTGGTGCTCGACGGCTTCGGTTCCTTCAAGGTGGGTCTCACCACCACCCCAGCCGACAGTGCCAAGAAGTTTACCAGTGCCAACATCAAGGGCATGCACGTCATCTTCCTGCCTGCCACCGAGATGGAACAGGGCAAGCGCGTGAAGAACATGCTGAAAGGCGTGAAGGCTGAGGAGATGACCGAATACACGGGCATCGAGTCGGGAGAAAACACCGGCGATGCGGGCAACACCGATTCCGGCAAGACTGATTCAGGCAAGACTGATTCAGGCGATAACTCTGGCAACACCTCAGGCGGAACCAACGACGGGAACGGCGGCCAGATGGGACTCTAGCGGGAGTCCACTCTGAAGAGGGCTTCACTCTGAAAAGGGCTTCATTCAGCAAAGGGCAAAGGCTTTGATTACAAGAAGCTTTTGCCCTTCTTATCTTTCAGCTTTCCACCAATGCCCCTTGGTTCAGATCGCTTCTTTTTAATCAAAAAACGAACAGATATATTCATTTTCACTGTTAACTTGTTAAATAAAATGAAAAATATTTGGCATTATCAAGTTTTCATCGTATCTTTGCCAACGGATTTATATATCAGTTATTGACAATAAAAGTTCTTACAGAATGAAAATAAAGGTTTTATCTCAATTTATACTTGCATCTTTTACGGCTGCCAGCATCCTCTCGCTGACATCATGCTTCAAGGATGAGCCTCTCAATGCCGAATGCGACATCGAGCAGGCTTATATCGCTACCAACGGAGAATGGGAAAACTTTTTCCTCAATGCCACAGATACACTCAAGAACGTGATGTCAACAGATCAGGAAATCAGCTTCCTCGTGAAACGTGGCACCGACCTCAGCCACTTCGCCCCGAAGTTCAACCTCACTCCAGGCGCTACCCTATCGCCGGCCAACGGTTCGGAACAGGATTTCACCAACGGTCCGGTCATCTACACCGTTACATCGGAAGATGGCAAATGGAAACGCCAGTATAAGGTGAGCTTCACCTTCCCGCCCGTTATCTACGAAGAGATGAAGTACGACTTTGAAAACTTCTTCCTCAACGAAAACAAGCCTATACACAGATATTATGTATGGAGCGACAAGAACGATGATGGTACGCTGGCCAACAACTGGGCCACCGGAAACCCGGGCTTCAACATGAGCAAGGGTTCGGCAAAACCGGATGAATACCCTACCGTGCCCGTGAAAGAAGGCTACGACGGCGCCTGCGTGAAACTCACCACCTGCGACACCGGAAGCTTCGGTTCGATGGCCAAGATGCCTATCGCTGCCGGCAACCTCTTTATAGGTAAGTTCGATGCCACCCAGGCACTGAAGGATGCCATGAAGGCAACCCAGTTTGGCGTGCCGGTAAGTTTCAAGCCTACCAGATTCAGCGGCTACTACAAATACAAGCGTGGCGATGTGTTCACCAACCGCCAGAAGAAGGTGGTGGAAGGCAAGAAAGACTACGGCACCATCTATGCCGTGTTCTACGACAACCATGACGAGGAGGGCAACAGCGTCGTGCTCTATGGCGACAACGTGCAGACCAGCCCACAGGTAGTGGCACTCGCCATCGTGCCTGATATCGACGACACGCCAGAGTGGACCCACTTCGACATCGACTTCATCTATAAGAAGGAGGTGGATGTGCAGAAGCTGAAGAACATGGGCTACAGCATGGCCATCGTCAGTTCATCGAGCGTAGAAGGCGCCTCGTTCATGGGAGCCATCGGAAGCACCCTGTGGGTTGACAAATTCCGCATCACCTGCGAAAAAGAATAAGAAGATTCAACAGGAAGATTCAACAAGAAGATATAGAGAAGATTTACAAAAAAAAGAAGACAAGACAATGAAAAAGTCATTCATTATATCAGCCGCAGCCCTATCCCTCTTTGCCCTTCAGGCACGGGGAGAGAAGTTGGGAGAACTGCTCCACAACTTCACCTATCAGGCGCGCATCGGCTACAATCTGGGTGGCACTGCCCCTATCGGCATGCCAGCCACCATCCGCACCCTTCACAGCTATACGCTGCAGCCTAACCTGCTGCTCGGCATTGATGCCCACTATCCACTGGATAACAAGTGGGGCCTGATGTTCGGTCTCCACTTCGAGGGCAAGGGCATGAAGATTGACGCGGGTGTGAAAAACTACCACATGACCATGGTGAAAGGTGGTGAGCAGCTGGAAGGTATGTTTACGGGCAACGTGATAACAAAGGTTGACCAAAGCCTTGCAACCATCCCAGTGCAAGCCACTTACGACGTTAGCGAGAAGCTTCGCTTGAAGCTGGGCCCTTACTTCTCTTATGTCACCGCACATAAGTTTGAGGGCAATGCCTACGATGGTTATCTGCGCCAGGGCGACCCTACGGGACCTAAGGTTGAGCTGGGTCATGAGGATGGAGAGCGTGGCGAATACGACTTTTCGAGCGATATGCGCAACTGGCAGTTTGGCATTGATGTGGGTGCCGACTGGTATTTCTCGAAGCGCTGGGGAGCCTATGTGGGCCTTACCTGGGGCTTATCAGAGGTATTCAAGAAAGACTTCCACGTGATAGAGCAATCGATGTATCCTATCTATGGTACCATCGGATTGAGCTATCAGCTGAAATAGGAAATCTGCTCCAGAATATCTTATATATAATAATGTATAGGAGAGAAAAATCAATTATATCATAATAAAAGAAAGGAAAACTTATGAAGAAAATTTTTACTTTAGTAGCAGCAGCTCTCTGCTCTATGTCGATGATGGCAAAGGATTACACCTGCCCTCTCGTGGTTAACTTGGTGGGAAAGGACATGCCTGTGGGCGACATCAAGGTGAGCGTGGATGAGCAGAAAGACGGCAAATACACCATGAGCCTGCTCAACTTCAAGATGAACGATTTCATGCAGATTGGTAACATCGTTATCAAGGATGTAGAAGCTACCAAGTGTGGCAACGTCATCATGCTCAATGCAGCAAAGGATATCCAGATTACCAAGGGTGACGATGAGAACGTAGAATGGATGGGACCAGGTCTCGGCAACGTGAACATCTTCCTGAAGGGTGAACTGAAGGGCGACAATTTCAATGCCTACCTCAATATTCCATTGGCTGGCAACATGATTGTTGGCGTAAAGCTCGGCAAGAATTGCAACGAAATGGGTCAGTTGCCAAACGCCGGTTTCGAGAATTTCCACGAAGCATCCTATGGCAGCGCCAAGAGCCAGGAGCCTAACGGATGGCACTCTTTCATGAGCTCTACGGGCAGCATGGCAAGCATGGTTTCAGCAGCTGTACATACCTATGCTTCTTCTGAGGTGCGCGAGAACGCAGCAGAAGACAACAAGCAGTGTGTGAAGATAGTTTCTACTCCAGTGAAATTGGGTAACATTGTCTTTGCTTCTGCCAATGGTACCATCACCACTGGTCGTCTGCAGGCAGGCAGCGCAGATGCAACAAGCAATAAGAACTGCTCATTCCTGGATTTCAGCTCTACAGATGTGGATGCCAACGGCGATCCATTCTATGCTGTGCTCAACAACAAGCCTGATGCCATGAAGGTTTGGGTGAAGTTCAAGGCTGGCGACGGCAACAAGAATCCTAAGGCTACCATCAGCGCCCTCTTGACCAACGGCAAGATGGCTCAGGACCCAGAGGACGAGCAGTATGCAGCCAACATCATCGCCCGTGCCCAGAACTCTTCTATCGAGAGCAAGGACGAGTGGCAGGAGATTACCATCCCATTCACCTACGATAATAAGAATGAGATGCCTAAGGCTGCCCTGGTTACCATGTCAACCTGCGCTGTGCCAAGCGGCGGCAGCAAGAGCGAGACCAATCCAGACGTATTGTATGTGGACGATGTAGAGATGGTTTATAATGCTGACGTGAAGAAGGTTACCATGGATGGTGAGGACATTACAAATAAGTTTGATGAAGCAGGTGAGTTGGAGATTAAGAATTACGATAAGGAATTGGATATCAACAATTTCCAGTTGGAAGCTATCGGTGCTGGTGCCTACGTTACCAAGAAGATTACCGCTGATGATTTTGATACCTTCGTAAGCTTCACCGTTACTTCCAACGACCTGAAGAATTGCGTAACCCGCACCATCACCCTCAAGGGCTATACCACTGGCATCAAGAACGTTGAGACCCTCACCCTGTCAAACGGCGTGAAGGCTATCTACAACACGGCTGGTCAGCAGATTACAGACATGCAGAGTGGTCAGGTTTACATCGTGAAGTACACCAATGGTGAAACCAAGAAGATGATTAAGAAGTAATAGTTTTTTAAAACAGCAATATAAAGACATGCGCCACCCCCGGGACGCATGTTTTTTTATATATGCGAGATGAAATATGCAAGAATGGGATATGCAAGAATGAAAGTTGGAGAAAAAAATACAGGAAGAGGAGAAAACAAAAATCCCCAGCCATCAAATGAATGATAGCTGGGGATTCAATCTTTTCAAAATC
>ERZ1026858.708-NODE-708-length-17800-cov-5.033925_pt1 | contig 17800 bp, 12 predicted proteins | sample MGYA00380159_ERZ1026858 | MGnify/ENA primary metagenome ERZ1026858 (study PRJEB33269, sample SAMEA4719795) | human gut metagenome | biome: human-associated habitat; feature: organic feature; material: feces | place: Cameroon | collected 2013-10 ...
TGGCCCCGATTTTGCGGATGTGCGCGGCCAGGCGGAAGCCCGCCGCGCGCTGGAAGTTGCCGCTGCGGGCGGGCACAACCTGTTGATGGTGGGCCCGCCGGGCACCGGCAAAAGCATGCTGGCCAAGCGCCTGCCGGGCATTCTTCCGCCGCTCAGTTATGAGGAAGCGCTGGAGACCACCGCAATCTATTCCGTTGCCGGGCTGGTGCAGGCCGGGACCGGATTATTGCAGCAGCGGCCGTTCCGCAGCCCGCACCACAGTGTCAGCGCCGCAGCCATTGCGGGCGGCGGCACGGTGCCCCGCCCCGGCGAGGTCAGCTTGGCCCACAACGGCGTACTGTTTTTGGACGAGCTGCCAGAGTTCAGCCGCGAAGCGCTGGAGGTGCTGCGCCAGCCAATCGAGGACGGGTGCATTTCTGTCAGCCGGGTACACGGCACCGCCACCTACCCCTGCCGTTTTATGCTGGTTGCCGCCATGAACCCCTGCAAGTGCGGGTATTATGGTTCCGGCGTGCGGGAATGCAGCTGTACGCCCAGTGCGATCGAGCGCTACCGGCAGCGGATTTCCGGCCCGCTGCTGGACCGCATTGACCTGCATGTGGAAGCCCGCCCCGTGGAGTACGACGCCCTTGCCGCCAAAACCGGCGGTGAGCCGAGCGCTGACATCCGCACGCGAGTGGCCGCGGTACGCGCCATGCAGGCCCAGCGCTACAAAGGCCTTGGCTTTACCTGCAACGCCCAGCTGCCCAGCGGTATGCTGCGCCGCTACTGCCCGCTTGCGCCCGCCGCTGAAAAGCTGCTGCGCGGTGCGTTTGAACGCATGGGCTACAGCGCCCGCGCCTATGACCGCATCCTGCGCGTGGCCCGCACCATTGCCGACATGAACGGTGTGGAACAGATCGGCGCTGCAGAGTTGATGGAAGCGCTGCAATACCGGAGAATGGACAGGGCGGTGGGCAAATAAGTGCTTGACCTTATTTGCCCAATGAATAAATAATAAAGAATAATTAAAAATGTTGGTGGACCGCGTTGCTGGCGCAACGCTCAAAAAATATTAGAGTTCTGTCAAATATAGAGCACTAATATTTCTGAGCCGTGCGCAGCACTGCGGTCCACCTGCATTATTCTTTATTCTTTTTTCATTATTCTTTCTATTTCGCTCGTTCCTTTTCGGAACGGGCGAAATAGAACATCCACTGCTGCAAAATTCCGGCGTTGCCATAGGCTGAGAATGGGTTCTGCCCGGCGTAATGCTGGTCGATCACACGCTGGATCCACACATCCACGGGGGCACACTCCATGCGGCCATAAGCAAACAGGGCCACGCAGTTGGCCACCTTGATGCCCACGCCGTGCTGCTGCATCAAAGCTTCCAGCAGCCGGGCATCGGGCAGGGCTTCCAGCGCGGCAAGGTCCAGCGTTCCCACTGCAACCGCCTGGGCGGCAGCCAGAACATACGGGGCGCGGTAGCCCAGCGCGCAGTCCCGCAATGCCTGCTCCCCTGCCGCGGCGAGCGCCTGCGCCGTTGGGAACGCATACAGCACTTTCCCGCCCGGCTGCAACAGCGGCGCACCGTACCGGGTACACAGCGTTTCCACGCAAGCCTGAATGGCCGGGATATTTTTGCGCTGGCTGATGATAAAGGTAACCAGCATCTCCCAGGCGTCCTGGCGCAGAATGCGGATGCCCGCCCCGGCCCGGGCCGCTGCGCAAAGGTAGGCATCCTGTTTGGGCACCGCGGCGCGGATGGCCGCATAATTGCGGTTCAAATCAAAATAGCGGTGCCAAAAGCCCTGCCATTCTTCCGGGGTACAGCTAGCTGTATACGTATCACCGCTGCCGGGCTGCAGGTACAAAAGCTTATCCCCTGCCAAAAACCGCCAGCCCTGCGGCGTTTGCGCAATGCGGAACGCCTGGCCGCTGGCGGCTATTTTTTGCAGATCGAAATCATCCGGTATCGTTACGGTCATGGCTCGCGCAGCACCTCCAGCATGCGGCGGGCGCTGCCTTCCCACGAGTATTTTTGCAGTACGGCGGCGGCATCCCGGCCGGGGGTTACATGGTCCACACTGCCGTGGTTGGTGGAAAGGTCAATGTAATCGGCGTGGGAGCCGTAAATTTCCCGCATGCAGGGGGTATTGCTCACCATCACGCGTGGAGCACCGCAGGCGATGGCTTCCAGCGGGGGGATGCCGAACCCCTCATACAGCGTGGGGAACAAAAACGCCTTGCAGTTTTTCATCAGGCTTTTGGCTTCGCCGTCCGTCACATAGCCAAGGTACATCACGTTGTTCAGGTGGTCCAACCCCAGGGCAGCGGCCTCTTTGGCAAGGCTGCCGCCGCCCGCAATGGCAAACATGACCTGAGGTTTGCTCTGCGCAGCGCGCAGCACCCAGGGAAAGTTCTTATTTTTAAGCAGGTTGGACATTGAGAAATAATACTCGCCCTTTTTCAGCTGCGGCCACTTGCTGTACTCACCAAACAGCATGGGGTCAGGGCGCACGCGCTGCATATGCTGCCAGGCGTTATACACCACGGTGATTTTTTCGGGGTTCACATGGTAATATTTCACGATCTCGCTTTTGGAAAATTCCGAGACCGTCACGATCTTTCTGGCCTTTTTGGCAATGGCCGCATACTGCATGCAGTGCCAGACAGCGCTGGTGCGGCCGCGCAGGTCGGTATAAAAATCCGGGCGGGCCTTATAGCACACATCATGCACCACGGCAATGCCCTCGTTCCCACGGTGGAACATGGGAATAACGTTGCACATGCCCAGCCAGCAGCGCCCGCTTTGGGCCAGATATCGGCCATACACCCGCTGCCAGCCCAAAATGCCGCTGGACTGCGGCAGGGTAACAACCTTGATATTGCGGTATTCGGGAACGATGCAATCCGGCGGAACCGCCACTTCCAGCTCGCCGGGTTCCAGCATGGGGTCCATGGCAGCGAGTATTTCCCGCGCATAGCGCTGGATGCCGGAAAGCTGCTGCACAAAAAACGAACCGTCTACTGTATACTTGGGCATTTTCATTCTCCTTATAAACGGCACCGCGTTACTGCGTCAGGATGCCGTATTGGTATTTGCACTGCAAAATGCGCTGCACGCTTTCGTCCAGTCGCTGCTGGGGGATGGTACCATCCTGCACAGCTTCCAGCACGGCGGTATAGGCATTGGCAAGGCCGTTGGGCATCAGCAGCAGGTCTGCACCGGCCTGCAGCGCCTTGACCGCCGCCTGGCCGGGGGTATACGCATCGGTGATGGCCTGCATCGCCAGCGAATCCGTCACGATCAAGCCCTGATAGCCCAGCTCCCCGCGCAAAAGATCGGTCAGCATGACGCTGGAAAGGGAGGCCGGGGTATCGTCCCCTGTTACCTGCGGCACGGTAATGTGGGCCGCCATAATCAGCGGAGCATTGTTCACATTTTGGGCAAAGGGCACCAGCTCACAGCTGCGCAGGTCATCCAGCGTTTTGTTCAGCGTTACGGTGCCAACGTGGGTATCCTCGCTGGTATCGCCATGGCCGGGGAAATGCTTGAGGGTGCAGGCAATGCCCGCATCGGCAAACCCGGCGCACGCCCCGCCCACAAGGTCGGCGGCGGTCTGCGGTTCACTGCTGAACGCGCGGGTACCGATGACCGGGTTATCGGGGTTGGTGTTCACATCGGCCACAGGGGCAAAATCCAGGTTAAAGCCGTATTCTTTTAAGTAGCCGCCAATGGTGCGGCCCATGGCGCGGGCATCTTCCGGGTTACCGGATGTTCCCACCGCCGCAGCGCTTTCGTATTGGGGCAGGTCAAACGCGGCATTGTTGGCAAGGCGCGCCACCAGGCCGCCCTCCTCATCAATGGCAGTAAAGAGCGGCGTATCGCTCGCCTGCTGCAAATCGTCCAGGAATTGGGTGATCTGCTGCGGGCTTTCCAGATTTTTGCCAAAGATCACCACGCCGCCCACCGGGTACTCCGCCAAAGTCTGGCGCATGGCATCCGTCAGTTCGGTCACGCCGTCCGCCTTGGCATCGTTGATCTGGTCCTGCGTCTGGCTCAAGTCCAGGGAATCGGGTCGAACAAGAAAGAGCTGCCCCACCTTTTGTTCCAGCGTCATCTCCTCCAGCAGCTGCTGCACGGGGTCCGGCTCCGGGGTGGGCTGTTCCGTGGGTGCTGCCTGCGTGGTTTGGGCCTGCTGTGTTGGTGCTTCGGTCGGCTGGGCCGCCTTATTGGGGAGTACATCTTTTGGGGCAGCAGAACAGGCGCACAAGGCTGCCGCCAAAACGGTTGACACAAATGCCGCGAATCTTTTTTTCATCCTTACCGCCCCTTGTTGTTTGTCTAGGGTGTATCCTCTAATAAGATAAACGAAGAAGTCATCCAAATTGTTACATAAAAAGGCATTTTTCCTATCCATATTTTCACAGGGAAATATCTTTGCCTTAAGTTGGCTGGCGCACAATGTGCGCCCCTGCGGTCACTATAGGGAAATGCCATTTTCCCCGCACAACGTGCCCTGCTGCATATGCTGGCCTTGCGGCGTGTTTTATTGTATTTTGATTATACCATGCCTCGCGGCAGAATGGAACGGAATTTACAGGAATCAAGTGGTAAAATCCGCATTACTCTGCAAAAAGCCCCCGGCACAGTGGTTTGGCACCGTGCCGGGGGCTTTGCATTGGTTCAGGCTTTGCTGCCGGACCGATTATTCATCATCAACGGTATTGTCATTGCCAACCGGGTCTTCGGCGGCAACATCGGCGGTTTCGGGGGTAGCTTCCTCCTCGGCTTCCAGCGCTGCCTTGTCATAGGCAAAGGCGTTCAGGGCGTCAGTGCTCACTTCATACACAACGTCTGCTGCGCCGGAGCTGCGCAGGTAGCACAGGGTATCGTCCTCGGCGTCGTTGCCGCCAAAGCTGCACTGGATGCTGGTGCCGTCCGATGCGATCAGGGTAACGATGGCATTGGGGGTATCCAGACCATACACGGCATCGGCCTGCGGTTCGGTCACGCTCCACTTGGTTTTCAGATCGCAGATGGTGCTTGCCATCTTTTTGACGATATCCTGATCCAGGTTATACTCCGCATCATCGGTCAGCGTCCAGGTGCCGTCATTCTGGGCAAAGCTCAGGGTTCCGCCGTTGGCGGTCTGCACCACCATCTTGGTCACATCGTCCACATCTATGTCCGTAATGCTCTGGGCGGCGTACAGCTGCTTTGCGGTTTTGCAGATGCCGCTCAGGGCCGAACTGTCCAGCGTATACACCGGGCCGTCTGCGCTCAGGCGGGCATACCAGTTGTTTGTGATGGAGTTCTTGCTGCCAACGGTCAGCGTCCATTCGGCATCCGCCGTTTTCAGGCTCAGCTCATAGGTCGGGGTATCAAAGCCCATGCTGGCAACGTCGGCGTCATCGCCCAGTTCGCGCAGCGCGGTCAGGGCGGTCATGCTGTCGGCAACGCCTTGGGCCTTGCTCTGGTCAAGGGGCAGCGTGGGGTCAGAATCCAGCGTCCAGGTATCATCCGTTTTGGTCAGGGCGGATTCCAACGTTGCGCCATCGCTGGCGTCTTTGTAGGCGATCGCGGTCACACTGTCAGCATCCAGGCTGCACAGCGCAATGCTGGTATTCTCTTCCTCGGTGTCTGCATGGTTCAGCACGCCAAGGGCAACGCCCAGCACAACCACCACGGGAACCAGCACAAAAAGGGGCAACATTTTCTTTGTGTTCATTGGCTGTTATCTCCTAAGGTTTCTGCGGCACTGGAAATATCAACGGCGGCGGCGCACCAAGGTGATGGCGATACCGGCCACGATAAAGGCCAGCGGCACCACAATGGTAAACAGCAGGCCAAGCAGCATGGTGGCCTTGGCAGGTACCGTCAGGGTTTCGGCGCTCATGCTCTTGCTGTCAATCACCACACCGTTTTCTTCGCCGGTCATCCAGTTCACGGCGCTGGTCAGCAGCTGGGCATTGCCGCCGGAAACCGCGCTGTTCATCTGGCTGTTCAGCATGTTGGGGCAGTTCACCCACACCACTTTGGCGCCGGTAGCGCTGTTGCTGGCGGCAACGGCAATGTTAAAGGGGCCGTTGGGGTCATTTGCTCCCTGCTCGGCGGTGGTAGCCTCGGCGTAATCCTGCATGGAGTATGCCGTGCTGCTGGTGCTCAGCAGGGTGGTCAGGGTCAGGTCATCGGTGCTGTCGCCTTTCACAATGCCCTGTGCCACGGGGGTAAAAACATACATGCCGTCAGTTATGCCCGCGGTGATATCGTTGGAGCTCAGGCTCGGCAGCAGGTAGGTCTGCGGGTAACGGTAAGCGTAATAGTTGCTGTCATTTTCAATCACAAGGCCTTCCTGGCGGGTCATGCCGTATTCTGCCAGCAGGGCATCCAAATTGGGGGTATCCACTGTCAGATCAGTGGTCACAAACAGGTTGCCGCCGTTTTCCAGATAGGTCTTGATGGCAGCAGCATCCAGGGTGGAAAGGTCCGCCTGCGGGTCGTTGATCAGCAGGGCAGCGGCATCTTCGGGCACTGTATCGGTGGTCAGCAGGTTCAGGTCCTGCACGGTAACGCCGGAATTATCCAGCGTTTCGGTAAAATCGCTTTCCAGGCTGGATTCGCCGTGGCCGGTCAGCTGGTACAGCACATAGCTGTTCTCCCGCGTGACCTTGGCAATGCCGGAGGACAGCGCGTTCTCAGCGGAGAAGCTCATTGTGTAACTGCCGGTGGTATAATAGCTGGAATAATCCGCCGTATACATATCATTGTAGTCCACCACGGTGTGGTTATCCCCGCATACAAGGATCACGCTGGAGGAGCTTGCGTTCTGCGCGTCATACTGCTGTGCAAAGGTGGGGTACAGTGCGGGGTCGCGCTGCTGCCAGGTAAAATGGCTGCTTTCGCCCGCATAGCGGTCCAAAATGCGCGTAATGTTGGAATCCTCGTTGCCGGTTTCCGCCAGGTAATAGGCGGTCACATCGGTGTTCAGTTCCTGCAGCATGGTTTTGGTGGTATCGCTCAGGGTGAACATTTTGCCGGTGGAAATATCAAACTGGGTAAACTTGGTGGGCACCGCGCCCACCACAAGGTTGAGCAGAATTACCAGCACCAGCACCACAACAGCCAGCACGCTGGCGTAAGCACCGCTGCGCAGGCTGCGGCGGCGCGCTGCCTGCTGTGCCTGGTTGGGGGCAGGGGCATTGGCCGCGTTCTTTTTCTTAAAGTTCATCGTCGGAACCCTCCCCTCTTTAATTCCAGCGGCGGCGTTCCAGTGCCTGACCCGTCAGGAAGAGGAACAGCCCCGCCACCGATAGATAATACACAATGCCGGTCACGCTGAACATGCCGCCCACAAAATCCGTAAACGGCTGGAACAGTGCCAGCGCGCCAAGCACGCTGTTAAAGCCGGTCAGCAGCCAGGCCGGGCGCAGCTTAAACAGCAGCACCAGCACCACGGCACCGCCGCAGAACACCGCGCTGCCCGCCGTGACATTTTTGCAGGCCAGACCAACCAGCAGAGCCACAACCGCCAGCACCACGCAGAACACGATGAATGCCAGCGTGTTGCCGCTGGTGAACAGGCTCTTGATGCCGTTCATCAGGTAGCAGATCAGCAGTGCACCAAAAGTAGCCAGGTACGCAACGATCTGGTTTTCCGTCAGGGCGGAGACAAAGGTGCCGATGGCAATGCAGGCAGCGCCCATCAAAAAGTAGGCCAGCCAGGTGGCGTAAGCGCTGGTGAGGGAGATGGTGCCAAAGGCCGTGAGCACCAGCGGCATGATGGCCGCTGCCGCCATGGGCACGGCAAACACCGCCAGCTGGGCAAAGTACTTACCCATCACGATAGAAGGGATACCCACCGGGCTGGTGAGCAGCAGCTGGTCGGTTTTATTGCGGCGCTCATCCGCAAAGCTACGCATGGTCAGCGCCGGCAGCAAAAACAGCATGACCAGTGTGGTAGAATACAAAACGGTTGAAAAATCCGACGTGCCATACACCAGGCAGTTGGCGGAGTAATATAACCCGATAAACGCCAGCATAACACCAATGACAACATAGCCGACCAGGCTGGTGAAATAGCTGCGCAGTTCCCGCTTAAAAATGGCAAACATGGCTCACTCTTCCTCCTTTTGGTCGTTTTCGGCTTCCGGTTGTTCCGGAGTATCATCCGCCGGGGCCTGCGGTTCGGCAGGCTCAGCAGACTGTTCCGGCTGTGCGGCAGTCTCTTCCGGAGCCGGTTCTTCGGTTTCTTCCGGCTGGGCTTCCTCCGGTGCAGTCTCGGTGATCTGCAGGAAGATATCCTCCAAACTCATCGTATCGCTTGTCAGGGACACAACCGGGCAGCCAGCTTCGGCCAGCGCCTTGGAAAGCGCTGCGCGCAGGTCCGCACCGGCGGTGCTGGTGGCGGTAAAGCTGACTTCTTCGCCCTTTTCTGCGGTCACGCGCAGGTCGGTCAGGCCCTCCACCTTGGCGGCAGCGGCCAGGATCTGCTCCTTGGTGCCAAGTGCCGTGGCGGCAATCATGCCGCGGGCAGCCAGCTGGGCGGCCAGTTCTTCCGGCGTGCCTTGAGCAGCCACTTTGCCGTGCGCAATAATCAGCACGCGGTCACAGATCGTCTGCACTTCGCTCAAAATATGGCTGGAAAGGATGACGGTGTGGGTCTCGCCCAAATCGTGGATCAGGTTGCGGATTTCGATCATCTGGGCGGGGTCCAGGCCAACGGTGGGTTCGTCCAGAATGATCACTTTGGGGCTGCCCAGCAGCGCGGCGGCAATGCCAACGCGCTGGCGGTAACCTTTGGACAGGTTGCGGATCAGCCGCTTTTCCATTTCCTGCAATCCGGCGCGCTGCACGGCGTGCTCTACATCCTGCACGCGGTCAGCTTTCTTTTTCATGCCTTTCAGCTCGCTGACAAACAGCAGGTATTCCTGCACGGTCATATCGGTATACAGCGGCGGAATTTCCGGCAGGTAGCCGATGCAGGCTTTGGCCTCCTTGGGCTCTTCCTGAATATCATGGCCGTCAATGGCAACGGTGCCGCCCGTGGGCGCAAGATACCCGGTGATCATGTTCATTGTGGTGGATTTGCCGGCGCCGTTTGGCCCCAGCAGGCCGTAAATACAGCCGTCCTGCACAGTGAAGCTGATATCATCGACCGCGGTGTGTTTTCCGTAACGCTTGGTCAAATGCTTGACTTCGATCAATGGATGCACTCCCCTTTTCTTGGGGGCTGCCCGCCGCAGGGCAGGCGTACCCCTGAACTATCCAGAAGTATACTGCCTATTTGTGAAAATTGTGCGTCGTTTTTTTGCCAGGATGTGAAAATTGTGTGCACATGCAAAAGCACCCCTGCGCGGCTGCAGGGGTGCCAAATCAGCTTATTCTTTTGCTGCTTCGTTTCTTTTGCGGGGGGGGGCAGCTTTACTTTTTCTGTTTTCTCTGCTTTGCTTCCACAATGACGTCCGCAATGTGCATGGCAACATCATCCTTGCTTTGCAGCGGCAGCGCGGTGGAAATGCTTTCGGTAATCAGGGTCACAACGTTGGTATCCACGCCAAAACCGGCGCCGGGCACCTTGACATTGTTGGCCACAATCATATCCATGTTTTTCTTGTGCAGCTTGGCAGTAGAATTTTCGATCAGATCTTTCGTTTCCATCGAAAAGCCGCAGACAAACAACTGCTCCGGCTTGTGCTCGCCGACCCAGCCCAGAATGTCATCCGTGCGTTCCAGCGCAATTGAAAGTTCACCATCGCGCTTTTTGATCTTATCCTGCGCCACCTGGGCCGGGCGGTAGTCCGCCACAGCGGCGGCCATCACCAGGGCATCCGCGTCCATGGCGTTGGCCTTGACGGCTTCAAACAGTTCTGCCGCAGTGGCAAAGGGCACCATTTTGACAAACGGAACCGGCGGCAAGTCGGAAGATGTCAGCAGCGTCACATCCGCGCCGCGCAGCATACAGGCGCGGGCCACGGCATAGCCCATTTTGCCGGTAGAATGGTTGGTCAGGTAGCGCACCGGGTCCATCGGTTCGCGGGTGCCGCCGGCGGAAACCACCACTTTCATGCCCTGCATGTCTTTTTCGTGTTCCAGCTCCCGTGCCACATAGTCCACCAGAACGCCCTCATCGGGCAGGCGGCCGGAGCCCGTATCGCCGCAGGCCAACAGGCCGGAACCGGAGGGAATGACGGTGAAGCCGTAATGCTCCAGCGTTTTCAGGTTATCCTGGGTGATGGGGTTTTCCAGCATATGGGTATTCATGGCGGGGGCCACCAGCTTGGGGCAGCGGGCCGCCAGGGTAACGGTGGTCAGCATGTCATCCGCCAGGCCGTGGGCCAGCTTGGCAATCACATTTGCGGTTGCCGGGGCGATCAGCATCAAATCCGCCGCGTTGGCCAGCGAAACATGGGCCACATCATACTGGAAGTTGCGGTCAAAGGTATCCACAATGCAGCGGTTGTTGGTCAGGGTTTCAAACACCAGCGGGGTGATAAACTCCGTGGCGTTTTTGGTCATCAGCACATGCACATTGGCGCCGGCTTTGGCCAGGGCATGGGCCACATTGGGCATTTTATAAGCAGCAATCCCGCCGGTAATGCCCAGCACAATGGTTTTGCCTTTCAGGTTCATGATAACACATCCTTATATTTGGCCGGGCTTCTGGCTGCCCGTATTGTTCTGCTTTTAAGTATATCCTGCCGGGGGGCAAAAGTAAAGGGAATTCAACAGTTGGCAAACGGGCTGCGAACTGCTATAATAAACTGTAATTTTACATTCTGCGCATTTTATACTTTTATAACAGGGCAATCCTGCATCATTCTAAGCCTATCGGACGGGAAACATTGCCGGGTTGCCAAGGATACGAGGTTTTACCCTATGATTCTGGCAGTTGATATCGGTAACAGCAACATCTGCATTGGCGGGCTGGATGGCATGAAGGTGCTGTTCACCGCGCGCATGGTCACCCGCCCGCGCTGCACCGGGGATGAATACACCGCCGAGCTGAAATTTCTGCTGGGCCGCCTTGGCGTTACCCCCGAAGCCTGTGAGGGCGTTATTGTGTGCAGCGTGGTGCCCGACCTGACCAAAGTTCTGGCCGATGCCTGCACCCGGCTGACCGGGCGCAAAGCCATGCTGGTCAGCCCTGCACTGAACACCGGGCTGACCTTTGCGGTGGACGAGCCGGACCGCGTGGGGCGGGACCGCATTGCCGATGCCACCGCAGCCGCCGCCCACTATCCCCTGCCCTGCATGACGGTGGACCTTGGCACGGCCACCACCTATAATGTCATTTCCTCCAAGCGGGAATTTTTGGGCGGGTTCATTTTGCCCGGCGTGCAGACCAGCCTGCGGGCCATCAGCAGCGGCACAGCGCAGCTGCCGCCTATCTCGCCCGAAACGCCGGATCACCTGATTGGCCGCAACACGGTGGAATGCCTGAACAACGGCGTGATGTTTGGCACCGCAGCCATGCTGGATGGCCTGGCAGCCCGCGTGGAAGCCGAACTTGGCGAGCCGCTGACCGTGGTTGCCACCGGCGGCCTGGCCCCCTGCATCATGCCCTGCTGCACCCGCAAGGTGATTTATGATTCTGACCTGTTGTTCAAGGGGCTGGCGATCCTGTACAGCAAAAACGCCGAATAAGCGCGTTTACACGTTTTGTATTCTGCCCATTATCAGAAAAGGGACCGGCATTTTCTGCCGATCCCTTTTGTTTTATGTATTTCCCGAATGGTTTACATATCCGGCGTAACCATCACAGCGCCGTAATTGCGCACGCTGAGCACATGGCAACTGCCTGCACCAAACACACCGTCAATGGCGTTCTTGTAGGTTTCCAGCAGTGCCAGCGGTACAAACGCCTGAATGGTACCGGCAAAGCCGCCGCCCTGCAAACGCCATGCGCCGCGGCCGTTCAGCACCTTCTGGCTGATGGCCAATGCCAAAGGCACGCCCTGCTCCTGCGGGTTCTTGATGCTGTAGGCGTTCTGGTTGAACTCAAAGCTGGAATGGCCGCCCTCAATGATCAGCTGCAGGAAGCGGTCAAAATCATCTGCCTTGATGGCTTCATAGATTTCCCCGGCGCGGCGGCTGTCATTATAAAAATGGATGGCGCGCACCACGGCGCGGTCGCCGGTCACTTTGCGCACTTCGGGGATGGCTTTCAGGAAGGTTTCCTCGTTCACATCGCGCAGGACCTTTTTGCCAAAGAATGCAGCAACGCTCTCCATCTCGCGGCGCACAGCGGCATAATCATCGGTCAGGTCAGCGTGGCTGCCCTTGGTATCGCTGATGCAGAGTGCAAAGCCCTTGGCTGCCAGATCAAACGGAACTTCGCGCACGACCGGATGGCCCACTTCCTTAAAGTCGATGGTGATGACCTTTCCCACGGCGCAGGCGGTCTGGTCCATCAGGCCGCAGGGCTTGCCAAAGAAAACATTCTCAGCATACTGGCTGATCATGGCGTTTTTGACCTGGTCGAAACGCTTCATGTCATTATCGTTGTACTCGCCGCGGAAGATAGCACCCATGCACACCTCAAAGGCAGCCGAGCTGGACAAACCGGAACCGCCCAGAACGTCAGAGGTGGTGTAGCAGTCAAAGCCGCCCACCTTGCCGCCGTCTTTCACAATGCCGGCAGCCACGCCACGGATCAGGCTGGCACTGTGCTCTGCTTCAACGGGCTGCGGGGTCAGGTCGCGCAGATTCACATCGTCGATCTTACCAAAGCCGTGGGAAATCACGCGTACAACGTTCTCGTCATTCTTGGCAACCACAGCAATGATATCCAGGTTTACGGCAGCTGCAATCACCACGCCGTTGTTATGGTCGGTATGGTTGCCGCCGATCTCGGTGCGGCCGGGTGCCGAGTACAAACATACTGTGCGGCCCGTGCCAAAGTTTTCTTCAAAATGGTCAATCATATCCACATAACGGACACGCTGGGCTGCCACAGCAGCAGTGTCTGCCCCATACAGCTTAGCAAAAGCCTGGTCGTAACCGCCGTTCAAGATATTCTGTTTCAGTTCCGCACTCGTTGCCATCGTTCATACACCTTTCTTCGTTTGGCTGCCCCTTGTAAAACATGCACAAAAACAGCGTGTGCTTTTTAGCAATGCAGCGCATTTTAGGCCAGTATCACGGCTTCTTGTACTCAGTATAACAAATTTTAGCAGGATGTAAACATCTTTTTTCAACGCGATTATGGACTTTTGATGAATCTTCTGATATAATGGTAAAAAATATGCTCCATCCTGTTCCGGCCTGCTGCGGCGGGCCCCGTTTTGGGAGCAGAATGGCGAACCACAACCAGATTTTGCAAGAGTGAGGGATTTGGTATGCCGACCATCGCAAAGCAATCTTATAAGCAGAGCTATACCGATAATGTAGAGCTTTCCATTTTTAATTGTGGCCACGAATACTGCCAGCCGGGCCACACCTGGGGCCCCGGTGTGCGTGACCATTACCTGATCCATCTTGTTGTTGCGGGCAAAGGTGTGTATCAGGTCAACGGCGCTGCCTATAATTTGCAGGAGGGTGATCTCTTCCTCGCCAAACCCAACCAGCTCATCACCTATGCGGCAGATGAAACCGACCCGTGGGAATATTACTGGGTCGGCTTTAACGGTGCCTGCGCCAACAAGCTGGTGCAGCAGACCCCGTTCAGTGATGTGCAGCCCGTGCACCACTGCAAAGACCCCCAAAGCACCCGTGAAACCATTTATAATATCTACCTGGCCCGCGGCCCGGAACCGCAGTGCGAAGCCCTGATGACCGGCTACCTGTACCTGTTCATGGCCCAGCTGATGAAGGAAGCGCGCGAAGCCATGCCCAACACGCCGTCTTCCAGCAGCCAGTATGTGCTGGCCGCTATCAAGTATATTCAGTTCAACTATTCCCATGATATTTCGGTAGATGACATCGCCAAGGCGGTTGGGGTCAGCCGCAGCCATCTGTACCGCGTGTTCATGTCCAATGTAGGCCAAAGCCCGATTGACTATTTAACGGGCTACCGCATCAGCGAAGCCTGTTCCCTGCTGAAAAACACCGGGCTTTCCATCGCCGAAATCGCGGTCTCCGTCGGCTTTTTTGACCAGTTCTATTTTTCCCGCGTGTTCAAAAAGGTCAAGGGCGTGCCCCCCAGCAAGTATCTTGCTGCGCTGGAAAAAGACCCGCAGCTGGGGCTGGTATAAGCCATTTTTACACAATGTCCCACCATACGGCAGCACCTTGCTTTTTGGTGCTGCCGCTCAGTTTTTACCGGCAGATTGATATATTTGCCATAACATTAGAGCAAACGGAGCAAACCATGTCTTTGAAGAAAAATCAGATTTTTGAAACCACGATTGAAAGCCTTTCCAGCGATGGCAGCGGCGTTGCCCATGTGGAGGGGCAGGCCGTTTTTGTGCCCGGCGCGGCACCGGGGGATGTGATCCGCTGCCGCATTGTAAAGGCATTGAAAAGCTATGCTTTCGGCCGCATTGACGCGATTTTAGCCCCCGGCCCCGGCCGCGTTGCGCCGGATTGTGCCGTGTGCACTCCCTGCGGCGGCTGTGGCCTGCGCCATTTGAGCTATGCCGCGGAATGCGAAGCGAAAACTGACTTTGTGCGGGATGCTTTTGCCCGCCTTGGCGGCTTTGATGTAAGCAGCTTTGAGTTTTCGCCCGTTCTCGCCCTGACGGACCACACCGCACACTACCGCAATAAGGTCCAGCTGCCCGTTGGGCTGGATGCCGATGGCCATGTTGTGACTGGCTTTTACGCCGGGCGCACCCACCGCATCGTCCCCTGCCCCGATTGCAAATTGCAGCCGGAATGGATGAATGCCCTGGCCCGCCGGGCCTGCGCCCTGCTGGAAGCCAACGGCATTGCCCCCTATGACGAGGAAACCGGCAAGGGCCGCGTGCGCCATTTGTATATGCGCCAGGGCTGGCACAGCGGTCAGCGCCTGCTGTGCTTTGTGGTAAACGGCAACGGCCTGCCCAACGAAGCCGAGATCTGCCGCACCTTGCAGCAGGAGTTTGAGCTGACCACCGTGCTGATCAACCGCAATACCGCCCGCACCAACGTGATTTTAGGGCGGGATACCCGCACCGTGCTTGGCCCCGGCGTGATTGAGGATACTTTGGCCGGCGTGCCCATCCAGATGGGTGTGCATGAGTTTTATCAGGTCAACACCCCCGCTGCCGAGCTGCTGTATGCCAAAGCGCAGGAGTTTGCCGGGCTGCAGCCGGATGACTTTTTGCTGGACCTTTACTGCGGCATGGGCACCATCGGCCTTTCGATGAAGCCGCACTGCCGCCGCCTGGTCGGCGTTGAGGTTGTGCCGCAGGCAGTGGAAGGTGCCAAAGCCGTTGCTGCGCATCTTGGCCTGCCCCCGGAGGAAGCTGATTTTTACTGCATGGACGCCGGCGAAGCCGCGACCCGCCTTGCCAGCGAGGGTGCCCACCCCGATGTGATCGTGGTGGACCCGCCGCGCAAAGGCTGCGATAACGCCACCCTGACCGCCATTGTCCAGATGGCCCCACGCACCCTCGTCATGGTCAGCTGCAACCCCTCCACCGCCGCCCGCGATGCTAAGTTCCTGTGTGAACAGGGGTATACGCTGGAAAAGGTTCAGCCCGTGGATTTGTTCCCAAGGACAAGGCATGTGGAGTGCGTACTTCAAATGACAAAATGAGCATGTCTGACTACTTTATTTGCTAAGTCTAATTGCTTCAATATGAGGAGGAATTTTATATGCCTGCAACGATCGAAGTTAATAAGCAAAGTGTCAAGCAGCTTCTCGAAAGTGGTAAAGAACATCCCTTTGTTATCCCTGAATATCAACGTCCTTACGCCTGGACTGAAGAGCAAATCGAAACACTCTTTGATGATTTGTGGGATTTCACCACAAGCGAAGATGGCGGTTCTGATGGTAAAAGTACTTATTTTCTCGGCAGCATTGTAGCATATGAAAATGAGAACGGCGAGCAGGAAATCATTGACGGCCAACAACGCATTACATCGCTGTTCCTTTTATTGCGCGCTATTTATACCATGTTAAAAAAGGCCGACTCGCAATCGAAAGAAGCTAAAAATTTTATAACACAAATTGAGCCCGCTTTGTGGCGTACCAATAAATTGACTGGTGAGGTCGATTATTCTAACATTTTATTGTATTCTAAAGTTCTAAATAATGAAGGCAACGAAATTCTCAAAAGCATTCTGATGTCCGGCATTGCCTCGCCTAATGCAGCGGATAATTATTCCAAAAACTATATCAAGTTCCAGAATTTGCTTCTTGGTGTCGCGCAAAATAATCCGCTTATGGTTTATGAATTCATTTATGTTATCCTTAACAAAGCAATCCTCCTGCCAATTACCGCTGACACACAAGACACCGCTTTGACTATTTTTTCTACTCTAAATGACCGTGGTCTTCCTCTTTCTGATGCAGACATTTTTAAGGCCAAGATATATAACCATTTATCCACCGCGGATAAAGCAATTTTTATCGAGCGCTGGAAAACTCTTGACGAGCAAGCCTCACACGCAGGTGAAAGCATTCAGCAATTATTTTATTACTATATGTTCTATCTCCGCGCGCTTGAGAAAGATATTAACAGCACCGTTCCCGGCGTTCGAAAGTACTATTCTGCTCAAAAGTTCCAACGCCTTTACCAGCCTGAGCTACTAGATAATTTGTTCATCATCCTCAACCTTTGGAAAGTTGTTAACCGGCATGAAGTCCTCGACAACGAGCCATGGTCCGAAAGCATTTCCATCCTGCAAACATTAGATACTCTCACATCTTATCCAAATGAATTTTGGAAATATCCTGTAATAACTTATTATTTAACGTATCGCTCACTCCCTGATTTTTCTTTGAAATTCGAGAAATTTCTTAACAAACTCCTAAAAGAACTTTTAACGAAGTACATTCTTATGCCAACTATCAATGCCGTTAAAAGTGATATTATTCGGTTAAATGTCGAGATTATTTCTTCCTCCATTCCACCATTCGATTTTAAAAGTATTGACACCAGCCAACTTGACAACAAAATCAAAAATCCGCACCGTAATGCGGTAAGAATGCTATTAAAAATTATTGCTTACAAATCGCAAACTTCTTTGCTCCCTGACAAGTGGGAGATTGAGCATATTTTTCCGCAGAAGTGGCAAACCAATTTCTTTCTCGATGTGCCTGATGACATTATTAAGGAAAAAATTGAGCATATTGGAAACAAGCTTCCCTTTGAAAAGCAGCTTAATATTACGGCTGGAAACGGGTATTTCAAAAAGAAAAAAGTCGAATATGCGAAATCACATATTGTCATTACACATGATATGTCTAACTCCGATTTGATGGACTGGAATCTTGACAACATTGTAGAGCGTGATGTTCGCGTTACAGATGATGTTCTCAAAACACTAAATCAATGGGAGAATGATTATTCTGCACTTCAATCCCAAAACCGTACGCTTGACACCCCTTCCCCAGAACAGCTTGCTGTTATTGCGCAATTTAAGGAGAAGGGTTGGATTTAACCGCATTACTCCCCCTTTTGTTCAAATTCTGTTCCGAAGTCGTTCACGATTTAACCATAAATACATGCGATAATAATTGACATATTACAAAACGGTGTATCCGCTAACAACGCGACGGCCTGTTTTTTGGCTTTTGGGGTACACCTGTATTCAAAAGGATGGCGTGTTTAAGATGAAGGCATGGTTCCAGCGTTTTATGTCCGGGCGGTACGGCAGTGATACTTTTGGCAACTTTTTGTGCGTAACGGCGCTGGTCTGCCTGGTAATTGGGCTGTTTGTGGG
>ERZ1026858.709-NODE-709-length-17772-cov-53.954451_pt1 | contig 17772 bp, 8 predicted proteins | sample MGYA00380159_ERZ1026858 | MGnify/ENA primary metagenome ERZ1026858 (study PRJEB33269, sample SAMEA4719795) | human gut metagenome | biome: human-associated habitat; feature: organic feature; material: feces | place: Cameroon | collected 2013-10 ...
AGGCGGCCCGACTGAGAGTGCTCTCTTCGATGTTCGAGGAAGACGAAATGCCAGTAACCCATCTCTTCAGAAGCATCCGGGAAATGCCGATGCTGGAGCAGAAGGCCTTGCAGCTAGCAAAGGGACGGGTGCTGGATATCGGTGCCGGAAGCGGTTGCCATACGATCGAACTTCAAGAGAAGGGACTGGCAATAAAGGCGATTGATATTTCGCCCTTGAGCTGCGAAGCGATGAAGCTGAGAGGGGTGAAGGATGCGGAATGCATCAATCTCTTCGATCCACATCTGAGCAGCGGAAATCATTCCGGAGAGAATCAGGAGAATCATTCCGGAGAGAATCAGGAGGCTCATTCTGAAAAGAACCAGGAGACTCATTCTGAAAAGAACCAGGAGCAGTTTGAAGGCGGGTTCGATACGATTCTCCTTCTGATGAACGGAACGGGAATCGCCGGAAAGATAGAGCATCTCCCTGCCCTCTTCCAGCGCCTGAAGGCGTTGCTGAATCCGGGCGGTCAGATTCTCATCGATTCCTCTGATCTGAAATACATCTACGAGAATGAGGATGGAAGTTTCGACATCAATCTGAACGGTGCCTATTACGGAGAAGTGGATTATCAGATGATCTACAAGGATGTAAAGGGCGACCGCTTCGACTGGCTCTACGTGGATTTCCCATTGCTCAAGTCCATTGCCGAAACCTGCGGCCTGCATGGTGAACTCGTGGCAGAAGGCGAACACTACGACTATCTGGCCAAGATTTTTTAAAAAAGGTGTTAAAGGAGTTAAGGAGTTAAAGGAGTTAAGACAATGGTCTTTTGGCGTAGTTTTTAAACTACAAAACATATGTCTTAACTCCTTTAACTCCTTTAACTACTTGACATTATTTTCCAAGATTACTTCTTTTTGGTAGATTTGTTCTTATCAGATTTAGCATCGTCCTTCTTGTCCTTCTTCTTGAACAGATTCTTCACCGAATCAATGCCTTTATTCAGAACGCCTGCCTTCTGCAAGCCTACCATACCTTCTTCCTCGAAAGCATGCTGCTCTCGCTCGGTACCCATAGCCATAGGAGAACACAACTTTGAGCCTTTTCCGTAAGATACACTGAAGGTCATACGGCCGTCCTTCAACTTACCTACCTTGCCACGTCCGCCAAAGGAGCCATCGCTATTATACCAGTCGAAGGTAGTAACATCGCCAACGGTCTTGACATTCTTCATATCTCCGCAGTCAGAATATTCACCGCCATCGCAGTCAGGAAGGAACTTCTTGTTCTTGAGGTCGATGATATAGCTACCACCCACACCCTTCTTGGTCTGAACATCATAAATACCATAAACAAAATTCTTCTGAGCTGAAATGCCGAGCGACATCATCAGGCAACAGATAATCATCAGAATCTTTTTCATATCATTCACTATTAAATTAATAAATTCGTTATTTCAAGTTTCGCCAGTTAGCTCCACACGCCCTGTAAGGGCAAAAGCCCCTAGCCCAGGGCAACGCCCTGGGGATAATAGCAATCAGCAAGACGCCCTGTAAGGGCAAAAGCTTTGTATATTGCCTGGTACTTGAAAGCTTTTGCCCTTATAGGGCGACAGGTCTACATCCATAAATACCCAGGGCGTTGCCCTGGGCTAAGAGCTTCTGCCCTTTCAGGGCGTGCTGTTCAAACCTTGCTTCTGCCCTTTACCTTTCCCTTCGGCCGATGACCGTTGGTTCAGGGCGTGCTGTTCAAACCTTGCTTCTGCCCTTTACCTTTCCCTTCGGCCGGTGACCGTTGGTTTAGGGCGTGCTGCTTCTAGAAGCAAGCAGAATTGCTCTGACCGAACGCTTTCTGAGAGCAAAAATAACATTTTTCTCTGTATTCTCCAAACAATTCGAAACTTTTTTATCTGAAAAATAATAGTGTGCGATAACAGTCCTATTTGATCGCCGAAATCGTGACATCAGAGAAATCGTTCATCAGGTCAAGAATCTCCAAGGTATGGAAATCCTTCTTCGCCTTCACTTCGATATTCGCCTCCAGGAATTCCTCCTTGGAGAATCGGCGCTCTTTCAGTTCGTAGGAATGCACATCCATTCCCTTCTGCTTGATCTGCTTGATAAATTCCTTCACGCTCTCACGAGACGGGGCTGAGAAATTCAGTTCGATGGTAGTAGTTCCCAACGGCGGAATCCAATAGTTCAGCACCTCCAGTCCCAGCAGCACCATCACCGTGGTAAGAGCCGCCGCCACATACATGCCGGTTCCGCACGCCAATCCGATGGCCGCCGTCACCCACAGACCAGCCGCCGTAGTCAATCCTCTCACCACATTCTTCTGGAAGATAATCGTTCCGGCGCCCAGGAATCCGATGCCCGAAACCACCTGTGCCGCCACACGCGAGGAATCCTTCAGATCCACTCCGAATCCAAACTGCGAAACCACACAGAAAAGCGCACTTCCCAATGCCACCAGGAAGTGGGTGCGGAAACCAGCCTCCTTGGCACGGTATTCACGCTCTATTCCGATCGCTCCTCCCAGAACCAGCGCAAGCGAGAGGCGGATGGTAAGGTCTATATAGGTTGCATCCATATCTTTGTCCTTTCTTTTTTAAAGATGAAATAAAAAGATGAAAAAGCACCACAAATGCTTCATTTTGATGTTGTCAATGCAAATATACAACTTTTATTCTGAAAAAGCATCGTTTTTATTCTGAAAAGCATCGTTTTTTAGTTATTTTTTCTCATCAGACAGAAAAATTAAAAAAGGGAAGTGCCGAAACGACACTTCCCCATGGATTGAATTAGTTATATAATCATCTATCTCGCGACAGGTTGACTATCAGATTTACTTATAGATTTCTACGTCATCTACTGCGATATATGCAGGTGCATTATAACCATACTCTCCCTTCATATCGCCAGAAGCCTCATAGTTTACCTTCAAGCTGCTGATTTCACCAAGAGAAGAGAGGTCAACATACTGCCAGTTCTTCAAAGAGTTTGTACCTTCCTGAACAGTATATTTAACAGAACCTGTAGATGTAGTACCATCAGCCTTGAAACCTTCGAACACTACAGAGATTTTGGTTGAGCTTGTTGCCTTTGTACAGTAGCCATTGCCATTAGCCATCACATTGAGGAAGTAGGTACCATTGGTAATCCAAAGTCCCTTCACGGTGTGAGCCTTACCGTCCTTGAAATCAAGAACAGGAGCATTATATCCATCTATTGAACCAAAAATCATCAAGAAGTTGCTGCCAGAATGAGCTGCAAGATCAGTAGGAATAGAAAGCTGAGTATTAGATGTACCTTCAGCGATGGTACTATGATAATTAGACACAGCAGCACCACCATTCCAATAAGCCCATGAGCCATAGCCATTATTAATCTTTGAGTGCAAAGAAGTTGCAGCATCTGTCCACTCATAAACACCATTATCCTCTGTAAAGCCACTACCACTCTCTCCATAGAGCAATTTGCCTCCATACTGAGGATTATCAATCAATGCATTCCAGTTGCTACCCTCGAAAGTGATGGTCTCATACTTAGGAGTGTTGTCATCGTCGTCGTCACTACATGCTGTGAAGAAACTAGTGGCACACACAAGTGCCAACAAATAAAAATACTTTTTCATCATTGTTGTTTTGTTTATTACTAAAATTATCTTATTATTAATCTTCTCTTTCTACTCTTGGCACTGATTGACTTCTGGAGATGCAGGTCCTCAGCCCCACTCACCTCGGTAGAAGTCTCACCTAGCCAACCACACATTTGATTCTGTGCACTATACACTCTCACGAAGTCGATGTGGTCGAGCGCCACAGGCTTGCGATTCTTATCAACTGCCCATGAAATATCGAAGCTACAGCCATCGATGTCGCTATTGCTCACATTGTCAACATATCCATATCGGAAGGCATCGCAAACCCAAAGACTTCCATTGCCGCTGGTATCATGACCATTACGTGGCAAAAGGGTACCCACGAAGCGTAATGGACTCGACAACCACAAAGGGAAATATTCCTGGGCATGAAAAGTATTGCGATTAACAACTCCATTCCCGCCTTGATTGTCTGTCCATGGAATATCTTGCATGGCATCCTTGGTATAGGTTATCTCATAACCATATACCACCTTGCCCACACTGTCGACATCTGCACTGCCCGAAAGTTCATACCAAGGATCGTCGGGCAAACCATTGCCATTCACATCCTGCGACACCATCACAATGCCAGGCTCGCTATTGTCCTTGAAAGCATTGCCCTTGATGTAAAGGTCTTTTTCACCTTTCACATTCGCTATAGAATGGTCGAAATGGAAGGTGATGTAACCACCATAGGCACCCAGGCTCACCAAACCGCCCTTGTCTCCACCGATGGTTTCGGTACATTTCCTTGCCATCGCCTTAGCATCGTCACCCTCTTCATATTGAGGCATCGTATTGATGAATTGTCCTGGAGCCGGCACATACTCATCCACTGCCAAGATATACTTGCTATACTCCTCGGTAGGTTGACTCGGCTCTGATGACAACTGAGGCGTGCAATAAACAAACGCAGCCTCTGCCGGAATATCGCCCGTCCACACTCGCCAATCGAAGGTGCCATCCGCCTTGAAGTGAAACAACTCACCACTAGATACATAATTCTTAGCATCCATCAGATAGAAATCTTTCTTCTGAGGATTGACGATGATGCCGTATGGCATTTCGATGGATTGTATCTCTGGAGCACTAGACAAGGAATGAGCAATTACCTTGTGTTGGCTGATATTCACGATGCCATACTCTATCGAATTCTTCTGCGAAGTCTCATTCCACTGCACACCTATATAATATAGTGAATCACCCACGATACACATGTTGGAGACCGGCACTTCCAGTTCACCTCCCTTTTCCATCTGCCCTGCAGCATTAGGATTGAGCCAATACAATCGTGAAGGCACCTCCTTGTAGTCGCCTCGGGAACTCACCCATAGCTGCCCATACTTATCGGCACGACAGCGATGCAAGTTGATTGCCACATCAATCTTCCGCTCCTCCTTAAAGGTCTTGAGGTCGATGACGCTCACCGTACGATCGTAGTTGGGATTGCGATAACCGCCACTGTTGGCAACATACAGTTTGCCATGCACAACAGCCAATTCATCGGGCTGATAGCCCACCGTCACCTTGTCCACTACCTTCATGGTCAGCGTGTCCACCTTATAAACAGCTCCCACTTCGGCATCCTGGCGCATATTCACAGGAGCCACATAGGCACTCACATAGGCAAATCCCCCATCAAAGGCAAGGTATCGACAGTTGGGGATGTCTATCTTCGCTATTTTTTTGCAAGTATAGGCATCTGCCACCTCCACCTTGTTGGAGCAGTTGATGACCATCCACAGTTTGGAGCCATATATCTTGATATCATTGCCAACATCACCCAGTTCCTTAATCTCGTTAGGATTGCGTTCAGAGTAGATGTTGCGATGATAAATGACGTTTTCACTATTATCACCCGACAAATCCAGATAGTCGAGGGTAGCCTTGTTGCTGCCCATATTGCCCTGGTTGAGCAAGTAGAGTCCCATGACATCGCCCTTCTCTGCCTTACTGCCTGTATCCTCAGGCTCAGATGAGATGACGGTGTCGCTATCCCGACACGACTGCATACATAGAGCCAGAAAACAAAGCAAGGCTAAGAACCAAGACTTTGCCAGATTGGGTTGATGATATATCTTATCCTTCATTTTTTTCAAAAGTTATATTCCAATGTCAGCATATAGTTGCGCTTCGGCATCGGATAGTTAAGTATCACGTCATAATCCTGACTGAAGATGTTGTTTACATCCAGTCTTGCCGACCATTTCCTGGTATGATAAACCACGCTCATGTCGTGCGTATACCAGGGCTGGAGATGGTTATAGAGGATATTCTCTTGCTGCGAATAACGTTCACCGGAATAGATGAAACTATACGACAAGTCCCACTCTCGCCATGACAGGGCCAAGATAGCCGACCCACTGTTCCATGGAATATAAGGTATCTGATCCTTATAATAAGAGGTATTGGGATTAGTCACGTCGCGAGCATCCTGATAAGTGTACTGCAAGCGGGCCGTAACTTTCAAATCCTTGGCGGGCTCCAGTCCCACTTCTGCCATGGCATCGACGCCCTTGATGTGTACCTTGCCCAAGTTGAGCATCGTCCAACGGAATTGCTGCCCCTTAGGATAAGCCACAATTTTGTCGTGCACCGTATTGTAATAGCCATCCACCTGTAAGCGGAAATGGTCGACGATGCCTTGCTTCCAATCCTTGTTCAGCACAAATCCCAGGTCATATTGCAACGCCGACTCTGGATTCAACTTACTGTTACCCATGTCGGCATAGTAGAGGTCGTTGAAGGTCGGCATGCGGAAGCTTTTCTTAGCGAAGGCCCTCACTGCCAGCAACTTGGATTCGAACGGATAGACATTTACAAAGAATGCTGGCGTCAGTGTGCTGCGAGATGACGAAGACGCCCCATACTTCACATGGTCCTTGACCACCTGCTCCACCAACGAGGCTTGTGCCTGGATGCGTGATAACGTCAATGCCGTGGCTAACGACACGAAGTTGGAGTAACGATGAGGGAAAGCAAAGTCCACCATATTGGCATTCAACTTGTTCCACTTGAAGTCATAGCTCATTGAGACACTCCACTTTGACAATATCTCATAGACATTCGAAGTGGAGAAATACATCTCCTGCTGACGATAGGTATTGTCTACATGTATCTGCGTCTCATCATTATTAACATAGCGCGTCACATAGTAGGCATACTTAGCCAATGCCTTAGTAGAGAATTTGTCGCCAAATGACTTCTGGAATACAGCCTGTCCAAAAGTATTGTGATCCCACTGGCGTTCGCCTCTTCGCCACACGTTGTTGACGATGGCGCCAGGTATTCCCCTTTCCGAGTGGTAGGTGTACGCCTTCACGTTCCAATATCCATCGGCAATGCCTCCCCTCACGTTTCCCTCGACACGGAAAGCCCAGATGTCACCATTGTGGCGCACGGCGGTGGTATCATAAGCCACCGTATTATCTTCGGTCACTCGCCTATAACGAAACTTATAACGACCGCTCGATGTCAGCACACCTGTACTTAACGAGGAAGATATATGATCGGAGAGTTTCTGCTCCCAAAGCGATGAAAATCGGAAGGTATCGCTCGACCCATACTTAGCCTTCACCGACAAATTATATCGCTTGCCCAGCATGAAGCGGGGTGCCTTGGTACGGATATAGACGGAGCCAGCATTGCCAAAGTCGCTCGCTGGTTGGAAGATAGCACTACGCTGACCGTTGTAGAGCGAAATTTCCTCCACATTGTCGAGCGAGAACTGTCCCAAGTCTATCTGTCCATTCTGCGCATTGCCTAGTTCGATGCCATCATAGAAGATGCCCAGGTGATTGGTGCCCATACTGCGAATGTTGACAGTCTTAATGCCACCCACGCCTCCATAATCCTTGAGCTGCAAGCCCGAGAAATAGCGCAAGGCATCGGCCACCGACAAGGAATTCAACTTCTTGAGCTCCTCACCTCCCAATGTCTGTGATGGAATGGTTTCCCTAGATATCAATCGTGAGGTAACCACAACCTCTTGGATGTGATGCACTTGTACAGAGTCCTGCGTTTCGCCATTGGCAAAGGCTGACCTCGCAATAATACCCAGCATGGCTATTGCAAACAATCTTTTCATCTACTATTATGTTTTTATCTTCATTCAAAAGCCTAACCCACGAGGCTTGATGAGATTTCATCCTCCATCATTTCTTGATGACAGAGATGGCAACGGCAGGTCTTCTGACTTGCATCCTCAAACTCATGGCAAGCGGTCTTCCCGAAAAAATGTCAGTGACCATGGTGCTTGCCGCAATAAGACGCTTACAGCAGCGGGACTGTCCGGGCTTCTCACCCGATTCCCTTTTAATCACTACGCACACATCCCGATGTGGTGTTTTCTACACCAAGACTTTATCGCTCCTACGGCGGTGCGACGTGGCAGTGAACCAATTGCGGGTGCAAAGTTACGACAAAAAAATGAATTTTCGGATAACTTCATGCCGATTTTATTTGGTAATATGCGATTTTCTTCCTATATTTGCAAAAAATTATAATATCAACCCTTTTCGAAATCATAAATACACATTAATATATATATGGCAACAGTTGACGACAAGAAGATTATCTTTTCAATGGTGGGCGTATCTAAGATTATCCCACAAAACCAGAAACAGATTCTGAAGAACATCTACCTATCGTTCTTCTACGGAGCAAAAATCGGTATCATCGGTTTGAACGGTGCCGGTAAATCTACGTTGATGAAAATCATCGCAGGACTTGAGCAACCTACCCAGGGTGAGGTGGTTTGGAGCCCAGGCTACTCTGTGGGCTACTTGCCTCAGGATCCTCCGCTCGACGAGAACAAGACCGTGAAGGAAAACGTGATGGAGGGTGTGCAGAAAATCTATGATGCACTCGCTGAATACGAGGACATCAACAATAAGTTCGGTCTCGAAGAATATTACGGAGACCCTGATAAGATGGACAAGCTGATGCAGCGTCAGGCTGAGGTGCAGGATATCATCGATGCTACCGATGCCTGGAATATCGACTCCAAGCTGGAGCGTGCGATGGCTGCCCTGCACTGTCCTCCTGGCGATTGGCCTGTTACCAATCTCTCGGGTGGTGAGCGCCGCCGTGTGGCTCTCTGCCGCCTGCTCCTGCAGAAGCCGGACGTACTCCTGCTCGATGAGCCTACCAACCACCTGGATGCTGAGAGCATCGACTGGCTGGAGCAGCACCTGCAGCAGTATGAGGGTACCGTCATCGCCGTAACCCACGACCGCTACTTCCTCGACGACGTGAGCGAGTGGATTCTGGAGTTGGACCGTGGCGAGGGTATTCCATGGAAGGGCAACTACTCTTCATGGCTCGACCAGAAGACCAAGCGAATGATTCAGGAGGAGAAGACTGCCTCTAAGCGCCGCAAGACATTGGAGCGCGAGTTGGAATGGGTTCGCATGGCGCCTAAGGCCCGTCAGGCTAAGGGTAAGGCTCGTCTGAACTCTTACGAGCAGATGCTCAACCAGGAGCAGAAGGAGCGCGAGGAGAAGCTGGAAATCTTCATCCCTAACGGTCCTCGTCTGGGTAACAAGGTGATTGAGGCTCAGCATGTAAAGAAGGCGTTCGGCGAAAAGGTTCTCTTCAACGACCTCAACTTCATGCTTCCTCCTAACGGCATCGTAGGTGTGATTGGTCCTAACGGAGCCGGCAAGACTACCCTCTTCCGCCTCATTATGGGCTTGGATCAGGCAGATGGCGGTACATTCGAGGTGGGTGAGACCGTGAAGCTGGCTTATGTTGACCAGCAGCACAAGGACATCGACCCTCAGAAGACTGTTTACGAGGTGATTTCCCAGGGCAACGAGACCTTGCGTCTGGGTGGCAGAGATGTGAATGCACGTGCTTATATCAGCCGTTTCAACTTCTCGGGCACCGACCAGAGCAAGCTCTGCAGCGTTCTCTCGGGTGGTGAGCGCAACCGTCTGCAGTTGGCCTTGGCATTGAAGCAGGAAGGTAACGTTTTGCTCCTCGATGAGCCTACCAACGATATCGACGTGAACACCCTGCGTGCCTTGGAGGAAGGTTTGGAGGCATTTGCCGGTTGTGCGGTGGTAATCAGCCACGACCGCTGGTTCCTCGACCGAATCTGTACCCACATTCTTGCCTTCGAGGGCAATGGTGAGGTCTTCTTCTTCGAGGGCAGCTATTCAGAATATGAAATCAACAAGGCGCGCCGTCTTGGCGATACAGAAATCAAGAAGGGTCGCTACCGCAAGTTGATGGAGGAATAAGGATTCGTAAAAGATAAAGAAGAACTCGGTTCTGAAACAATAAAAAACAAAAGAAAAGGTGTGTCTTTGCCTTAAGACACACCTTTTTTGTTTCTATGCAGCCGTTTTCAAAAGCTTTACCAGATGCAATCAGGACGTTCAGGAAACTGCGTCGCGACGTATCTGGCTGTACGTCGCGACATAATGATTATTACGTCGGGACGTATCAGATGCTACGTCGGGACGTAATTTCTTCTATGTTGTCAGTTAAATTGCAAAAAAACAAATGAAAAAGCCAAGCATTGAACCGAAAAAAAGGATTTTTGCTCAATGCTCTCTTAATTTTCACCCCAAAATCCCTCTAAAGCACCTATATTTCGCTGTTTTTATGGCAATATATGGCAGATAGAACCGAAGAACAGAGAATTGCCATACCCATAATGCATTCGTAATCAAAGAGATAACCTATCAATATGGCAATATGGCAATTCTTTGGCGCAAAAACAAAAAAAACATATAATACAGCAGATAGGGAAAACTAATCTTTTTCAATATTCTACCTGTTGCAGCTAACCCAAAAGGGTGCGCCATAAAAATATGACACACCCTCTTTTTTGTTTCTATGCAGCCGTTTTCATAAGAAACTATCGCTTCATCAGATTTACTTATAGATTTCTACGTCATCTACAGCTATATAAGCAGGCGCATTATAACCATACTTCCCCTTCATATCTTCTGAAGCCTCATAGTTTACCTTCAAGCTGCTAATCTCGCCAAGAGAAGAGAGATCAACATACTGCCAGCTCTTCAAAGAGTTTGTACCATTCTGAACTGTGTACTTAACTGTACCTGTAGATGTAGTACCATCAGCCTTGAAGCCTTCGAACACGACAGAGATTTGGGTAGAACTTGTAGCCTTTGCACAGTAGTCATTGCCATTAGCCATCACATTGAGGAAGAAAGTACCATTGGTAATCCAAAGGCCTTTCATGGTGTGAGCCTTACCATCCTTAAAGTCAAGAATAGGAGCATTATATCCATCTATTGAACCATAAATCATCAAGAAGTTGCTGCCTGAGTGTGCTGCAAGATCTGCAGGAATAGAAAGCTGTGTATTAGATGTACCTTCAGCAATGGTACTATGATAGTTAGAAACAGCAGCACCGCCATTCCAATAGGCCCAAGAGCCATAGCCATTATTTATCTTTGAATGCAAAGAAGTTGTAGCATCAGTCCACTCATACACACCATTATCCTCTGTAAAGCCGCTACCACTCTCTCCATAGAGCATCTTTCCACCATACTGAGGATTATCTATCAATGCATTCCAGTTACTACCCTCGAAAGTGATGGTCTCATACTTAGGAGTGTTGTCATCGTCGTCGTCACTACATGCTGTGAAGAAACTAGTGGCACACACAAGTGCCAACAAATAAAAATACTTTTTCATCATTGTTGTTTTGTTTATTACTAAAATTATCTTATTATTTATTATCTCTTTCTACTCTTGGCACTGATTGACTTTTGGAGATGCAGGTCCTCAGCCCCACTCACCTCTGTGGAAGTCTCACCTAGCCAACCACACATTTGATTCTGTGCGCAATACACTCTCACGAAGTCGATGTGGTCGAGCGCCACTGGCTTTCGATTCTTATCTACCGCCCAAGAGATATCGAAACTACATCCATCGATGTCGCTATTGCTCACATTGTCAACATATCCATACCGGAAGGCATCACAAACCCAATGGGTTCCATTGCCGCTGGTATCATGGCCATTACGCGGCAAAAGGGTACCCTCGAAGCGTAATGGACTTGACAACCACAAAGGGAAATATTCCTGGGCATGAAAAGTGTTGCGATTAACAACTCCACTCCTTCCCAGATTGTCTGTCCATGGAATATCATGCATGGTATCCTTGGTATAGGTTATCTCATAGCCATATACCACCTTGCCCACACTGTCAACATCAGCACTGCCGGAAAGTTCATACCAAGGATCGTCGGGCACCCCATTGCCATTCACATCCTGCGATACCATCACGATGCCAGGCTCGCTATTGTCCTTGAAAGCATTGCCCTTGATGTAAAGGTCTTTCTCACCTTTCACATTCGCTATAGAATGATCGAAATGAAAGGTGATGTAACCACCATAGGCACCCAGACTCACCAAACCGCCCTTGTCTCCAGCGATGGCTTCTGTACATTTTCTTGCCATCGACTTAGCATCGTCACCCTCCTCATATTGAGGCATCGTATTGACGAATTGTCCTGGAGCCGGCACATACTCATCTACCGCCAAGATATACTTGCTATACTTCTCGGCTGGTTGGCTCGGATCCGACGATGACAACTGAGGTTTGCGATAAACAAATGCTGCCTCTGCCGGAATATCACCTGTCCATACTCGCCAGTCGAAGGTGCCGTCTGCCTTGAAATGAAGCAATTCGCCACTTGATACGTAATTTTTAGCATCCATCAGGTAGAAGTCTTTCTTCTGAGGATTGACAATGATGCCGTATGGCATCTCGATGGATTGTATCTCAGGAGCACTAGACAAGGAATGAGCAATTACCTTGTGTTGACTGACATTCACGATGCCATACTCTATCGAATTCTTCTTTGAAGTCTCATTCCACTGCACACCTATATAATATAGTGAATCACCCACGATACACATGTTGGAGACCGGCACTTCCAGTTCACCTCCCTTTTCCATCTGCCCTGCAGCATTAGGATTGAGCCAATACAATCGTGAAGGCACCTCCTTGTAGTCGCCTCGGGAACTCACCCATAGCTGCCCATACTTATCGGCACGACAGCGATGCAAGTTGATTGCCACATCAATCTTCCGCTCCTCCTTAAAGGTCTTGAGGTCGATGACGCTCACCGTACGATCGTAGTTGGGATTGCGATAACCGCCACTGTTGGCAACATACAGTTTGCCATGCACAACAGCCAATTCATCGGGCTGATAGCCCACCGTCACCTTGTCCACTACCTTCATGGTCAGCGTGTCCACCTTATAAACAGCTCCCACTTCGGCATCCTGGCGCATATTCACAGGAGCCACATAGGCACTCACATAGGCAAATCCCCCATCAAAGGCAAGGTATCGACAGTTGGGGATGTCTATCTTCGCTATTTTTTTGCAAGTATAGGCATCTGCCACCTCCACCTTGTTGGAGCAGTTGATGACCATCCACAGTTTGGAGCCATATATCTTGATATCATTGCCAACATCACCCAGTTCCTTAATCTCGTTAGGATTGCGTTCAGAGTAGATGTTGCGATGATAAATGACGTTTTCACTATTATCACCCGACAAATCCAGATAGTCGAGGGTAGCCTTGTTGCTGCCCATATTGCCCTGGTTGAGCAAGTAGAGTCCCATGACATCGCCCTTCTCTGCCTTACTGCCTGTATCCTCAGGCTCAGATGAGATGACGGTGTCGCTATCCCGACACGACTGCATACATAGAGCCAGAAAACAAAGCAAGGCTAAGAACCAAGACTTTGCCAGATTGGGTTGATGATATATCTTATCCTTCATTTTTTTCAAAAGTTATATTCCAATGTCAGCATATAGTTGCGCTTCGGCATCGGATAGTTAAGTATCACGTCATAATCCTGACTGAAGATGTTGTTGACATCCAGTCTTGCCGACCATTTCCTGGCATGATAAACCACGCTCATGTCGTGCGTATACCAGGGCTGGAGATGGTTGTAGAGGATGTTCTCTTGCTGCGAATAACGTTCACCGGAATAGATGAAGCTATACGCCAAGTCCAACTCTCGCCATGACAGACCCAAGATAGCTGACCCACTGTGCCATGGGATATAAGGTATCTGGTCCTTATAATAAGAGGTATTGGGATCGGTCACGTCGCGAGCATCCTGATAAGTGTACTGCAAGCGGGCCGTAACTTTCCAATCCTTGGCTGGTTCCAGTCCCACTTCAGCCATGGCATCGACGCCCTTGATGTGTACCTTGCCCAAGTTGAGCATCGTCCAACGGAATTGCTGCCCCTTAGGATAAGCCACAATTTTGTCGTGCACCGTATTGTAATAGCCATCCACCTGTAAGCGGAAATGGTCGACGATGCCTTGCTTCCAATCCTTGTTCAGCACAAATCCCAGGTCATATTGCAACGCCGACTCTGGATTCAACTTACTGTTACCCATGTCGGCATAGTAGAGGTCGTTGAAGGTCGGCATGCGGAAGCTTTTCTTAGCGAAGGCCCTCACTGCCAGCAACTTGGATTCGAACGGATAGACATTTACAAAGAATGCTGGCGTCAGTGTGCTGCGAGATGACGAAGACGCCCCATACTTCACATGGTCCTTGACCACCTGCTCCACCAACGAGGCTTGTGCCTGGATGCGTGATAACGTCAATGCCGTGGCTAACGACACGAAGTTGGAGTAACGATGAGGGAAAGCAAAGTCCACCATATTGGCATTCAACTTGTTCCACTTGAAGTCATAGCTCATTGAGACACTCCACTTTGACAATATCTCATAGACATTCGAAGTGGAGAAATACATCTCCTGCTGACGATAGGTATTGTCTACATGTATCTGCGTCTCATCATTATTAACATAGCGCGTCACATAGTAGGCATACTTAGCCAATGCCTTAGTAGAGAATTTGTCGCCAAATGACTTCTGGAATACAGCCTGTCCAAAAGTATTGTGATCCCACTGGCGTTCGCCTCTTCGCCACACGTTGTTGACGATGGCGCCAGGTATTCCCCTTTCCGAGTGGTAGGTGTACGCCTTCACGTTCCAATATCCATCGGCAATGCCTCCCCTCACGTTTCCCTCGACACGGAAAGCCCAGATGTCACCATTGTGGCGCACGGCGGTGGTATCATAAGCCACCGTATTATCTTCGGTCACTCGCCTATAACGAAACTTATAACGACCGCTCGATGTCAGCACACCTGTACTTAACGAGGAAGATATATGATCGGAGAGTTTCTGCTCCCAAAGCGATGAAAATCGGAAGGTATCGCTCGACCCATACTTAGCCTTCACCGACAAATTATATCGCTTGCCCAGCATGAAGCGGGGTGCCTTGGTACGGATATAGACGGAGCCAGCATTGCCAAAGTCGCTCGCTGGTTGGAAGATAGCACTACGCTGACCGTTGTAGAGCGAAATTTCCTCCACATTGTCGAGCGAGAACTGTCCCAAGTCTATCTGTCCATTCTGCGCATTGCCTAGTTCGATGCCATCATAGAAGATGCCCAGGTGATTGGTGCCCATACTGCGAATGTTGACAGTCTTAATGCCACCCACGCCTCCATAATCCTTGAGCTGCAAGCCCGAGAAATAGCGCAAGGCATCGGCCACCGACAAGGAATTCAACTTCTTGAGCTCCTCACCTCCCAATGTCTGTGATGGAATGGTTTCCCTAGATATCAATCGTGAGGTAACCACAACCTCTTGGATGTGATGCACTTGTACAGAGTCCTGCGTTTCGCCATTGGCAAAGGCTGACCTCGCAATAATACCCAGCATGGCTATTGCAAACAATCTTTTCATCTACTATTATGTTTTTATCTTCATTCAAAAGCCTAACCCACGAGGCTTGATGAGATTTCATCCTCCATCATTTCTTGATGACAGAGATGGCAACGGCAGGTCTTCTGACTTGCATCCTCAAACTCATGGCAAGCGGTCTTCCCGAAAAAATGTCAGTGACCATGGTGCTTGCCGCAATAAGACGCTTACAGCAGCGGGACTGTCCGGGCTTCTCACCCGATTCCCTTTTAATCACTACGCACAAACCATGCCTGCGGCGGCAGGAAGTGGCAGCGAACCAATTGCGGGTGCAAAGGTACTATAAAAAAATGAATAAAAAGATAACTTTATCTGCTTTTTTATTCCAGCAAGGATAAAATTATCTTTTTATTCATTTTCTTTTTTATTCTTTTACTTCTTGATTTTATCTTTTTACTCCTTGAGCATTTTATGTTTTTCAGAACAATTTATTATTTTACGATTTCCAGGAGTTCTGCGAAATCATCAATGATCCATTCGGCAGAGGCAAGCTGTTGGCGGGTTCCGTTGCCATAAGTCACGGCACAGGCTTTGCAACCGGCATTGTGAGCCATATCTACATCGAAGGTCATATCGCCCACTACGAGGGTTTCATCTACAGTTCCCTTCATCTCCTTCAATGCCTTGAAAACCATATCGGGAGCCGGTTTCACATGCTCCACATCATCGCCAGCCACGATAGAAGAGAAAATATCCTCCAGCTGCATCTGATGCACGTATCCATCCAGCGAGCAATGGTTTCGACTGCTGGCCATACCCAATACAAACCCACAGCGATGCAACTCTCTCAGGGTTTCTATCACATGAGGGAAGGGCTGCACTTTAATCGTCTTCTTGTTCTCCAGGAAGATTTCGCGATAGGTTGCTGCGCATTCCATTCCCTCCTCAGCACTCATTCCGAAGAGTGAAACGAAGGCCTCATCCAATCGAAGACCGATGGTCTTGGCACAAGCCTTCTCCGATTTCACTTCCAGCTTTCTTGCACGCATCGTATCCTGCAGAGTCTTCACAATGAGACTCTGCGAATCGCCGATGGTTCCATCAAAATCAAAAATTATATACTTCATTATTCTTACCTTATTTGAAAACGGTCACAAAGGTACAGATAATAGCTGAAACTACAAAGCAAATTGCTCACGAATTGCCTTTATTATATTATTACGAGCCACTTCTGGCTTCATCGCCTCATCCAATGGCATTTCTTCAGGAGTAACCTGAACAACTCTATCAAATCCTGCATCCAGCATAGCCTTTCTATCGCTAACTCCGCCCGATACTAGCCATATTTTCTGATTGGTAACATGCTCCAGAATTCTTTGCGGCAACTTCCCCATCAAGGTCTGACGGTCGCTATGACCTTCGCCCGTAATCACGAGATCTGCATTCTGAATGAGCACATCAACCTCTATTTTCTCTAAAAGCAGTTCAGCCCCTGGACGAGCCTCTGCATTGAAATATTGCAGGAATGCATAACCCAGTCCGCCGGCCGCACCAGCCCCAGGAACCTCACTCCTATCATATCCGAAATGCTTGGCGCTTACCTCGGCAAACTTCCTCGCCCTATCATCCAGCATCTGCACCATCTTAGCATCAGCTCCCTTCTGAGGCGCAAAGACATGAGCCGCCCCGTTTTCGCCGCAGAGCGGATTGGTAACATCCGAAGCCAGCACAAAGCTGCATTCCTGTCGGATTTTCTTCCAGTCGTCGCCCATCGCTTTGAGCATTCCGATGCCGCAATCGGATGTGGCGCTGCCGCCCAAGCCTACGATGAAATGGCGCACGCCCCGGCGCCAGGCATTCATAATCATCTCGCCCACGCCCCATGAAGTAGCCTTCATCGGGTTACGCTGTTCTGGCTCAATCAGAGCCAGTCCGGCGGTCTGTGCAATCTCGATAATCGCCGTATCATCCACGATTCCGTATTCCGCCTCAATCCATCTCATCAGCGCATCATGGGCATGAATCCTCACTCGCTCTCCCTTCATCGCCGAGAGAAAAGCATCGAGCATTCCCTCTCCCCCATCACTCATTTCCAGGGTAATGATTTCGGGAGAAGCATCAGTCACCAAATTCTTCATTTCGGGAGAAGCATCTTCCGCATTCCATTCCTTTACTCCCGAAGCAATCGCCTCGTTCACCTCCCTGCTAGAAAGGCAACCCTTATAAGAATCGCAAGCTATTATTATCTTTTTATATCCAGCCCCATCCATCTTTCTGAGACCATCCATTTTCCTATCCATATCCTATTTATATTATATCATTCCCGGAAGCATCGCCTATCAAGCGATTCCCCTTCCAGCCCGCAAAATTAGCCATTATTCCTGAAACCACAAACCTTTTTGGGAAAAACT
>ERZ1026858.713-NODE-713-length-17673-cov-219.409865_pt1 | contig 17673 bp, 17 predicted proteins | sample MGYA00380159_ERZ1026858 | MGnify/ENA primary metagenome ERZ1026858 (study PRJEB33269, sample SAMEA4719795) | human gut metagenome | biome: human-associated habitat; feature: organic feature; material: feces | place: Cameroon | collected 2013-10 ...
TAAAGGTCTCCTCAAACTTAGATACATAAATGTACTAAAATTTGAGAAGAACCGGAAACGTTTTTCTAAAACTAATGCCACTATTGCCACACTTCAAGTTAACCAATTGGTTTTTAGCTATTTAAGCGTTGCAATAAGGGCATTTTCTATTATCACCTATTGCCACCTATTGCCACACTCGGGCGAAAAACGGGGGATTCTCAGCGAAAAAGCAGAGGAATACTTATTGTTTTCGCAGAAAAACATTAAAAAAGTAGAGAAAAAGGCTTGCGGTTTCGAACATTTTTTTGTATTTTTGCAACCAACAGGAAAAATTCCTGCCGATTCCACCTAGAAGCTTACGACTCCTGTGAAACCACTTTATACACATTTAACCCAAAAACCAATGACACAAGCAGATTTAGTCAGACTCTACTTCGCTAAAGGAGATGTTTACAACTCATGGAACTATTGCTTCAATTGAGCCCGAATGACCGGCGTAGTCGGGCACATTTGCCCAACGCTTCGGGCAAAGCTGGGCAAAACCATCGGCAACCCTAAGTATCACCCTATCAACAAATTAGCAGAAATATGAAGTTTACTATTACAAGAATCAACAAGCAGAACAAGCTGATGGTCAGTTCGAAAACCATAGAACGGTTTCTGGAGCGCATCGCTAAAGATGATGCCAAACTGAGTGTCACCAATTTCAGAATGAGTGTGCCGCTCATGGAGGCCGACTACCAGTACTACAAAGGCATCAAGGAATGGCAGCACGTTTATCCAGCCGCAGAATTCAACAAGGATGAAAGCGGCAATCTCGTCTTCCAGAAATCAAACGGGCTGGTGATGCTCCACTTCATCAATCTCATGTCGGACCAGGAAAAAGATGCCGTCAAGAAGACGGTCAGTCTGCTACCGATGACCTTCGCTGCCTTCGAAGGAGCCGACGGCAGAAGCCTCATCGTGCTCGTAAGCATCTGCAACGAAGAAGGAAAAATCCCGACAAAAGAAGCCGACGCCGACTTACTTTACCAGTCTGCCTACGAACAGGTAAAGACGCTCTACCAGTCGCAGGTACAGGCAGCCATCAAACCCGAAAAGCCATCATTGGCATCCAACTTCATGCTTACGCTGGATGCCTCTCCTTATTATAACAGCAAGGCTGTGGCGATGCGCATCTCCCAAAATATGAAGAAGGTAGCCTCAGCCCCTAAAAATGTAGACGATCTGAAGACATACGATGACTATGAGTTTCTTTACCGCAAGGCAGCAGAGGAGACGAAGGAAGAGATGAAAAAAGCCAATATCTCATGGCAGAACGATGAAGACCGGTACCTTGCCGGTTTCTCAGCCATCGCCACCAAGCTCTGCATCATGGGCCTCAGCGAAGAAGAAGCTTTCATCCATATCCGCCGCAACAACTGGGGACATGTGACAGAAGAGAAACTCCGCCAGATAGTGGGCACCGCTTACGATACCCATTCCAAAGACAGGAAGACGGAGAAATCAGCCTCAGGCAGAAAGGGCCGTGCCGACATTCTGCAGATGATCAGATACCTGGAGAGCCGGTACCAGTTCCGTTACAATACCGTGATGAAATATACCGAATACCGCCCGAACAATTCATGGGTTGGCGATTTCAGACCGGTGGATGCCCGCGTGCAGAAAAGCATGACGCTGGATGTTCAGATAGCCGACATCCACGTAAGTATCAAGGATGTAAGGAATTTTCTAGAGTCAGACCGCATCAGAAACTACAGTCCGATAGAGTCCTATCTCTATGACTGTCTGGGCAAATGGGACGGCAAGGACCGCATCCGTGCCCTGGCACGAACCGTACCCACCAACAATCCTTATTGGGAAGACTGGTTTTACACCTGGTTTCTGGGAATGGTAGACCAGTGGCGCGGCATGTATCGCCGTCAATATGGCAACAGCACCATGCCGCTGCTCATTTCCAAGCAAGGTTACAACAAGAGCACCTTCTGCCGCCGTCTCATTCCTACCGAATTATCGTGGGGCTTCACCGACAACATGATTCTCTCTGAAAAGCGTCAGGTACTGCAGGCAATGTCACAATTTCTGCTTATCAATCTCGATGAGTTCAATCAGATTTCGCCACAGGTTCAGCAGGGTTTCCTGAAGAATCTGCTGCAGTTGCCAACAGTGAAAATCAAGCCTCCATACGGCAGTCATGTCGAGGAGTTCCCCCGTCTCGCCTCCTTCATCGCCACGAGCAACATGACCGACATCCTAGCCGATCCATCCGGCAACCGCCGATTCCTGGGTGTAGAGCTGACGGGGCCGATAGATGTGAGTGGCAGACTGAACTATGAGCAGCTTTATGCGCAGGCGATGCAAGCCCTGGAGCATGGCGAAAAATCCTATTTCGATGCCAAGGAAACCGCCATCATCATGCAGAGCAACAAGCAGTTTGAGCAGATTTCGCCAATCAAGCAATGTTTTTTGGAGGTTTTCGAGCCTACAAACGACCTGAAAGAGGGAGAATATCTCACAACAGCCGCCATTTTCGACATTTTAAAGCAGAAATTCGGCTCCTCCCTCCAGGTTTCGAGCATACAGAAATTGGGCAGAGAACTCCAGAATATCGAAGGTTTGCAGAGCAAGAAAACGAGGTTCGGCACTGAGTATCTGGTAGTTAGAAAATAGTCCATTCCCTTTCTCTCTCATTTTCTTATAAAAAAGGCGTGGTAACGCGTGGTATTAAGTGGCAACAGAAAAACCGCTTATTACCACGCGTTATTCGCTTATAATCAATCAGTTACACAAAGCGTGGTAAATGTGGTAATAAAAACAGCAAAACATTTCCGGTTCTTCTCAAATTTTAGTACAAAATCAGTGTTCTGATTTTGAAAGAACTTGTTCGAGCAAGGTCTCCCACTAGCTTAAATACATAAATGTACCAAAATTTGAGAAGAACCACATTTCCGTATAAGAATCATACTTCATCACCACTATTGTTCCCCATTCTATCTTCTCTTTCTTTTTGCTATCTTACCCAAAGCATTGATAGAATCCAGATAATCTTCCTCTACTTGGGTCAAGGTTTTAACCTGATACTTTCTATATTCTGCCAAAGCCTTATCCATCGCCTCCTGATGGCTGATGCTACCAGAACCTTTCAGCAATGGACGTCCTGTAGATTGCAGGATGGTATCGAGCTGTTTCACGTAGTCCATCATATAGACAGGACGATGTTCCAGAGCCATGATTTCTGCAAAATCGAAATATCCGGAAACAAGATTGTTGAGAATCTTCAGTTCGTTTTCATCCAGATAATTTTTGGCTATCTTTATATCCTTGATGGCAGGTAATTCCCCTTCAAAAGTTTTCAAACCCATAAATGGCTGTTCGGCATCAGCTCGTTCATAGATGACCTCAGCAGCAGTATGTCCATGGGCGGCATAATGCAATTTGTTCTGCACTATCTTGAAGAATAGCTTCGAGGCATCAGTCCGTGGATCATAGTCAACACTTGTAGCATAGATATCGAGAACCTGACGATAAAGCACTTTCTCTGAAGAGCGAATATCACGAATGCGGTCTAGCAGTTCTTTCCAGTAACTGCCGCCACCCATTTTCTTGAGTCGCTCATCATCCATTGTAAATCCCTTCACAATATATTCATGGAGTCGCTCTGTAGCCCACTGGCGGAAGCGTGTACCTTGAATAGATTTTACACGATACCCCACAGAGATAATAACATCAAGATTGTAGTATTTTACCTCTTTACTCTGCGTTTTCCCCTCTAAAGCACCATGTTGAGTGGTCTGTCGGAATTTCCGACAAACCACTTTTTCATCCAATTCTCCTTCTTTGAAAATATTGGAAATATGCTCACTAATCGTAGCACGACCTTTATTGAATAATTGCGCAATTTGCTCAATATTCAACCACACGGTTTTATTCTCCAATCTCACGTCAAGTCTTACACCTTCATCAGATTGGTAAATAATCATTTCGCCCAAATCCGTCTGCACTTCATCCTCCCATTTATATCCACAATCCATACAGAGATGAATCATCCCTTCAGATTGCACATTCTGCGAGTTGCATTTCGGGCAAGTTATCTTATTATTATTTGCTTCCATTGTTACGCTATTGCTTATTCCTTAGCTCTTCTATCAAGTCATTTACAATATATGTATCACTCATCAGATGCAAGCCAAGTTCTTTGTCATGTAACATACGGCAAACATCAGAGTCATAAAATATCTGTAATGCTCTGTCGGTTGATATATGCAGCGTATCGGCTAACTGCTTTATGATACGAGCAATTTTATTCCATAATAAGAAATCCAACATAATTATATCCTTTCATATGATTTGAATTGCTTTTCCATTATTCTTTATCTTTCCCAATTTTTAAGAGCTTCGACCACATCATTTGCTACAGCTTCCCGGCTCTCGGTATGTAGAGTATCATAGCAATCTTGAATGAGACTCTTGATTAGCCCCACCTTATCCAATCGCTTTCTCATTTCAGACGGCGATATACCCATTTTTTGTGCCGAAGCCTCGATAGCCAACACCGTAAAGGCGAGACGGTCAAACTCCGGGGCACTTTTCAGTAACAGTTCTCTATCTTCCATTCTTTACAAAACATTGTATTTGGGTACAAATTTATAGATTTTCTCTGATATTCCACTCTATTTCGGAGTTAAATAAAGAAAAATAGCCCGATTTCGCTAAAAACTTTACTGATGATGGAAGAAGAATTGGGAAAAGTAGGAGTATACTTATTTTTGCTTTACCATTTCAATGTATTGACAATTGTGCCGAAATCATGAACTTCATTATGCGAGTTCATCCACTTCATTTCACGAGTTCATGTACTTCATTACGCTAGTTCATCCACTTCATAGAGTTAACACATACGGCTGATTTGGCTGAATGAGACGACTGCGATGGCTGAAGGAGTCGAATGCATTAGCCGAATGAGACGACTGAGTTAGCAGAAGGAGTCGAATCCAGTGGCAGAAGGAGTCGAATACGATGACCGAAGGAATCGAATACGATGGCCGAAGGAGACGAATCCGGCGAGTGAAGGAACCGAATCCGATAGTTGAAAGAGACGGAACATGTACCTCAAATAGATTTTACACGATACCCCACAGAGATAATAACATCAAGATTGTAGTATTTCACATCTTTGCTCTGCGTTTTTCCCTCTAAAGCACCATGTGAGTGGTCTGTCGGAAATTCCGACAAACCACCTTTTCATTCAAATTCGTCTACACTTTATCCACTCATTTATATCCACACACCCACGAAGGGTGTGACTTGTTCTCGATGAGTTCATCGCTGGGTATCTTCTGTTTCAATCCACACACCCACGAAGGGTGTGACTCTCAACGTCTTTATAACTGTTATATCCATAATCAGTTTCAATCCACACACCCACGAAGGGTGTGACATCTCTCTCCTTCGTCTTTATAAGCCATCAAATGTTTCAATCCACACACCCACGAAGGGTGTGACTGGAGAAATGGAGATAAAAAGAAAAAATTTAAGGTTTCAATCCACACACCCACGAAGGGTGTGACGGGTAACCGCCCCTCACAATCAAAACAATATAATGGTTTCAATCCACACACCCACGAAGGGTGTGACGGTTCTGTTATCATTCAGGACACTACTTTTGTAGTTTCAATCCACACACCCACGAAGGGTGTGACAACACGATAGACTAATTGATTGAGCCTATGGGAGTTTCAATCCACACACCCACGAAGGGTGTGACATCGCCATCCCTTTAGGGTGGCAGCTTGGAAAATGGTTTCAATCCACACACCCACGAAGGGTGTGACGTAAACCTAAGTCTTAGATATCAGAGATTGAGAGTTTCAATCCACACACCCACGAAGGGTGTGACCCGTCCTTTCAAGGATACAAAAGAGTGCTGGCAAGTTTCAATCCACACACCCACGAAGGGTGTGACTTTCGAATCCTAGAGAGAGTTTGTCAGGGCACTCTGTTTCAATCCACACACCCACGAAGGGTGTGACTTTCATTTAAATTATAAACTCGGACAATATGGTGTTTCAATCCACACACCCACGAAGGGTGTGACAATATCTGACTACATGTCAGGAGCAATCCTAAAGTTTCAATCCACACACCCACGAAGGGTGTGACCAAATAACGGCTCAAGTTCGCAGACAGCTACTATCGTTTCAATCCACACACCCACGAAGGGTGTGACCTCCCAAAGCATGCCCGATAAGTCCTTTGTTTGCTGTTTCAATCCACACACCCACGAAGGGTGTGACATTGTTCAAGGATTATTTATTGTAGTTTTCGCTGTTTCAATCCACACACCCACGAAGGGTGTGACAGGAGGTGGTTTCGGCATGGAAGGGCGACAGCGTGTTTCAATCCACACACCCACGAAGGGTGTGACTTGCCATCCCTTTAGGGTGGCAGCTTGCAAAATGGTTTCAATCCACACACCCACGAAGGGTGTGACCTCAACGTCTCTATAACTCATACATGTATAACAAGTTTCAATCCACACACCCACGAAGGGTGTGACTCAACGTCTCTATAACTCATACATGTATAAAAAGTTTCAATCCACACACCCACGAAGGGTGTGACATTTGCGAGGAAGATACCCAAGTTCAGTACGGAGTTTCAATCCACACACCCACGAAGGGTGTGACTTTTACCTATTAAAAATGTATTGTATGCTAGTAAGTTTCAATCCACACACCCACGAAGGGTGTGACATAATGGATTCTGAAAAACTCGAAGTGTTCAGTGAGTTTCAATCCACACACCCACGAAGGGTGTGACTTAATAAGTTAGTTAAGGATGGTCAGTTGTCTGAGGTTTCAATCCACACACCCACGAAGGGTGTGACATTAGCACCAGCACCACAAGCAAAGCAACCAATAGTTTCAATCCACACACCCACGAAGGGTGTGACATTTTGAGATTTGGTCTAACTTCTATAAGTTTATGTTTCAATCCACACACCCACGAAGGGTGTGACTAATGATTGCATTTGCTATGTTTCTCCTATAGGTGTTTCAATCCACACACCCACGAAGGGTGTGACACCAAAGTGCGCCTCAATCTGAGAGACGAAATCAGTTTCAATCCACACACCCACGAAGGGTGTGACTGCATATTCAGCAAATGGCTGAATATCACAATGCAAAGATAATTATTTTGCGAAAGATGGCAAAATAATTACGCATAAAATATTATAAAAGGAAGAATATTTATAAGTCACTGATTTTAAGAAGGTGCGAAACTATAGATTATTTTGCAATACTTTAGGTTCGCACCCTCATATATTAAATGATAAGCTCACCAGTAAAGTCAAGCCCCATATCCTTACCCAAAGTCTCAACCTTACGTTTCCAGTTTTTCCCAAGAATATAAAACCTGACACTGTCTTGTTCTATATCGATAATTCCTTTTAATTGGTCTCTTAAAACAACAAATTGAGCTTCCGTCAAAATACACTCAAAAACAGAGTTTTGAACTCTCTTTCCGTAATTCAAACACGCTCTTGCTACATTGCGTAACCTTTTCTCACCATGAGGCGATGTAATGTTTACATCGTAAGTAATCAGCACAAACATAAGCTACTTGATTAAAAATACAGGGTAATCATCAATATCCTTACGAATGAATCTCGCCAACAACATTGCTTGAACATAAGGAAGAAGACCTATACTTACCTTTTCATTTAAATAAGGATGAATAATCTGCTCCTTCTTTCTGTTTTGCCAAGCAGAAAGTATAATCTTGCGACCAGAATCTGTCATGACGATACCTTCGTCACCCTGCTTGATGAAATCTTTGATGGTAATCTGTTTTCTGTTGATTAAAGATAGAACCAATCTATCACCCAAATATGCTCGCAACTCCTCCATCATATCCAAAGATAAAGATGCACGCCCTGGTCTTAAAGTATGCATAAACCCTACGTATGGGTCTAAGCCAACAGTCTCCAAAGCCGATGTCATATCATTACATATAAGAGTATATACGAAAGATAACATCGCATTTATCGCATCTTTCGGTGGACGACGATTGCGACCTTCAAATACAAAATCTTCTTTCTGGTTTAGAAGAAGACGTGAGAATACACCAAAATAAGCAGTGGCAGCTTCTCCTTCTATTCCTCTCACACTATCTATAGATTCAGCATTCAAAACTCTTCTTTTGCATCGAAGCAGTTCCTCGCAAACACGTTCTATAGCCTCATCATCTCCATTGTCTCTAATAAAGCGACGCAAGATATTACGATAGTTTTGGATTTTACCTCCTATGAAGAGTTTACAGAGATGAAGAGCATAGTTAGGTTCATCAGAATTCCTATATTGCGCCTTTCTCAACAAAACGTTTCCTCTAGTCGGACCTTGCGAACGACTGATGTATCTTCCTTGTGGAGAAAGGAAGGTTAGAGAAACATTGTTATCAGCACACAACTTCATCAATCCCGGGCTTGCCCCCATATAGCCAAAAGTAATAATTTGCTCTATATTATGGATAGGAATACGGAATATCTCGTTCTGCTTCACAGATACCACAACATTCAAACCATCTTTACTTAGATAGGCTTCTGGTGTGGTCACGTATAATGTATTAAGTAATATCCTCATATAGATTCTTATTTAAATAGGTTGATACTAGAGTGCAATCACTCATTTCTGGCATACAGAGATTTACCAGAGAACAATTCTTGCAATGGTGTTGTTTATTAGCTTTTGGTAAGATACCGCTTTTAAATACCTCATGCATCTGATGGGCACATTGAATAGTTGTACTTCTTAATGACTCAGAAATAGAAATTGTTTCTCTATGTTTTACTTCATCATAATACAACGCACCATATGGAATATGAATGCCATACATTTCTTCAAGACACATTGCCTGGGCTGCCAATTGTACTTCATCTCTTTCATCAGGCTTATGATGCCCTCTTTTATACTCTACAGGATATGGTTTCCAATAGCCTTTGTAGCGTTGATGAGTAATAGCATCTTCAGAAGAATCAGTTGGAACAAGTTCTACAGCATCAGTTATACCATATAACCCTAATTCTTTAGAGGCTATATGGAGGGAACGAAGCGTGATAACATCACCATTTTTCTGACGATAGAAGGGATTATCTACATTCTTGTGCAGAATCTGCCCTTCTGTCGTCAGTTTATTTTCTGCCCATTGTTGCTCGATATGAATCAAAGCCCATTGCCGGGGACAGAACATAAAGTGCTGTATCCCCGACAACATGAGCATTTCGTCTTCAGTATACATGATGATACTAAATCAATTCTTCAACTGTTACACCTGGATATATCTTATCCAACTCCTCTTGGGAAGGTACCGTAACTTCATAATCGCCAAATGAACGTGGGAACTCTACTCCCCCGATAAGTTTTACTTGAACAAGATCAAATAATTGACCAGCTCTAGCGTTACCTAAAGGAGAATCGTGTTTGAAAACAATCAAAGCTCTTGGATTCATCTCTCCTCTTGCTGCAGAATGATCATTCTCAAATGCATTAATAAGAGCATGGAACAAAAGCTCTTTATCTTCTTCAGAGAAGCCTGTCTTTGCTGCATCTGAAGCAGAGATAAAACCATGCATACGATAAAGTCCATAACTTACAGTATATTTATTACCAAAAGTATTATTCTTACTCTCATCACTCTCCTTTGTAATACAACAACGAGTAAGTGAATTTGATTTTGAGAAAATAGGATTAATAGAACGAGCAAAAGTAAACTGAACAGGACCGCGCACAACACCAAGTCCCTTTATTTTCTTCTTACTATTTGCTTTTTTCTTCTTTCCTTTCTCTTCAGTATCTTCCTCTTCGGCTTTCTCTTCACCAGTACTCATAACTGCACCAAAAGTACGAATATCAAAGTATTGTACACACATTGCTTGTCTACCAGATTTGACAGCCTTCTTTTCTTCATCATTAGTCTTGTCTGCCTCATCTCTCTTCTCTTGAATCAGAGAATTCAAGATATTGCCCTCTCTGATGAAAATATCATACGGAGTCTTAAGTCCCTTGAGCAAGTGAATATAATTACGTACTTTGCGCTTGATGCACACATCTGACACTAACCCCTGATCAGTCTCTTCGTCTGCACGAGGCATGTTGTCGAAATCTGGATCACCATTTGGATTTCCATCTTTAACGTCAAAGAGGAAAACGAACTCATAACGATTCTTTATTGCTTCCATATTAATTAATTGTTAAAATTATTATTATCATTGTTCATCTTGTTTGAATTTGTATTATATTGGTAATAATATCCCAAAGCAAACTCTCCACGTTCCATTATAGAAAACTTATTTGGGAAATGACCAATTCGAGCAGCAATCTCAGTAATGGATTTACTGTATGCTCCTTTGGTTTTCTTCTCATAAACTGGTACATATTTTGTCAAGAGAATGCCCATAATTCGCGCAGGAGTATTTGATGCAGATGCAAAAAATCTATCCTTAATAGAACTATTTACTTCACCTTGCGCCTTAAACTGTAATTTGCAGATTAAGGCAAACAAACGTCCACACAGATATGCCTTACTAGCATTTTGCTCATCTAATTCATTCTTCATATTATATTTGTTTTTATTGTTTCTATTTAAAACTAATCGAATAACAGTAGATTTCTCCTCACTAAAGCAACCATATTTAGCCTTGTCGTGCTCTATTTGACTTAATATACCTTGAAGTATCATCAACGGCAATGGTGTATTTGTTAGAGCTGCATGCCATAACATGGTTCCAATACGAGCTTTTGCCTTGAAATCACTCTGCGTAGGCTTAGCTTTCTTCTTTATGCAATTATAAAGAATGGTATTTATGCCAGGATAGTACACTTCACCATTTTTTATAGTTGCAATATCTTCAAACCATTGTCTCAGGTTGTTCTGATATTGAGAAACACTAATAGACAGCCAATCTCTTACAGCTATTCGAGCTGCAGCAGAGGACAAAGTACAACAATAGAAAAAGTTGTCAACTTCAGTTTCTACCCGAAGAGAATCACCAGTAACTACAGAAGAAAACATTTTATTTATTCTTTCAACTGTAGGTTGGCAAATATCAGACCATGGGTCGATATTATCATCAGGCACCTTTGTCCAAAACAAGGCAATAGTATCGTCACTAATCTTTTGACGATTAGTATATTTGAACTCTTTTTCCTCCTTAGAATTGAGTGTTTCGATTCCATTTGTAGTAAGGAACTTAAGAGCTTCTATATAGTTTCTTGCACAGTTTGTACAAATGCCAGAATTGAGATTACCTTTCAAGCTGTAAGATTCAAAAGCATTGGTATTATATGAAACCAACATACTTCCTGCCATCTGACCTTTTGGTAATTTTACAGAACCATGCGACTCATCTAATATTGGATATTTGTTAGAACCACAAATTGCACATAAACGATTGCCATTGTTTCTTTCACTCAACCCCTTCTCATATTTCTTTTTTATAGCATCATAAACGCATTGTAAAGAAACAAAGCGGATATGGGTTTCTTCAAGCATAAAGGTCATATTTCCGCTTTTTTTATCTTTGAATGCATCAATAGCTTTCCTTACCTCCTGTGGTTTACTATAGAATAAAAAAACAGGAGCTAACTCTTGAATAGATTTATATTCCTCAAGCTTGTTGAAATATCGCTCAAATTTCTTCTCTACTTCTGTTAAAGTAGTAGAACCACTTATAGGTGTATGGTATCCCAACAAAGTTTCTTCAGGCTTATCAAGCAACAACCTAGCTTTCCCCTTTTTAGCTGATAGTTTTTCTGCCTCAATCATTATATCACAAGAAATCAACTGTTTGAAATTGCCCTCACTATCAATGACAATATCCCAACTACATTTTTCTGTACCTAAAGCATCGTGACCATTGTAAACTCTTTTACCTAATTCTACTAATTCTGCGAACATAATTCCTCCTTTCTGTTAAAGTCATACAATATGCGATTAACTGAGTCTTCTAGTTTTGCACGTATATGAGATGTTGAAAGCATCTTTTCATTCAGCTCATCAGGACACACAAGCGTACTATTCTTTACGACAGCATTTGTCATATAGATTGGAGTCGCATTATGATCCTTATCGTACCAAATATCAAACAAAAGACTACCTATAGGATAGGTCAGATTAAGCTCTGTCGCTTTATCCACATCCTCTTGTGTAACAGGGAAGAAATCACAGGAAAACTCACGAGTACCCAAATAAGGCTGATGCCAACACTGACCCTTTTTCAAACGTCGGTTAAACATCTCACGATATTTGACTATTGGTTCACAAACAGTTCTTCCTTCTTTTTTATCTCTGTTTTTGACCTTTTGAATATTATCTTCTGACATATAAATAACGGCCTCTATAATGTACTCAACATCTCGCAAAACGATGCTATTTCTCTGGCAACGTTTGCTCATATCAAGTATGTCAATAGGCGTACCACTTTGTATGGAGCTGATTTCATTTCTCTTAATTGAAGAGAATAATATCGGCTTCAATATCTTGATACTTTTAACAACCCATTGAAACTCAGGTTTCCAAAGGATGCATTCCAAAATACCTCTTGCTGCAGACGGAGTCATACATGGATATGTCATGCGCTCCACTTTTAGCGCAGGTTGTGTAAAACAGGCATAGTCGCCTTTTACCCTTACTTTTACAATATTACTATCTATCATATGCAAAATATTTCTTCTTCGTTACTTAATCCAAATTCTTCCGAATAAGCACCACTCCAAACCTTTACTCCATTTGTAGTTTCTGCTATCTTATCGGAATTGTCACGTTCAAACTTATTATACACTTGCACACAGTATTGTGCTATTTGCTGATAATCTTTTCGAGAAAGATAATCTTTGCAAGTAATCTCTTTATACAGTTGCAAGCTTTCCTCGTTATATCTATACACGAACAATGAGGTCGCACTACTATCAATAATATGATATTTATCTGCTACATCCTGAAACATCAATTTTTCTCGTTTAGGAGTTATGGTGTCCTCAGGTGCATATAGCTTAACTATATCCGTATAGTATTCTGCATAGAAATCTGCATCAGTTAGTCGATTTTCATTATTGTGATAACATAACTGAGCAAATTGAGTGAAAGTTTTATACTCTGCAGAAGGCTGTCCTTTTTCCTCTAACTGAAACAAAAACACTTTGCCTTTTTTAAGTTTACCCTCTCTATTGCATCTTCCTGCCGATTGGATAATAGATTCCAATGGCGCAAGTTCACGAAATACTATAGGGAAATCCATATCTACGCCAGCCTCTATTAGTTGGGTAGAACATACTATCAATTTCTCACCATTTTTAAGTATGCTTTTGACCTTATCAATAACCGCCATTCTATGTTTTTGGCACATGTTTGTTGACAGGTGAAGAACCTGCATATTGCCTTTTCCTTTTATACTATCAAACAGAGCCTTAGCTTTCTTCTTGGTATTGCATACAATGAGAACAGACTCTTTTTCTTCACAAACTTTTTGTGCTATACTATCTATTGATTGGACTTCGTAGTCAGCAACCGGATAATATTCAACTCTTTTCGTGGCAGCAAATATGACCATAGGATTCTCAACCAATGGCACTATACGATCAATCCCCTTAAAGTCTGCACGTGTTTGAAAGTTCGGTTGCGTAGCAGTGCAAAACAAAATACTACAACGGCACAGATGCAACATATCGTTCAGTATCTTCATTGTACATTCTGCTAGATGAACTGGTAATGTTTGTATCTCGTCAAAAATGACAATTGAATCCTGCAGATTATGCAATTTCCTACATTTCGATCGCTGGTTCGAAAAGAGAGACTCAAAAAACTGCACTGTCGTTGTAACGACAATGGGATAATCCCAGTTTTCTGTCGCTAATTGTTTTGGGTCTTTGCAATAAAACTCTTCTTCTTTACTTTCTTTTCCTTCATAGATAACATTTGAGTGATGCTCTAATATAACATCATGGTCCTTGAAAATTGATTTCAATTCCTTTGCAGTTTGATCAATGATGCTAAGAAAAGGCAGGACTATGACAATGCGCTTAATATTTGAATGAACTTTTGCATGATGTAGAGCCCAATTCAAGCTGCACAATGTCTTTCCCATACCAGTAGGCAATGTCATAGAGAAGCATCCTTGAGGTTGTGCTGCAAGACTCTGTGCATACAATCTCACCTCTGTCCTAAGCCTATTTAGTGGAGAATTAAGAGAAAATGAACTCAGCTTATAATTCAATGCATATAAAAGGGCATCTACGTCAAGGGATAGCTGCGGGCGTGCATAATATTGCTCTTTGTCAAAATGCCATTCTGTATCAAGACTATCTGCATCAACAAGAGAGCTATACAACATTCGTACAAACAATTCTTTGGTTGTATTTCCTTCTATTCTATTAAAAGAAGAATTATCACAAGGAGGAATACATAGACCATCTTCTTTTAACGAACACAGTACATCAAGCCATTTGCTCTCTTCTTTCCCACATTGGTTCAAAGTTTCGAACATAGCATCTCTATTGGGCAATCCTGCATGATGCCCAAAGACAGGAAAAGCAACATTGACTAACTTGTCCATTCTTGCCATATAAGCTCCCCATTTTGCATGAGGTTCTTTTTCTCCTTCTGCTCTAATATATTTCTGAAATCCTTTACTATATTTTCCGACATCATGTAACAAACCACAATATGTATACACGTCAACATATTCACCAGATAAAGCGAACGACTTCATCATTCGAGCAACACCTTCGCTATGCTGTTTCATCGTTTGCAGTTCGCCATAACAGTTTTCGGAATGGGCAATGTATAAAGCCCCCTCCGTATCTTGTTTTAGCGTAGATTTACAATCAATATTTTCCATATCAGCATTTGTCTTCATTGCTACTATTAATATAAAAAAATCAACCAATAAAAGTTTTTAAAACTTCTTTTGTAGCCTTGGCAATCTCTTTCGCCTCCTGATAGCACCCATCAATTTCTTCATAGGTGTATGCATTCCGAGCCTCAACGATGCTTTCGGTTGCAACCTCTTCGAACATATCGAAGACGATTTGTTCATTATTATTTTGCTTCATATCTAACACTATTTAAAATTAGTATTTCCTTGTTCGAGTATTACCCAAACACCGGTTTTATCACTTCCTTCGTGTCTTATGATACCTGCTTTTTGCATTAACGCCAAATCTCTTTCAATAGTTCTTACTGTCACCAACAATGTTTCAGACATTTGCTTAGCTGTTACCATTGGATTTGACTTAATAACAGACACTATAATAGTCTGTCGCTCAGTTAGTTTCACATCAGATATACCTCTCGAATTTACACCGACATTTACACCGACATTTACACCGACATTTACACCGACATTCCCGTCACGCTCTGCGATAACTTCATCTACCGTTTTGCGCAGAATTATCGCCATCACGCCACCTCCATTTTCTTCTATAGTTGGCAATGGCAAGCAGGCACGCTCAAACTCCTCGGCAATCTTCTTGAATCCACGTCCCCATGATTCTACAAAACCTGCTTTGTAAAAAACATTGGCAATATTATGGTTACGAGGATAAGAAGAATGCTTCTGCAACAAAGCTGCAGGAGTCAACTCTTTCGGCAACAACCCATAGTTCCACAATTCTATGCTACGGTCATAGATGCGCATCTGGATGGCAGGACCGGTATAAGCCTTATGCGAAATGGCATTGTATATCAACTCTCGTAATGCCTTATCAGGAATCTCCAGCTGCTCTATACGCTGCAATCCCTCATAGTGAATAGGAGAAAGCAGATACTTGGTTCGGAGTACTTCCATCACCCTACTAGCCATCTGAATCAGGTTGCCTTCAATCACATCTTGAATTATCAAATCGCTCTCATCTGTATGAAAACGTCCAATCTTGAATACCGCAGATGGAAAGAACTGACCAACATGCTTTCCGAAAAGCAAGATGGCAGCATTTTTCAATTCGCCTTCCTTGGTAAACAAACCAAGATTACGCAATACTTCCTCTGTGGACGAATCAACTTCTGATTCATCCATACGACCTGCCTTGATACTACATTGCAAAAAATAGTCAATCGCATTGCGATCTATATCATCAAGAGTTGCACCATAAACAGGAATATCATCCCATGAATGACCCATCTTATCCATGATGAATTGCTGCAATGCAAGACCTTTTAGTTCCTGCTTGGTTGAACCACTGCGATAATGATACGTGCCCTTATAGGCTATCGGCATATTGCTTGGAGACACAACAATCTCTATATACTCTTTGTCACCCTCCGCAAGAAGGTTTACATCTTCTACGATACCTAGATAATTAACTATCTTGTTAGGAATATCTTCCAACAGTCTCTTGGCATCCGGCAAACCGATTACTTCTTTCTGGTCATTTACACCGATATAAATACGCCCACCCTGGGCATTGGCGAAACCACATATCCATTTCAGATATTCATCACGCCATGATTCCTTATATTCTATATTTTGACTTTCATTCTGCATATTTTATTCCTCCATACTTTTGATTATTGAATTGACTCTCTTCTCCCTTCCCAATGTCTCAGGAAAGGCATAATGGCCATTACCTATTTCACAAGGATTAGGCTCTATATGCTCGGCATACCAAGCACGTTTATATTCCGTGGTGATGATGCCGTAATCTCTGGTGGCGATGATGGAAGCAGCGAGAGATTCGCCATATAGTTCCTTGATGTCTATCATCTCCTCCAGCGCTATCTTCTCACGCTTCTTGGAACCTAACTCTTCGATTAGTGCCAACTTGGGAAGGAGGAAATAACTGGCAAAGAGATCACAACGCTTCTCCAGTCTCAACGGACTGTCTTCCGGGAAGAGGAGAAGCAGATGAGCCAACTCATGTACTGCCGTAAAGCGAAGTTTCTCTACACTGCTCTTTTCCGGATTGAAATCGAGAATCATCAGCGGATGCTTCTTATCTGCCCAGGTACTCATTCCGAAAACATACTCTGGGAGAGTTGCAGCAAGTATCATAATGCCTTTTCTTTCCAGAAGTCGCAGGATGCTGGCGATAGGTCCGTCACCGCAATGCCATTTCTCACGAAGAAGGTCGGCAGCATGGATGGCATCTTCAAGGGTTGATACCTTTGTACCTTTTATCGGATTCTTGAACCGGGTAGGAAAGCCTGCTTCTTTCTCCTTGGCAAGATACTGCTCTGCCCAAAACGAGAGTTTCGCTTCCAGAGCTTGCAATTCGTCTTCGGACAACTTGCCATTGGAGGTGGTGCGGAGCATCGGCATATCTATCCTGAGATTGGTTCCTTCGAAATATTCCTCGCTGATATTTAGGGCTTTGGCTATGGCTTGCAGGGCATCACGCTTAGGGCGCATGATGCCTTTCTCATATCGGGAGATGCTCTGCTTGGTGATGGCTCCGTTGGTTCGCTCTACGAGTTTATCCATGCTGAGCCCCATCATCTGGCGGGCTTCCCGCAATCTTATAGAAAATGATTCATTAATCATAATTGTCTGCTCTTTAATTTGTTGACAAATATAAGAAAAAGAATTAAATCTGTCACCAAATAACAGATAGATTTAACATAAAAAAGCATTAGAAAGTGAAAAGGTAACTACTCAGCACCCCCCCTGAAAAACAAATTTCTAAGAGTACCATATAGAAT
>ERZ1026858.718-NODE-718-length-17630-cov-10.366543_pt1 | contig 17630 bp, 14 predicted proteins | sample MGYA00380159_ERZ1026858 | MGnify/ENA primary metagenome ERZ1026858 (study PRJEB33269, sample SAMEA4719795) | human gut metagenome | biome: human-associated habitat; feature: organic feature; material: feces | place: Cameroon | collected 2013-10 ...
CTCGGAGATGTGTATAAGAGACAGGTATATAGAGCTTAATGGTGATATAGGAAAAATTCATGAAAATATTGAAATACTGACTAAAGAAGATGCAATGGAAGAATTCATGTTTCTTGGCCTAAGAAAGACGGCAGGGGTTGATATGAATGATTTCCGGAACAGATTCGGAATGCCGATTGAAAAAGTCTATGAAAAAGAGATAAAGAGCAATATTGATAAGGGACTTTTAACAAGACAGGCAGATATGTTGAAGCTATCAGAATATGGCATTGATATATGCAATACGGTTATGAGCGATTTTATATTAACTGATGGTGATTAATAAAAAGAGGTGGCAGTCCGGTAGAACGGAGACTGTCACCTCTTTTTATGGATATTAAAAATTCTTAATAAGCTTTATGTACTGCTTAGGAGTGGTTCCTGTAAATGTTTTGAATTCTCTCTGGAAATGAGCCTGGTCTGAATAACCTGTACCCTCGATAAAAAAGCTGTTATCGCGGTCGGGATTGGCAATTATCTCAGCCAGAACATTCTGGAACCTGTACATTTTGATAAAATCCTTAGCTCCGATGCCATAAACTTTATTGTAAAGTCTTGATATATGTCTTACAGAATATTCGGATTCTGCAGATAATTCTGCAACAGTACCGGCGCCGGAATATATAAGGCTGTTGAGTTTCTTAATGCTTTCAGAAACAGGACAGAAGGTCTTGCAGTCTGTAACAAATGCTTTGAAAAGTGCAACTCTGTCTTTAAAGGTTAAAGATTTGTGGAAATCTTTTATTAACTGCATCTCATATGAGTCAGTTGCCGGTTCATAACGGAATACATTATCTGCTATGTTCACAGGGTAAGTCTTAGAATTACAGCCTTTATTAAAGTAACAGCCTGTATTGTCGAATCTTACTCCGAAATAGTGGTCAAATACGTTAAGAGAAAGTTCTGTGAGCTTATTCTGGCTGCCTGCACAGATAAATTCTGCTTTGTCATTGTCGTCGTTGTAACATATTATCCATTCTGTAGTGTATGAAGGAATAAAAGAAATTGTAAAATTGTCAGGTATACCGCTTTTATCAGCCTCGTAAAAGGACATATGCTTAGATGACTTAGTATCAGTAAGTACTTTGGTGTACATGTCAATTCCAAATGGCTGTATCATATGTTTCATAAATTATCTCCTCTAAAAGTTTATTTATTAAAATAATATTAAGAAAAAATTAAAAAGTCAATAAAAATGTCCGATTTTTTCAATAATTATTGAAAATGGCGAGTATAATAGGCAACATGAATTGAACAGTGATGTACACAAAGGCGTGTAAGCAGTTTGGAAAAACTGCCTGCACGCCTTTTTTGCATTCTGTTTAATCAGGTACAGAACCTGATCAACTCTGTTACCGGCAATTAAATTAAAAAGAATTTCTGATTAGGGAGGAAATGGTTATGCAAGAGATTTTATCAGCGGTAGATGCCGAATTATTCGGTGTGTGGTTCCTTATAGGTGCAGCTCTTGTTTTCTGGATGCAGGCAGGTTTTGCAATGGTAGAAACAGGATTCACAAGAGCAAAGAATTCAGGTAACATTATTATGAAGAATCTGATGGACTTCTGTATTGGTACAGTAATGTTCGTTCTTATCGGATTCAGTTTCTTATTAGGTGAGGATTTACTTGGTTTTATTGGAAAGCCTGGTTTTGATATCTTCACAGCTTACAAAGATTTTGATTTTTCTAGTTTCGTATTCAACTTAGTATTCTGTGCTACAACAGCTACTATTGTTTCAGGTGCTATGGCTGAGAGAACAAAGTTCTTATCATATTGTGTATATTCAGCAGTTATCTCAGCTCTTATCTATCCAATAGAAGCTCACTGGATCTGGGGCGGCGGCTGGCTTGCTCAGTTAGGCTTCCATGATTTCGCTGGTTCATGCTGTATTCACATGGTTGGTGGTATTTCAGCTATTATCGGTGCTAAGATTCTTGGACCTCGTATTGGTAAGTTTGAAAAGGATGCTAATGGTAAGGTAGTTAAAGTAAATGCGTTCCCAGGACACAACATTCCACTTGGTGCACTTGGTGTATTCATTCTGTGGTTTGGCTGGTATGGATTTAACGGTGCAGCAGCAACAACAATTGAAGATTTAGGTTCTATTTTCCTTACAACAACAGTTGCTCCAGCAGTTGCAACAGTAACATGTATGATATTCACATGGGTAAGATATGGAAAGCCAGATGTTTCAATGTGTTTAAATGCTTCACTTGCAGGTCTTGTTGGTATAACAGCTCCTTGTGATGTAACAGATGCATTTGGTGCAACAATGGTAGGTATTGTTTCAGGTCTCTTAGTAGTATTCGGTGTATGGCTTCTTGACTACAAGCTTCACATTGATGATCCTGTAGGTGCTGTAGCAGTACATATGATGAATGGTATCTGGGGTACAATCGCTGTTGGTCTTTTTGCAACAAGCTCAGCTCCTGGATATGCAATTGCCCTTGAAGGCGGAACAATTAAGGGTGAAGGTCTTTTCTATGGTGGTGGATTCACACAGTTAGGACTTCAGTTATTAGGATTTGTAGCAGTTGCAGCATGGGCTGCAGTATGCATGGTGATTGTATTCACAGTAATTAAGGCTACTATCGGACTCAGAGCTTCTAAGGAAGAAGAAATCAGAGGTCTTGATATTATGGAACATGGTCTTTCAAGTGCTTATGCAGGATTTGAATTCGGCGGAATGGATTTTGTTGACGGAGATGTTGATGTAATCGGTTCAGAATCAATGGAGGCTTCAGTACCTGCACTTGTAAGCACATCAGAAGATGGCGAAGGCAAGAAGATTACTAAGGTTGAGATTCTTATGAAGCAGGAGAGATTCGAGAGATTCAAGAAGGCTATGAACGATATCGGAGTTACAGGTATGACAGTTACACAGGTTCTTGGATGTGGTACACAGAAGGGTGCTCCTGAATATTACAGAGGTGTTCCAATGGATATCCAGCTTCTTCCTAAGACACAGGTAGAGATGGTAATATCATCAGTTCCTGTAATGGATGTTATCAATGCTACAAGAAAGGCTCTTTATACAGGTCATATCGGTGATGGTAAGATTTTCGTATATGATGTTGAGGATGTAGTTAAGGTAAGAACTGGAGAATCAGGTTATGATGCACTTCAGGGTGAAGACGATTAATATAATGATTTAGTAATAATAAGAATATGTAAATCGTGGGATTGGACTTTTTCGATGTTTGGACATTGGGAAAGTCCAATTTTTAATGGCATTGTATTGATTTTAATAATGAAATAAGCATGAAATCTCACATTTATGCCTTTACTTTTGGAGATAAAGATAATAAAATATTAAGTAATATGTAGGGACGTAAAATGTATATCTGGTTATTTATAGCTGGTACATTTATGCCGCCTAAATTTTCTTAAGGAGGAAATATTTATAATGGCAAGACAGAAACATTCTATGGATGGTAATACAGCCGCTGCACATGTAGCTTATGCATATACAGAAGTTGCTGGTATCTATCCAATCACACCATCAAGCCCGATGGCAGATTATGTTGACCAGTGGTCAGCAGCCGGAAGAAAGAACATTTTCGGCAGTACTGTTAAGGTAGTTGAGATGGAATCAGAGGCTGGTGCTGCAGGTACAGTTCATGGTTCTTTAGGTGTAGGTGCATTAACAACAACATTTACAGCTTCACAGGGCCTTTTACTTATGATTCCTAATATGTATAAGATAGCTGGTGAGCAGCTCCCATGCGTATTCGACGTATCTGCCCGTACAGTATCATCACACGCATTGAATATCTTTGGCGATCATTCAGATGTATACGCATGTCGTCAGACAGGTTTTGCAATGCTTTGTGAAACTAACCCACAGGAAGTTATGGACCTTTCTCCAGTAGCTCACTGTGCAGCACTTGAAGGAAAGACACCTTTCCTTAACTTCTTTGATGGTTTCCGTACATCACACGAGATTCAGAAGATTGAAGAGTGGGATTACGAAGATCTTAAGGATATGTGCCCAATGGATGCAGTTGAAGAATTCAGAGCACACGCTCTTAATCCTAATCATCCATCAGCTCGTGGTTCACATGAGAATGGTGATATCTTCTTCCAGCACAGAGAGGCTTGTAACTCAGTTTATGATGCTCTTCCAGCAGTAGTTGAGAAGTACATGAACAAGGTTAACGAGAAGCTCGGTACTAACTATGGCTTATTTAACTACTATGGTGCTCCAGATGCAGAGCGAGTAATCATCGCTATGGGTTCTGTTAACGACGTAGTAGAAGAAGTTATTGATTACCTTACAGCTAAGGGTGAAAAGGTTGGTCTTGTTAAGGTAAGACTTTACAGACCATGGTCATCAGAAGCTATCTTAAAGGTTATTCCTAAGACAGCTAAGAAGATTGCTGTACTTGACAGAACAAAGGAGCCAGGTTCTCTTGGTGAGCCTCTTTTCCTTGATGTTGCTACAACACTTCGTGAAGCAGGACTTAACGACATCACATTAGTTGGTGGCAGATATGGTCTTGGTTCTAAGGATACACCACCTTCATCTATCTTCGCTGTATATAAGGAATTAGAGAAGGATGCTCCTAAGAGCAGATTCACAATCGGTATCGTTGATGATGTTACTAACCTTTCACTTCCAGAAGTTAAGCCAGCTCCAATTACTTCAGCTGCTGGTACTAAGGAATGTAAGTTCTGGGGTCTCGGTGGAGATGGTACAGTAGGTGCTAACAAGAACTCTACTAAGATTATCGGTGACCACACAGATAAGTACATCCAGGCATACTTCCAGTATGATTCTAAGAAGACAGGTGGTATCACAATTTCTCACTTAAGATTTGGTGATAACCCAATTAAGAGTCCATATTACATCAATCAGGCTGACTTCGTAGCATGTCATAACCCAGCATATGTTACACAGGGTATGAAGATGGTACAGGATGTTAAGCCAGGCGGAGTATTCATGATTAACTGCCAGTGGTCAGATGAAGAATTAGGACATCATCTTAACGCTGAAGCTAAGAAGTACATTTATGATAACAAGATTCAGCTTTACACAATCAATGCTATTGATAAGGCTATCGAAATCGGTATGGGTAAGAGAACTAACACAATCTTACAGTCTGCTTTCTTTAAGTTAGCTGATGTAATGCCTATCGATGATGCTATTAAGTTCATGAAGGAAGCTGCTAAGAAGTCTTACTCTAAGAAGGGTGATGCTGTAGTAGAGATGAACTACAAGGCTATTGATGCCGGTGTAGATGCTATACATAAGGTAGAGGTTCCAGATTCTTGGGCTAATCCAGAAGCAGATGCTCCTAAGGAAGCTAAGACAGGACGTCCAGAAGTTGTTAAGTTAGTTAATGACCTTCTTGAGCCAATCTCTAAGATGGATGGTGACAGCCTTCCAGTTTCAGCATTCAAGGATTGCGCTGATGGTCAGTTCGAAACAGGTGCTTCTGCATACGAGAAGAGAGGAACAGCAGTTATGGTTCCTGAGTGGGATCCAGCAGCCTGCGTTCAGTGTAACAGCTGTGCATTTGTTTGTTCACATGCAACAATCAGACCATTTATTCTTTCAGCTGATGAAGTTACAGCAGCTCCAGCAAACATCAAGCTTGCAGATTCTAAGCATGCTGTAGATACAACTATGAAGTATACAATGTCTGTATCTCCATTAGATTGTATGGGATGTGGCGAGTGTGTTACTGTATGTCCTAAGGCAGGAGAAGCTATTAAGATGGTTCCACAGGAATCTCAGTCAGCTGAGCAGCCTGTATTTGATTACCTCGTTGCTAATGTTGGTAAGAAGGAAATCAAGCCAGCACTTGTTGAAACTCCAATCGGTTCTCAGTACAACCAGCCATTACTTGAATTCTCAGGTTCATGTGCAGGATGTGCAGAGACATCATATGCTAGATTAATTACACAGTTATTCGGTGAGCAGATGTACATTTCTAATGCTACAGGTTGTTCTTCAATCTGGGGTAACCCAGCTGCTACTTCACCATATACAGTAAACAAGGATTCTAAGAAGGGTCCAGCTTGGTGTAACTCATTATTCGAGGATAATGCTGAGCATGGTTTAGGTATGTATATTGGTCAGAAGTACATCAGAGAGCAGGCTATCGAGATGATCGAAGAGATGGCTGCATCTGATAAGGCATCTGCTGAATTTAAGGCAGCAGCAGCTAAGTACATCGAGACAAAGGATGATACTAAGGCTAACACACCAGCTACAGAAGCTCTTGTTGCAGAGTTAGAGAAGGCAGCTGCAGATGGTTGTCCAACAGCTCCACAGGTATTAGCTAAGAAGGATTACCTTGCTAAGAAGTCTGTATGGATCTTCGGTGGTGATGGATGGGCTTACGATATCGGTTACGGCGGATTAGACCACGTACTTGCTTCTGGTGAGAACGTTAACGTTATGGTATTCGATACAGAAATGTATTCTAACACAGGTGGACAGGCTTCTAAGGCTTCTAACATCGGTGAGGTTTGCCAGTTCGCTGCAGCAGGTAAGGAAATCGGAAAGAAGAGCCTTTCTGAAATCGCTATGCAGTATGGTTATGTATATGTAGCTCAGATTGCTCTTGGTGCTAACATGGCTCAGGCTCTTAAGGTAATCAAGGAAGCTGAGGCTTACAACGGACCATCACTTATCATTGGTTACGCTCCTTGCGAACTTCACGGTATCGCTAAGGGTGGTATGAACCACTGCCAGGATGAGATGAAGAAGGCTGTTAAGGCTGGTTACTGGAACCTCTTCTCATTCAACCCAGCACTTAAGGCTGAAGGAAAGAATCCATTCACACTTACATCTAAGGAAGGTGATGGATCATATCAGGAATTCCTTAATAACGAGGCTCGTTATACAAGACTTGTTAAGCCATTCCCAGAAAGAGCTGAGAGACTCTTCGCTAAGTCTGAGGAAGTTGCTAAGGAAAGATATGAGCATCTCCAGAAGTTAGTTGAACTTTACAAGTAATTAATATACAACTTAATAGTTTGTATGTTTCTCAAATGCTCCCGCAGGGATTGTCCCTGCGGGAGTTTTTTGTCTGGTGGGGAGTTGGGAAGATTGTGGGAGATAATGGTGTAAAGTTAAACTTTTTGAGAGTGCGTTTCGTATATATATGTAGAAGGAAAGCAAGAAAATGTGGCGGATTGGATGTTGAAGCGGCTGGGAGGCAGGCTGAAGTCCAAACGGAGTGAGAAAGAGAGGCGGATTGGACGTTGACGCGGTGGAAGCCACTGAGGAAGTCCAAACGGGGTGAGAAAAAGTGTTAGATTGGACGTTGAAGTAGAGTAAGCCACTGAGGAAGTCCAAAAGGAGCGAGAAAAAGAGGTGGATTGGACGTTGAAGTGGCTGGGAGGCAGGCTGAAGTCCAAAAGGGATGAGAAAGAGAGGTGGATTGGACGTTGACGCGGTGGAAGTCACGGTTGAAGTCCAAAAGGAACGAAAAAGAGTAAACGGGTTGGTCTATGAAACGGAGAGAAGGCAGGAGGTATCTTATGAAGAAGAAAATAAGCGGAAAAGCTATAGCAGCGATTATTGCTGCACTGGCAGTTGTGGGGATTGCATTGTATCTGATAAGCAGTACATCAAAACAGGTAGTTAATATTGATATCAGCGGCTTTAATGAGATGACAATAATGTCTGGTGGTACAGGAAAGACTATAACACCGAGTGAGGAGCAGAGAACACAGATAAGCAGTCTGGTAAAGAATATGAATCTCAAGGCAAAGAAATTTCCAGAGACTAAGGGCTGGGCATATAGGATTACATATTATAAAGATGGGGTGGCAAATACAATTGTACTTGCTGGTAAGGTTACATGGAATGGGGCAGATTATAATGTAGATAAAGAGTCGTATGATAAACTGAAAGAATATATTGATACTTTGTATAAATAACTTGATAACCAAACTAATATGTATTATAATTTGAGAATCAAAATAATTGGAGGCTCAAATTGAATACGAATGTTTTTAACAGGGAAAAAATGATTACAAGTATTATTTTCAAGGCAATATCGCTGATTGCTTCAGTGTATGGTCTTGTGTTTACGATTGACAGTATTATGTCATTCACATTTTTTACAACTCTGTCTAATGTGGCACTTGATATTGTGCTGGCAGTGTTTATTGTGCTTGATATTATACTGCTTACTAAGGGAAAGGATTATAAAAGCAACGGGCTTTATATTCTCAAATTTCTTATGACACTTTCAATTACACTGACATGTCTGGTGTATATGATTATTCTTGGACCGACTTCAGAAGATGGACTGATTGGTGCATATCTTCATAATTATGCAGGAAGTCTTGGTGTACATTTGATTGGTCCGGTATTTGCAATTGCTGATTTTCTTATGTTTGATAAGGGATTTGAGACAAAGAAAATATATGCAATATATGCAGTTATTCCACCGCTTTGCTATGTTGCATTCGTATACATACTGGCTGCACTTGGAGTAAGATGGTATGATACAATGACAGCACCTTATAACTTCCTTAATTATGCTGCACCGACAGGCTGGTTTGGCTGGGATTTAAGCCAGATGGGTTCTGAATCTCTAGGAATCGGAGTTGCATATATGATTGTGGCACTGTTGCTTATATTTATAGGAATTGGACTTTTATATCTTGCAATTAACGGAGCAGGCAGAGGCGTTAAGGCACGGAAAGCGGAACTTGTGAGCGAGTAGATATTATTAAAAATGTCCGGCATGCGATTTACAATGAATTGCATGCCGGACATTTTATATACTTTTTCATTGTCTTACTTTATGCTATAATATCGGGCAGGAATTGAAGAAGATTAAATATAGAAAACAGGAGAAGATTATGAAAGAGAATCTTAAGAAGCTGGCTAAATACTATAAGCCGTATTTAGGCACATTTATATTGGATATGATACTGGCGATGATGTCAGCAGCGGTGGCACTTGTGATACCGCTTGTTGTAAGGTTCATTACATCAAAGGTCGCATATATGAGTGCTGATGAAGCACTTTCAAGAATTATGATTATTGTTGCGGTGCTGTTTGTGCTGGTGCTTATACAGTGGGGCTGCAACTACTATATATCTAATTATGGACATGTAATGGGTGCAAAGATTGAGTACGATATGAGGGCTGAGATATTCAATCATTATCAGAAGCTGTCATATTCATTCTATGATGACCAGAAGGTTGGACAGTTATTGTCGCGAATAACATCGGATTTGTTCGATATTACAGAGCTTTTGCATCATGGACCAGAGAATATAACTATTTCACTGATTAAGATAATTGGTGCGTTATGCATATTAAGTTCAATTGACTTAAGACTTACGATTGCCGCATTTGTGCTGATTCCTTTTATGCTTGTGTTTGCGTATGTGCTTAACAAGCGCATGAAGAGAGCATTTAAGAGAAACAGGGTAAGAATCGGTGAGATAAATGCACAGATAGAGGACAATCTGTCTGGAATAAGGGTTGTCAAGTCATTTGCAAATGAAGATATCGAATGTAAGAAGTTTAAGAAGGGGAATGATTTGTTCCTTGAATCTAAGAGAGACAGCTATCATTATATGGGAATGTACAATGCGGGACTTACTGCATTTACAACAATGATAAATGTAATTGTAATCGCAGCAGGCGGTATCGGAATTGCAAAGGGCTGGGTAAATATTACCGATTTCGTTACATTTTTACTGTATATCAATATATTCACGGAGCCTGTTAAGGTGCTTATTGATTTCACAGAGCAGTTCCAGAACGGATATTCAGGTTATGAAAGATTCTTAGAGATTCTTTCAGTAGAGCCGGAAATAGCTGATAAGCCTGACGCAAAGGAGCTTACTGATGTGAAGGGTGCAATAACATTTGAAAATGTGTCCTTCAGATATAAGGACGGTGTGGACGAGGTGCTTTCGGGCATCAATCTGTCTGTAAGACCGGGAGAATATGTTGCACTTGCAGGTCCTTCGGGAGTAGGAAAGACAACACTCTGCTCGCTTATTCCAAGATTTTATGAGGTGACGGGCGGTTCTATTAAGGTTGACGGAACAGATATCAAAGATGTTACGCTTAAAAGCCTGCGTGACCATATCGGAGTTGTACAGCAGGATGTGTATCTGTTTATGGGTACAATTAAAGAAAATATAAGATATGGAAAGCCAGATGCTACAGACGAAGAAGTAATTCAGGCGGCAAAGCTTGCAAATGCGCATGATTTTATCATGAGTTTTGAGAACGGATATGACACAGATATCGGACAGCGTGGAGTTAAATTGTCAGGTGGTCAGAAGCAGAGACTGTCAATTGCGAGAGTATTCTTAAAGAATCCGCCAATTCTTATATTTGACGAGGCGACATCGGCACTTGATAATGAGAGTGAGCAGATTGTACAGGAATCACTTGAGAAGCTGGCTAAGAACAGAACCACATTTGTAATAGCACACAGACTTACAACTATTGAAAATGCGGAGGAAATCCTGATGCTTACTGACGAGGGCATCAAGGAGAGAGGAACTCACGAGGAGCTTATGAAGCTTGATGGTGAGTATGCAAGAATGGTTAAGATACATAGCAGAACATAACATACCAGTTTACAATGTTTATATGTAATGCTATTATATAGGAAACGTTGGAAGGAAGATGATAATCATGGACAGAACAAGAAGATTAAGAATGAATGCGACATTAAGAGATATGGTAAGAGAGAATCATGTAAGGGTGGACGAGCTTATATATCCTGTATTTGTTACGGAGGAGAACGATGTAATACAGGAAGTACCGTCAATGCCGGGAATATGTCAGTATTCGCTTGACCATGTTCTTGAAGAAATCGGACGTGCCGTAGAGGTTGGAATTAAGGGAATCCTGCTTTTTGGAATCCCTGTACATAAAGATGAGGTAGGAAGTGAAGCATATGACGAGGAAGGTGTTGTGTGCAGGGCAATCCGCCTTATTAAAAATGCTTATCCAGAGCTTGTTATCATGGCTGATGTGTGCCTGTGTGAGTACACCTCACATGGACACTGCGGACTTGTAAAAGATGGCGTTATATTAAATGATGAGACACTGCCGCTTCTTGCAAAGGCATCAGTTGCATACGCAAAGGCAGGCGCAGATATAATTGCACCAAGTGACATGATGGATAAGAGAGTTGAGGCAATCAGAAATGCGCTTGATGAGGCAGGACTGGTTAATATTCCTATATGTTCATACAGCGCCAAATTTGCATCAGGATATTACGGACCGTTCAGGGATGCCGCACATTCAGCACCGGGATTCGGTGACAGAAAGACATATCAGATGGACCCGGCTAATGGAAAAGAAGCGTTAAGGGAAGTTGAAGAAGACATATTAGAGGGCGCAGACATGATTATTGCAAAGCCAGCACTCGGATATATGGACGTTATGAAAGAGATAGCACTTAACTTCAATATCCCGATTGTCGCTTATAATGTAAGCGGTGAGTATGCGATGGTTAAGGCAGCAGCAATGAATGGCTGGATTGATGAGAAGAAGATTGTAATGGAGAATATGACAGGCTTTAAGAGAGCCGGAGCGAAGATGATAATTACATATCATGCTATAGATGTGGCAAAATGGTTAAAGGAAGAGTAGCATTTTAAGCAGTATTAAATTAAGCAGCAGGAGGAGCTGGTTTTATGAATGAAGAGATGTCAAAGGATTTATATGAGAGAGCAGTAAAACATATGCCAGGTGGTGTAAACAGTCCTGTCAGGGCATACAAGGCAGTTGACAGAGTGCCAAGATTCATAGCTTCTGCCAAGGGAGACAGAATTACTGATGTAGACGGGAATGAAATGATTGACTACATATGTTCATGGGGACCGGGAATATTAGGCCATGCACATGACAGAGTAATTGCAAAGGTTAAGGAAGCTGCGGAAGCAGGCCTTACATATGGTGCACCAACCAAGAGAGAAGTTGAGATGGCAGAGCTTATATATGAGCTTATTCCTACAATGGAGGTGAGCCGTCTTGTAAGCTCAGGAACAGAAGCTGTTATGAGTGCAATCCGTGTGGCAAGAGGCTACACTAGAAGAGATAAGATAATTAAGTTTAGAGGCTGTTATCATGGACATTCTGACGGACTTTTGGTAAAAGCCGGTTCAGCAGCACTTACAACATCAGTTCCAGACAGTGCAGGAGTTCCTGCTGATTACACTAAGAATACACTTGTAGCAGAGTACAATGACTGCGATTCGGTGAAGGAGCTTTTTGATAACAATAAAGATGAAATAGCTGCGGTAATAGTTGAACCTGTTGCAGCTAACATGGGAGTTGTGCTTCCAAGACATGGATTTCTTGAATTTTTAAGAGACATAACTAAGGAGAATGGAAGCCTTCTTATATTTGATGAGGTAATAACAGGCTTCAGACTTTCAATTGGCGGAGCACAGGAGTATTTTAACATAAAGCCAGACCTTACAACTCTTGGAAAGATTGTAGGAGGGGGTATGCCAGTCGGCGCATATGGCGGACGAGCTGACATTATGCGAATGGTAAGCCCTGACGGTCCTGTATATCAGGCAGGAACATTGTCTGGTAATCCGATTGCAACGGCAGCAGGCTTAGAGACTTTAAGAATCTTAAGAGATAATAAGGACATATACGACAGACTTGAGACTAAGACAAAGCGTATTGCTGACAGTGTAAGAAAATGTGGCGCCGGAAGGGTATCGGTTAATCAGATTGGTTCACTTATGAGCATATTCTTTACTCCAGATGCAGTTGAAGATTATGACAGTGCAGTAAAGTCAGACACTAAGAAGTATGCAGAATACTTTGGACATATGCTTGATAACGGAATATACATTGCACCATCACAGTTTGAGGCAATGTTCGTATCAGACGCACACACTAATGAAGACATCAACCGTACAATAGATATTATGGAAGAATTCTTCAGGAAATAATTCGGATAATAAGTGGGAATACAGATGCAGTTAGGATATGTAGGAATTAATTATAAGAATACAGACCTTTCAGTAAGGGATAAGATTACATTCACAGACAGCGGGATAGCAGACTTTATGCAGCAGGCAGAGGAAGCAGGTGTGAAACAGTGCATGTGCCTTTCAACATGCAACAGATGCGAAGTGTTTTATCTGTATGAGGATGAAACATTTGTACAAGTGATGTCCGATTTATTCAATGATTATTTTGGACTTACTGATACCAAATTAGCCGGTGTCAAATGTGGTGAAGAAGCACTGGTATATCTGTTTTGCATAGCTGCCGGACTTGAAAGCATGGTGCTTGGAGAGGATCAGATACTAGGCCAGTTAAAGGATGCGGCAGATCTTTCAAGAACGCTTGGACACAGCGGGAAAGAGCTTAATTATATAGTTAGGGAAGCGGTAAGCTGTGCAAAGCGGATTAAGACAGAGTACAAGGTAAGTGAAAAACCAGTATCTGTATGCTATGTTGGGATTCAGGAGTTAGACAGAGTATGTGGCATATCAGGAAAGCACGCGCTTGTTATAGGAAGCGGCAAAACCGCGGCTCTTGCCATAAGATATCTGGCAGAATATGGCGCTGATGTAACAGTGTGTTCAAGAACTTATCAGCATGCGAAGGACCTGCTTAAGGAATTTCCAGATATTAAGGTTATTGCATATGATAAGAAAACAGAAGCACTTAAATGCAGTGATATAGTTGTCTCAGCGACTTCATCCCCTCATCTGGTGATTAAATGTGCTGAATTATCAGTGGGTAAAAAGATGACACTTCTTGATCTTGCTGCACCAAGAGATATAGAAAAATCGGCAGGTGACATTTGTGGAGTTACTCTTATTGACCTTGACAGGATAGGTGGGATTGTGAAGTCTAATCAGAATGAGAGAGCACATTTGCTAAAGGAAAGCCAGTGCGTGATTGATGAGTATATAGCGGAAACAAAGAAATGGCTCACATCAAGCAGAATGGATACAACTATCCAGTCGCTTGGCAAAAAATGTGATGAGATAGTACAGGACAGCTATGATTATCTTAACCGCAAGATTGACCTTTCAGACCATGACAGGGTAATCTTAAAGAAGATTCTTAAGTCGTCATTACACAGATTGTTAAAAGAACCAATTGAAGAATTGAAAAATGTGGAAGAAAATGAACAGCAGCAGTATAAAGATATGGTTGAGAGACTGTTTGGCTTGTAGGGAGGATTATGCATTACAGAATAGGAACGAGAGGTTCGAAGCTGGCACTTGTCCAGTCGGAATATGTTAAGAGAAGAATGGAAGAGGCGTATCCTGAGGATACATTTGAACTTGTTATAATTAAGACAACAGGCGACAAGGTTACGGATAAGCCGCTTGCTGCGATTGGAACTAAGGGACTTTTTGTAAAGGAGATTGAGGAAGCGCTTCTTTCAGGCAGTATTGATATGGCGGTTCACAGCATGAAGGACATGCCGGCTGAATGTGAGGCTGGACTTACATTTGCAAAGGCGTGGAAACGAGAGGATTGCAGAGATGTACTTATATTAAAGAATGCAGGAAGTTTTTCAGAACTTCCTTTGGGTGCGGTTATAGGCACTGGGAGCCTAAGGCGTGCATGCCAGCTTGCAATGCTGCGTTCTGATATCCAGTTTACTGCTATCAGGGGAAATGTTGATACGAGAATTAACAAACTTATGGACGATTCATACGGACTTGATGGAATTGTGCTTGCGGCAGCAGGACTTAACAGACTTGGCAGGTCATCTGAGATAACAGAGTATCTTGACCCGGAGGTCGTTATTCCGGCACCGGCACAGGGAGTTCTTGCGATTGAGACTGCAGAGGTGAATACAGAACTTCTTGATAAGATAAATGCTTTGTCAGATGATAATTCTGATAGAGAAGCTGTGGCTGAAAGAACATTTTTAAGATTAACAGGCGGCGGCTGCCATGCCCCGGTTGGCGCACACTGTGTGACAAAGGATAACGGCGACCTTCGAATGGTTGTGTTATTTGGCAATGATGATTGCAGCAGGATTCTTAGAATTGAAGTTACTGGAACTGACAGTGAGGCGGTTGGCCACGAAGCAGCCCGTATGCTAGGATTGGAGTAGATTGTGGGTAAATACATATATACATATATTGAAAATGGACAGATGTACGATGAAAGCCCTTCCCTTGCAGAATTACTTGCAAAGGAGGGGCTTATCTGCGAAAAAATATTAACCGGCAGGATTGGTTATATTCGTGTGGAGAATCTTTTGGAAAAGATAAAAGATGCACAGTGGATTGTGTTTACCAGTAAAAATGCAGTGGCTGGGTTTGTTTATAATATGGGGGAGTTTGAACTTCCTGACGGTATTAAGATTGCGGTAGTCGGCAGCAAAACTAAAGAAGCTCTAAAAACGGCATGCGGTCTTGAGGCAGACTTTGTTTCTTTACAGGCTACAGGAATGGAACTTGGAAAGAGCCTGATGAATATTGCAGCTGGTAAGGTTGTATATCTGTGTGCAGAGGTGACAAGCGGTTCGCTTGAGGCAGCTATGAAAGATTATGGAGAACTTGTTAAGATTCCAGTATATAGAAATGAATATGTTGATACATATGCAGAGTACGGAATGAAAGATTACAGTGATGTCTCAGGAATAGCTGTTACAAGTGGCAGCAGCGGTGAGAGAATAAAATGGCTGATTGACAAGCTTGGTGAGTCGTGTGAAGTCCCAGTGTATAGCATTGGTCCTGCCTGCAGCAGAAAGCTTGTGGAGGCAGGAGTGCCAGAGGGGCGGATAATTGAAGCTTGTGAGCATAGCTATAACGGGCTGGTGGAAGCGATTAAGATGTCAGTGGGAAGATGAAAGTGAGAATTGGACGTTAGAGCAGAGTGAGGCATGGAGGAAGTCCAAAAGGAGCGAGAAATAGCGGCGGATTGGACGTTGAAGCAGCGGAAGTCACGGAAGAAGTCCAAAAAGGGGAAGTCGGAAGTGAGAATTGGACGTTGAAGCAGCGGAAGACATGGAGGAAGTCCAAAAGGAGCGAGTAAAATGTACCCCATATAGTGGACACGCATATATGAAATTATTTACCTAAAATTCTGGGGGTTCCCATCTTGGAAACACCTACACTTTATCCTTATACCTAAACTATTTAATTCTTTATGGCTGAACCAGTTTTGACACATGAAAAAAACACAATAGTTTTAGGAAGACCAATACTGTGATATATTTATATTAACTTTATTGGAGGTTTATCATGTCTACAAAAAAGAGATTCACAGAAGAACAGATGCAGATACTTATGGCAAATCCATATGTAAAGAATGTTACACCAGCTAAGATTACCTATTCTCTTGAGTTTAAACAAAAAGCAATAGCTCAGGCAGAAAGAGGCATGAAATCAATTAAAATCTTTAATGAGGCTGGTCTCACTGATGACATTCTTGGGAAAAAACGTATTTATTCAGCAATGAAGACATTTAAGCGTGAGGCAAAATCACCTGAAGGATTAAGGGAATCAAAAGGAAAATCGAAAGAAGACAGGATAGCTGCTTTTGCAAAAGAAGATTTATCAATAAAGCAGACAAATGCTGCAATAAAAGAACTTCAGGATAAGATAGTCCATCTTGAACAGATGGTTGAATTTCTAAAAAAAACGCAATTACCGCCCAGGAAATGAAAGCATGTGACATTTTTCCTTTGATTGAACATCAGATAAATGCTGAAATGAATAGTCTTGAAGTGAAAGAATTATGTGAAGCAGCAGGGGTTTCACGTTCCGGTTATTATAACTGGCTGCGAAGAAGAGAACAACGTGAACAGCGTGAAATTCAAGATAAAAAGGACTTTGAACTTATACTGGAAGCCTATAAATATCGTGGCTATGACAAGGGTGCAAGAGGAATTCACATGAGACTGCTGCATATGGGAATTCGCATGAATGTAAAGAAAATCCGACGCCTGATGAAAAAATATGAGCTGATGTGTCCTATAAGAGCAGCAAATCCATACCGAAGAATAGCAAAAGCAATAAGAACAAATGCAGTTGCAGACAACAGGGTAAAACGTGAGTTCAGAAAGCATGGAGCAAGAAAGATACTGTTAACAGACATAACATACATACCATTTAAAGATAAATTCTGCTATTTATCAGTTATAAAAGATGCATATACAGAACAGGTATTATCTTATGTATTAAGTGAATCATTAGAAGTTGATTTCGTACTAGAAACAGTAAGGAATCTGATAAGAAATCATGGTAATACATTAAAAACAGATGCAGTTATTCATAGTGATCAGGGATGTCATTACACAAGCGTTAGTTTTCGTGAGCTTATATCTGATTATAACTTACGACAATCAATGTCAAGAAAAGGAAACTGTTGGGATAATGCACCGCAGGAAAGCTTTTTCGGTCACATGAAAGATGAGTTAAAGATAAAAAAGAAGAAGTGGGAGAATTATAATGAAATCAAACAGGCAATAGATGATTGGATGGATTATTACAACAATGATAGAGGACAATGGCTATTAAAAAAGATGTCACCAAATGAATTCTATCAGTATACAAAAACAGGAATAAATCCTTTATTGGCAGGATAAAAATTGGGTAAATAATTGTACCCGTCGTGTCCTTGACACGGGGTACAATTTA
>ERZ1026858.719-NODE-719-length-17609-cov-11.453857_pt1 | contig 17609 bp, 8 predicted proteins | sample MGYA00380159_ERZ1026858 | MGnify/ENA primary metagenome ERZ1026858 (study PRJEB33269, sample SAMEA4719795) | human gut metagenome | biome: human-associated habitat; feature: organic feature; material: feces | place: Cameroon | collected 2013-10 ...
ATATATACTTGCTCTATGTGTTAAAACTCGATATATGTAGAATTTTGGTACCTTGTCTGTAGATTTGTTGCATATGCTTTATTTATAATTTATATAATTTTGCAAATTATAAACCCCAAATCTGCATAATGCTTTAATGGCAGGCTAACCTCCTATCTAAATCATACATTTGCAATTTGCTAATAACTATTATATCATTATTTATTTATCGATTCATGCACAAAACTTGGTTACTTACATGGGCATTATTGTCTTTGGCCTTGCCGAAACATGCCCTTGCTAGCAATTTGACTGGTGAATCATCGGTCGTTTTGCAGCAATCCAAAGAGAAGGTCGTGAAGGGTCAGGTGACGGATGATTCCGGACCCGTTATTGGAGCGACAGTGAAAATCAAGGGAACATCCGTTGGAGCCATTACCGACTTTGATGGTAATTTCTCATTCAAGGCTCAACCTGGCCAGACTATCGAGGTGTCGTACATTGGTTATGATACGAAGACGATTGTCTATAAGGGTGAGTCATTGCTTAAGATTAGGATTAAGGAGAGCGAGAGTCAGAGCCTTGAAGAAGTTCAGGTAATCGCTTATGGTGCTCAGAAGAAGGTTACTGTTACTGGCGCTTTGACATCCATTGGCAGTGACGAAATCCTGAAGTCGCCAGTTGGTAATATGGCCAATGCCCTTTCGGGTAAGGTGCCTGGACTGTCGAGTGTTCAGGCGAGCGGTCAGCCTGGTTCTGATGGAGCTACGCTGTTTGTTCGTGGCGTAGGTTCGTTGACCACCGGTCTTTCATCGCCTCTTTGTTTGGTAGACGGTGTTGAGCGTTCGTTCACACAGATTGACCCTAACGAAGTAGAAGACATCACTGTGCTTAAGGATGCTTCCGCAACAGCCGTATTCGGTGTGCGTGGTGCCAACGGTGTAATCCTTGTTACCACCAAGCGTGGAACTAAGGGTAAAGCAAAGATTTCGTTCTCAACGAGTGCTTCAGTGCAGTTGCCTACCAATATCCCCGAATTTGCCAACAGTTATGAATACGCTAACGCCTATAACGCAGCCCAGTTGCGTGATGGAGTAGCTGAGGACAAGCTGATGTTTAGCCCCGAGGTGATTGAAAAGTTCCGTACTGGCAGCAATCCTGTGCTTTATCCGAGCGTTAGTTGGACCGACCTTCTTATTAAGAATGCTGCTTTGCAGTCACAGCACAATATTAGCGTATCAGGAGGATCTGACCGTGTGCGTTATTTCGCATCACTTGGTATATTTACTCAGGGTGGTTTGTTCGAAATAATGCATGACAACGACAAGGGTTTCAGTTTCAATCGTTACAACTACCGTATTAATATGGATGTTGACGTGACCAAGACGACAACAATGAAGATTAACCTAGGCGGTTATCTTTCGTCACAGACACAGCCCAATTATAACAACGGTTCGTATACCGACATAGCTTACCTTTTCTCTGATATTTACACAGCAGTGCCATTCTCAGGTGCAGGTCTTGTAGATGGCAAGTGGGTAGTTGCAAGTAAGCAGGTTTTCGGTTCATTTGGAAGTATCAATGATGCCTTGAATACTTATTATGGTAAGGGTTATAATACCAAGACAGGCAATACCCTTAATTTCGATTTCCAGATAGAACAGAAACTCAATTTCATCACCAAGGGTTTGAAGTTCCATGCCAAGGGAGCTTACAACAGTGGTATTACATATACCAAACGTCGTGAAGGCCGTCCGGAGCGTTATGAGCCGTTTATCGGAGTCAATGGAGAGACTTTGTTGAAGAAGACCCAGGAGCGTTCGGCTCTTGGATTTACTCAGAGCACCGGTATGAGTCGTAACTGGTATCTTGAGGCAGCCTTTAACTACAAGCGTACCTTCGGCAAGCACCATGTATCAGGTCTTGCAATGTACAATCAGTCGATGAAGTATTATCCCAGCACCTATCCTGGTATACCGCACGCTGTGGTTGGTCTTGTTGGTCGTGCCACATACGACTATGCTACACGTTATATGTTTGACTTCAGTATCGGCTACAATGGTTCGGAGAACTTCGCTGAGGGTAAGCGTTTCGGTACATTCCCTGCAGGTTCAATAGGCTGGATTGTCAGCGAGGAAAAATTCTGGAAGCCGCTCAAGAAGGTAGTAAGTTATTTGAAGTTGCGTGCTTCGTATGGTATTGTAGGTAATGAGAATACCAGCGACGGTTCACGTTTCCTCTATCTCCCAAACAGTTATTCTATCAGCAGCGGTTCGACAAGTTTCGGTGAGCTCACCAACAACAGGTTGCCGGGAGCCAAAGAAGCAAAAGTAGGTAACCCAAATGTGACATGGGAGACATCTGCCAAGCAGAACTATGGTATCGACATCCAGTTCTTTGACAGCCGACTGAAGGTTACTTTCGACCGATTCATTGAGCATCGTAAGGACATTCTCATCTCACGTAAGGTCAACCCAAGCTATCTTGCTATTAACCTGCCTATCATCAACCTCGGTAAGGTAGACAATAAGGGCTATGAAGTATCAGTGAAGTGGCAAGACAAGATACGCAACGTACGTTATCACGTAGGTACATCATGGGCTTATGCAAAGAACAAGATTATCTTCCAGGACGAGATTCCGCAGCCGTATGAGTGGATGCGTTCAACTGGTCGTCCTGTAGGTCAGCAGTTTGGATATATCACCGATGGATTCTTCAGTGATGACGATGCTGCCAACTATGCCCAGCTTAAGGGGCAGGAGGGGGGCATACCCGACCACGGAGCAGGATTCACTCCGAAACCCGGTGATGTGAAGTACAAGGACCTCAATGGTGATGGCAAGATTGATGCCAATGACGTATCGGCTATCGGATATCCAAGCTATCCATTGCTCAACGGTAACCTGCAGGCGGGCTTCTCGTGGAAGGGCTTCGACTTCAGCATGACATGGGCAGGTGCGTTCCAGACCTCGCGTTTGCTCAGCAACGTCTATCGTCAGCCGTTCGGTCCGATGGGCAACTGGTCGATTATGAAGTATATGATAGCTGATGCATGGACTTCCGAGAAGGGCAATGCCTCTACTGCTCCTGCCATATCGCTCACTGGTAGCTCAACCAACAACTATCAGAACTCTGACCTCTGGCTGCGTGATGCCTCTTATGTTCGACTGAAGAACATCGAGGTAGGCTACTCGTTCCCTAAGAACATCACTTCGAAGCTTCATGTCGGTTCGCTCCGTCTTTCGGCATCGGCCTACAACCTGCTTACATTCAGCAAGCTCGATTTTGTAGATCCTGAGACCAACGCCACCGGACGTACATATCCACTAATCAAAATCGTGAACCTCGGATTAAAGGTAGGATTCTAAAAGTATATTCATTATGAAAAAGATAAAGAAATATATCCACGTCGTGTTTATCGCACTTGGTGTTATGGTCAACTGTGCGTGTGAGGATTTGGCTTTTGGCAACAAGTTTTTGCAGAAACCGCCAAGCTCTGACGTAACAATCGATACCGTATTCTCTACAGCCGAATACGCTCGCCGCGTACTATGGTATAGCTATCAGTATTTGCCGTATGGACTTGAGGTGTCTAATCACTCTACAACTCTGTATCTTGGCAATCTTGAGGGACTTACCGACCTCAATAACGACAACATCGGATACTCAGGTGTGCAGAAGGTTTACTATGACGGCAAGTACACCGCCAAGACCGAGAACACACGTACCAACTTCCAGCAGCAGACCAAGATTCGCTTCAACGAAGCTGATACCCACATGTGGTCGGCCATCCGCCACGCTTGGTTGCTCGTAGCCAACATCGATCGTGTGCCCGACATGAGTGCAGACGAGAAGGCACGTTTGAAGGCCGAGGCTAAGATGATGGTGGCAGTATATTATGCCCACATGATTCGTCATTATGGTGCAGTGCCCATTGTCGACCATGCTTTCGATGCTTCCGACGAGATGCCTGGTCGCGCCACACTTCAGGAGACTGTCGACTTCACCATTCGTCTGCTCGACGAGGCTATTGCAGAGCCTAACTTCCCGTGGACTCTTCCTGCCGACGAGAAGTCGCAGATGGACGGTCGCTTGTGCAAGGCTGGAGCTTATGCGCTGAAGACACGCTTGTTGCTCTTTGTAGCCAGTCCGCTCTTCAACAGTGACAAACCGTATGCCGAGGGCGAAGCAGCTGAGAAGAAGATGGTATGGTTTGGCAATTATGACAAGAATCGTTGGAAACTGGCTATGGATGCCGGCAAGGCGTTCTTCGATGCTCTCAAGACCAATGGCTATTACCACTTGGTGCAGAAGGAAGAGGTGACACCGTCTGACTATCGTTACGCTTTCCGTGCGGCATACTTCGATCGTGGCACCACCGAGACACTCATCTCTGTACGTCGCGACATCTTCACAATCAATATGTCTACTCCTGAAGGTCAGGCCATGCGTTGGGGTGGTTATTGCCCGACCAAGGAATACTTCGACATGTTCCCGATGGCAAATGGCGAGGATTTCGACTGGAACAATCCCGAGATGGCAAAGAATCCGTTCATCAACCGCGACCCGCGTCTCACTGAGACTTTCGTGCTCGATGGTGACATCTTTGTAGGACGTAAGGCCAATGTGACAGAGAAGATGCCGGCAGCAACAGCTAAGAAGCTTGGAGTAAATGCAGCCGATTATCCTGCTGGTAGCGACTTCGGCAAGGGCAATATGCATGCTCTCAGTATGTTCTCGGGTATGGGATGCCGCAAGTGGGGACTCGACCGCAATACCGAGCTCAAGAATCACCCGATACAGTGGCCTCACATCCGTCTTGCTGAGGTTTACCTCAACTACGCCGAGGCTATCAACGAGTATAATGGTGGTCCTAACGATGAAGCCTACAACTGTATTGACGCTGTACGCGAGCGTGTAGGACTCGGCAAACTGAAGCGTGGCATGTCGCAGAGCGAATTCCGTGCAGCCCTGCTTCGCGAGCGTGCCTGTGAATTTGGATATGAAGAAGTGCGCTTCTTCGACCTTATCCGTTGGAAGATGGAAGAAAAGTTTACCACACCGGTACACGGCATGCATATCTACAAGAACAAGAAGGACGGCACATACAAGTGCGTACCGTTCAGCCTCGCCACAACCAATCGCAAGCGCGCATGGTGGAATCCCGGTGGATTCTCACCGATATGGTATCTCAGTGCGTTCCCGAAGAATGAGGTGCAGAAGGGGTACGGACTCGTGCAGAACCCGGGTTGGGAGTAATCCTTCACCACATATATATTATGTAACGACATAACAATATAAATTATGAAAGATAAAAAACTATATATCCTTTTGGCCGCAGCGTTGTATACAGCCAACGTCATGGCTCAAAAAGACACACTGTCGACAGCCAAGCAGACCTTTGACCTCGGCAAAGGCGTAATCTGCGACCTGCGCGAGATGACAGGAGCCGTGTCGACAGCCACAGCCGACGATCTGTCGCACCGCAACAGCATAAAGGCATCCAACCAGCTGTATGGCATGCTGCCCGGTCTCACCGCTTTGCAGAACAAGGGTACGGCATGGGAAAGCGCTGCTACATTCTACGTTCGTGGACTCGGAACACTCAGTGAGCGTGCTCCGCTCGTTATCGTTGATGGCATAGAGCGTTCCATTGACGAACTCAGTTCTGAGGAAATTGAGTCGGTAAGCGTTCTCAAGGACGCAGCAGCCACAGCCATTTATGGTGTGCGTGGCGGCAATGGTGTAATCCTTGTGCGCACCAAGCGTGGTTCAAGTGGAGCTCCGCAGATTAATGTTTCGTATGAGTTCAGCATGGGTAAGCCGATTCGTTTGCCCAAGATGGTCGACGGCTACACATACGCCCAGGCCCTCAACGAGGCTATGCACAACGACGGACTCGATCCGTTCTACTCGCAGAAGGAGCTTGACGCATTCCGCGACAATACCAATCCCGACTTCTATCCCAATGTCGACTGGGTCAACGAGACACTGCGCAACAATAGCTATGGCGACAACATCAGCGTCTCGGCACGTGGAGGCGGTAAGTATGTACGCTACTACACCATGCTCAACTTCCTCGACAACCGAGGCATATTGAAGCATACCAACGACAACGACGGCTACTCAACACAGCTCAAGTATTCGCGTCTCAACATACGCACCAATCTTGACATCGACCTCACGCCGACCACGCTCGTGCAGCTCAACCTCATGGCCAACTTCTCTGAGCACAACCGTCCCAACGCCAGCACAGCAAACATCTTCAATGCTATATACGATGTGCCGGCAGCAGCCTTGCCTATCTACTCTAAGAACGGCGGTTATGGTGCCACAAACACCTATAAGAACAATCCCGTATCTCTTATTGCAGGAACAGGTTATTCGCGTTCTCAGACTCGCGCCATGTATGCTGATATGCACTTGCGTCAGAATCTCTCTGCCGTTTTGCCTGGATTGTCAGCCGGGTTCCGTATCGGTCTTGACAATACAGCTTCTTATTGGGACGGCAATTCAAAGAAGCCGTTGCTCAAGTCGAACACTATCGACCTTGAAACCGGCAAGGAGACATTCTCTGTATTGCAGAACGAGTCGTCGCTCAGCTTCTCAAAGAGCGTAGGTTCGGTCATAACATTCTTCAAGGGTGAAGCTTACGCCGACTACACCCGCCAGTGGGACAAGCACAATCTGCGTGCAAGCCTTCTCTACTCTATGGACAAGAAGTCGACCAAGGACCAGAACACCGGTCGTGCATTCATGGACATCGTAGGTTCGGCACACTACTCGTATGCAGGCAAGTATCTCGCCGACTTCTCGTTGAGCGGTTCGGCTTCGAGTCTGCTCAAGCCCGGCAATCGTTGGGGCGTGTTCCCGTCGGTAGGAGCCGGTTGGGTGCTCTCTGAGGAGAACTTCATGAAAGCCCCGTGGCTCAACCTCTTCAAGGTGCGTGCATCATACGGTATCGCCGGTCGTGCCGACTACGCCGTAAATCTCTACAAGGACCTCTGGGGTACAGGCAATGCCTTCTTCTTCCGCAACGGCACCAACGCTCCGGCATCGTCTACAGGTATGAAGTATACACAGCTCGGCATTGGCGACCTTACCTACGAGAAGTCGCACAAGTTTAATGTAGGTGTCGACTTCAAGGCATTCAACAAGCTCGGCATCACCCTCGATGCATTCTACGACCATCGCACTGATATTCTCGTAGGTGGAACAGGTGCAGTGTCAGGAGTATTCGGTATGTCAGTTCCGCAGATAAATAATGGTGTTATTGACAACCGTGGCTTTGAGGCAGCCCTTTCATGGGACGATAACATCGGTGATTTGAACTATCACATCGGTGGTCAGTTCTCGTTTGCCCGCAACAAGATTGTCAATCAGAACGAGCAATATCGTCCTTACGACTATCTGAAGCGCACCGGTCGCGAGATGGGCATCAATTGGGGCTACGAGGTAATCGGCATTTACAAGTCGCAGGAAGATATTGACAACCGCAACGTTAAGCAGCTGCTCAGCGAGGTGACCCCCGGCGACCTTATGTTCAAGGATCAGAACGGCGACGGTGTTATCGACTCTTACGACCAGATACCTCTCGGCTACAGCTCGCTGTGTCCGGAGATATACTACTCGTTCGACCTCGGTGCCGAGTGGAAGGGTATAGGCTTCTACGCACAGTTCCAGGGAGTAGGCAACTACAGCAAGGTGCTCAACACAGCCAGCATCTATCGTCCTATCGTAGGTAACTGCAACATTTCGCAGTACTATTGGGAGAATCGCTGGAGCGAGAGCAACCCTAACGGAACACTGCCCCGTCTCACCTACACAGGTTCAGACAACAACTATACGACCAACTCGATGTGGGTAGTTGACGGCTCGTTCCTTAAGTGTCGCACAATGGAGTTGTACTACAAGTTGCCCGAGAAGATGCTCAAGCGCAGCAAGTTCCTCGGCGGTGTGAAGCTCTTCGCACGTGCCAACGACCTCTTCTGCATCGACAGCATCGACCTGCGCGACCCTGAGGCCATCGGTGTTGGCTATCCTACAATGACCACATACACCTTCGGCTTTAACTTATCATTCTAACAATAATTACGACAAATATGAAATTCAACAAAATAGCCATATTGCTCCTCTCGGCAGGTCTGCTCACCACGACGTCGTGCGACTTTATGGATTGCGACGAGTCAGACAATTACACCCTTCAGGAGATTCAGGGCAGCTACAACCGTGTAAAGCAGTTTGTCACCAGCATCTACGGTTATCTGCCGTCCGACTTCTGCAACACGCATGGTGCTATGCTCGACGCAGCCACCGACGACGCTATACATGTATACGAGTCGTCAGCCATACAGCGTTTTGTCAACGGCACATGGTCGGCTAACTATACCGTCGACGACAAGTTTGCATACTATTACAATGCCATTCACGATGCCAACTACTATCTGACAACTCTCTCCGGACTCACTTTCGACACTTGGGAGAATGGCGACGACTATCAGGACTGGATGCAGAACTACGACAACTACCAGTATCAGGTACGTTTCCTACGTGCCTACTTCTACTTCGAGCTTGTACGCCGCTATCAGAATGTGCCGCTCATCACCAAACCTCTCTCTCAGACTGAGGCTAATCAGATAGAGCCGTCATCGGCACAGGAAGTTCTGAAGTTCATCATCAATGAGTGTACCGAGATAGCCCCCAAACTGCCAATCAAGAGTACCTCAATAGCACAGGCCGAGAATGGACGTGCCACACGTGCCATGGCAATGGCATTGAAATCGCGCGCTGCACTCTACGCTGCCAGTCCGCTCTACAACACCAATGGAGACAATGCTAAGTGGACTGAGGCTGCCAAGGCTTCGCACGACATTATAGCAAGCGCAGGCGAATTGGGATTGGGTCTCGATACATACGCCAACCTCTTCAAATCAAAGAACTATAACAGCAAGGAGGTAATACTTTGTCGTCCCACCGGCACAAGCAAGACCTTCGAGCAGGCCAACTATCCGATGGGCGTGACAGGCGGCAATACCACCACATGTCCTACCGAGAACTTGGCAAGTGCCTTTGAGATGAAAGACGGTCGTGCTTTCGACTGGAACGACCCCACAATGAAGGCAAATCCCTACAAAGACCGCGACCCGCGCTTTTATCTCACCATCGTTCACAACGGTATGCTGTGGCCTGCCAAGAAGGCGGTAGACATCAGTGAGGGCGGTGCCAACGGTCTGCCTCTCACCAATGCCACTACAACCGGCTACTATCTGCGCAAGTATGTCGACAACAGCATTTCGTTTGAGGCAGGTAGCACCACTGCTGCCACCCATCACAACTGGATACTGTTCCGCTATGCTGAGGTGCTGCTCAACTATGCTGAGGCAATGATTCACGTCAATGGCAACTGCGACTTCAAGGATGCTACCTACACAATGAGTGCCCGTGAGGCTCTCAATGCTGTGCGTAAGCGTGCCGGAATGCCCGAGGTGGCAGCATGCTCGCAGGATGAGTTTCTTACGAGGGTGAAGCACGAGCGTCGTGTTGAGATGGCGTTCGAGGGCCAGCGCTTCTGGGATTTGCGTCGTTGGAAGAATCTCGACGAGACCAAGAACATTTATGCCGTACGTATCACCCATCACAACGGAGTGCTCAGCTACGAGAAGACACTGCTCAGTGAGCGTTCTGTCAGCGACAAACTCTACTTCTATCCGATTGCCAATGTCGAACTGTTCAAGAACAAGAAACTTGTGCAGAATTCAGGTTGGGATAAATAATAAAAAACTCGTTGTATGTCCTTATAGGATGTACAACGAGTTTTTTCCTGACTTCGGTTCTTTACTTCTTGGTTATATAATACTTGTATATGCCGCTTTTCGCTGTGGTCTTGGCCTTCAGCGAGAGGCGGTATATTTTATTGCCCCATACGTCAGAGAGGCGCTTGTCGGTAAGCTCGATGGTTTCTATCGACGGCTCAAAGGTGTTGGCATCGTAGCTGAGCTGGGCCTTAACGCCATTTACGCTGATGTTTACCACGCCCTTCTTGCTTATGTCGATGTCGCCCCATGTCAGGAAATTGACGATGTTGGCAGCCTTTGCCTGGCTCAGCTTGAAGTTGTCGCTTACCGTCAGTTTGCCCTTTTTGAGCTGATATGAACGCACCCAACTGTCTACACAAGCCTCCTTAGGATAAGCGCTGGCAAGCTCCACGCTGAAGCTCATAGAGCGGCGGTCAGCGCGTGCGTTAGTTGCCTTATACTTCTTGCCATATTTCTCTGGCACACCATTAATCATCGGAATGTTGTGGTAGTTGCCCTGCATTGTCCAGATGCTGTAACGCTCCGACGAGAATGTCTGGCGTGTATACGTGCCCACACCGGCATCTATCATGATAGGCGTATTGTCGTAGTAGAGCACAAACGAGCCAATATCGTTGTGGTTATGACTCTCGTCGTTGTATCCGCCCTTACCTGCAAAGAAGGCTTCGGCATTGCGCATATAGCAGAACTCAGTCTGAGGATACCATGTGAAGGCGTCTGCCTTATATCCGCCTTTAGCCTGGCTCATCTCTTTAAGTACCTTCAATGCCTCAATCTGCTTGTAGGTGTCGAGCCATACCGAAGGCACCGACTCAGGCTTCTCCTTGAAGCAGTCTACAGCCATGTCCATCATTTCACGGCTGCCTAATGCCTTACCACATCGGTACACCAAAGCCATATAATTGCTTACGTGTGCCGAAGCGTCGGCAAAGTTCACGGCATAGCCATTGCCTATGTACGACTTGGCAACAAACTCGCCCATATCCTTAACGAGCTTGTTGTTGAAGAGCGACACCTTGCCACCAGTTATCATCTGCAACTCTGATAGATAGTCGAACAACTTGCCAAAGGCGTGTCCCCAATATGTGGCACCCTCCTCGCAAGCTCCGTCTGCCTTTACGTAGTTAAGGTATCGGTCTACAGAAATCATCGACTTGTATACAGCCTTAGCCAACTTGTCGCGGTCGTTCTCCAATAGCATGTAGCACAACAGAGCGTTGGCATTGCACCAAGGATTCCAGTTGTTTACGAATACTGTAGGACTTTCCTTCCATGCCATCCACCAGAAGTCGGTACGGTTGATGAACGGGTCGAGTTCGCGCTTCTGTAGTTCGTGACGCAAGCGCATAGAGATGATTGGGTCTATCTTGTCGAGTTGGTCGTGTAAGAAGTAGTATGTCCACGACAGTATCTGTGCCAGTCCACCCTGCTTCAGTTCGAGCACGTCGGTGCGATAGTCGGGTATTGCGCGTCCCGACTTCTGGAAGCGCACGAGGTGTGCCGATTCAGCCCATGTGGTCTGCTCGCAGAAGTAGAACACGCCATCCATAATGTCTGTTAGGAATCGTCCCTTACCCTCAGCAAGCTCAGCCATGAGCAATTTGCCGAATGCTGTAGAGTTGCGATTGTTGGGTTTCTCCATAATGTCGCGGCTGCCCGACTTCTCAAACTCCAGATATTGACTTGCCTTAACCACCTCCCACTTGTAGTCGAGACATTTCTCGCCTGTCTTTATAATGTTGTCGCGATAGTCGCCAAGCAGATTGTTCCAACCATTGCGGTCAGAGTAGGCAGGGTAGGGCACCCACTTCTGGTTCATCACAAGACTGGCTTTAACCTCAGCCTCTGTCGCAGAGCGTTGCAGCAAGTCGCGCTTCTCGTAGGCATTTGCGCCCATCAGCGAGGCGGCAAATACAGCTAATATTAAAATGACTTTTTTCATATTTATAAAAACCGATCATTCGTGTTGTTTCAATCTGTTGTTAGTTCTCCCCCCAACCTGGGTTTTGGGTGAGCTCAGGATTCTTCTCGCGTTCGCCCGACGGGATAGGCCAGAGATAGTCGCGGCTTGAAACACCATGAGTGTAGCGTATAGAGCCGGTAATTTCCTTCTTAGGCTTGCCGTTGAGAGTCTCGAGCAGTCCCCAACGCTTCATGTCGTCGAAGCTCTGTCCCTCAGCTGCAAGTTCTATGGCACGCTCATGGCGCAGACGTGTGAACACTTCGTCGTGAGTCTTCACGTTGACTGGGCTGTCCTCGCCCTGCCATGTCAGTGCAGGCATTTCTACTGACGGACGCTGGCGAACCTGGTTAATGTAATCAATAGCAACAGCATCATTGTTCAATGCCCACTCGCACTCTGCCATCATCAGCAACACGTCGGCGTAGCGTATAAGCGGGAAGTTGATAGGAGTATCGGCACGGTTGTTCATTGCACCGTTCATGTAGAAGCGCATAGGCATTCCGTAGTCGGTGCCTACACCGCCCATGTTCTGAATGGCGAAAATCATCTCTTTGCTCTCGTCACCTCCAGGGAGGAAGAGTCCGGCGTAGTCGTTGTACAGCTCGTAGCCACCGTGCTCGATTACATCCTTAAAGCACTCTTTGGCTTCTGTATACTGCTTGTTTTAGGTAAATTATATCTTTCGGTTGCAAATTTAGTATAAATAAAGTATAATATCAGTACATAATTATCCGTTTGGTGTGTGCAAATTATACAAATGAGACTTTTTAACTAAGCTTCTTCACGATAAATGATTTTTTCTTTTGTGCGTTGCAAATCTAAATGATTCCGATGCTTTATCCACATTTAGCATGCTTTTTATTTCGTAATAATTGATTGTGTGAAATTTTTGAAAGTATACTTTTGTTTGTTTAGTTTAAAATTTGTAATTTTATGCCCACTACAAGCATAAAATTATACCATGCTATACATTAGGTTTATAAAACGATTATTACTAATACTAATTGTCTGCTTATTCGCTCTCAATATCCAAGCCATGCGTTTCCGTCATCTGTCAATGCCGGATGGACTGTCGCAATTGTCCGTATTGTCGATATATCAAGACCGTCTTGGACGTATGTGGTTTGGCACTGAGGAGGGCGTAAATATATTCGACGGCAATACGGTTACGGCTATAAAGAAGTTTCGCGGCATGAATCCGCACAATATTGAGGTGCGACGTATTTGTGGCGATGACAACGGCAATGTCTATTTTATTCTCGGCCGTTCGGTCGTAGCCATCGACTATCTGACCCAAGGCAGCAAGGTGATTGTCCACGACGGCGTGTCGGCTCTTGCGTGTCATGCGGGCCATCTCTACTATGCTTGTAAAGGCCATCTCTACTCTTATCGCATAGCCGACAAGACGACAAAAGTCATTGCTTCAACGGAGGGTACCCGTCCCAATGCCATCTACATCGACCGTCGTGGCACGTTGTGGGTTGCTGCAGTCAACGGTCTATACACGTTGTCTACGAAGACCCGGAGATTGACACCCCGACTCAGCGGACCTTATACCGAATACATCTTCCAGGACTCGCATGGCAACATTTGGGCCTCGTCGCGCGACCGTGGATGCTATCGCATTGCGTCCGACGGCACTATCACGCAATTCTCGGTCGACGAAAACACTGCCAAGGCTGATAACAACAATGCCGTGCAGCACAACAAGGACTGGCGCACGCAGAATCATATCAGCAGCAACAGCGTGCGTGAGATTACCGAGGATAGCAACGGATATATATGGATTGGCACCTTCTTGGGGCTCAACCGTTTCGACCCCACAACTGGTACATTCAATGTATATATCCACACCAACAATTCGCAGAGCATAAGCCACCAGTCGGTGTTTCCGCTTGTCAGAGACAGCGAGGGCACTATCTGGGCTGGTACTTATTATGGCGGAGTGAACTATTTCACTTCCGACAACGACTCGTTCAAGTTCTATGCTGCCGATATCAACAACCCCAACTGCTTGTCCAATCCGTTTGTGGGACATATCACCATCGACAAGCGTGGCGATATATGGGTGTGTACTGAGGGCGGCGGACTCAACCGCATCGACCACGCCACTCATACCGTGACCTACTATATGACGGGCAACAATGCCAATTCGCTGCCACAGAACAATCTGAAGGATATAGTCTACGAACCCTCGCGCGACCTACTCTACATCGGTACGTATATGGGTGGAGTGTCTGTGCTCGACATCAAGAGCGGCAAGTTCACCAATCTGCTCTCTCTCTATCCTGAGGAGGCGAAGCGTTCGGGCAATCGCATCGTCGACATGACCCGATGGCACGACCGTGTGCTCTTCACTACGCTCGGCGGATTGTGGATGCTCGACCCCGACACGTACAAGGTGGAGGAACTCATACCTCAACTGAATGATTATGGCGAGCGTCGCATCTATACCGACCGTCGTGGCTATCTGTGGGCGGCAGACGGGTCGGGACTGTACAAGATTTCTGTGCAGTCGCGCCGTGTGCTGCGCTTTTATGAGGCAGGCAAGGCAGGATTGGGCGAAGTGGGATTCACTGATATCCGCGAGGACAGCAATGGTCGCATCTATGTAGCGTCGGTAGGCGGCGGAATATACCGCCTCGACGAGAAGAAACATGCGTTTCAGGTGTTCGACACCGACAACAGCGACATTATGAGCAACTTCTGCTATGCCTTTGCCAATGTGGGCAAACAGCTGATATATAACACCGAGCATGGCATTGGCGTGCTCAATACCACCGACGACTCCTTCCGTAATGTCGAGTTCTCGCACGACTTCCCCCTTATTGGCATCAATCGTGGCTGCGGATTGTTTGCAGTCGGAAATACCATATTGGTGGGTGGCATTAATGGAATGGTGGCTATGGACGTAAGCCGACTGCTTGCTACACGTACGCACGGCCGTCTGTATTTCTCGCGTCTCTACATCAATGGCAAGGAATGTCTGCCTGGCGATGGCACCGACATTCTCGACAAGGCTGTCTATCTCACCGACGAGATACACATCACCCACGATCAGAACAATATCACATTCGGCTTTGCCACCGACAACTATACACGCAGCTTCAACCAGCCGCTTTTCGAATACCGATTGCGTGGCTACGACAATACATGGTATACCACTACTGGCCACAGCATATCCTATCCGAAACTGCCTGCCGGCAACTATACGCTTGAGGTACGAATGAAGCCATCTACATGGCAGACCGAAGGCGACGTGGAGAAGTTGACGCTGAAATTGAAGGTAAGCCCGCCGTTCTATCTCTCTACCTTGGCATATATCATATACATTGCCATATTCTTTAGTCTTATTTGTGCGTTCTATTATTTCAAGCGCTCACAGCTGCTGCTTGAGACGTCGCTCGCCATCGAGAAGAAAGACCGTCAGAACGAGGAGGCTCTCAGCAAAGCTAAGTTGCAGTTCTTCACAAGCTTATCGCACGAGTTCCGCACGCCGCTCACGCTCATCATTGCCAAGCTCGACTATGTGATGCAGAATGTACAGAAGAGCACCGCTATAGCCCGAAGCTTGAAGAGTGTCAATCAGAATGCGAGCATGATGCTCGAACTCGTCAACGAATTGCTCGACTTCCGCAAGATGGAGCAGGGCTATACCCATCTGAGTGTGGGCAAGCACGACCTCGTGGAGTTTGTCAAGGACATCACGATGGCGTTTGATGATATGGCGCGCACCAAGTCTATCACCTTCACGTTCTCGTCTACGTCGCCACGCATAGAGTGCTGGTTCGACAAGCGTCAGATGCAAAAGGTGGTGTACAATCTCGTGTCCAATGCCTTCAAGTACGTCAGTCAGCAGACGGGCACTATCGAAGTGCAGCTCGACCAGGACGACCGTCATGCCTTATTGCGTGTCATTGACAATGGCGTGGGCATTGCCTCTGCCGACATCGACCGCATCTTCGACCGCTTCTATCAGGTCAACAATGGTCAGACCAAGGCAGTGGCTACACGTGGCACTGGCATCGGATTGGCGCTTGTCAAGAACATCGTTGAGCGTCATCATGGCACTATTAATGTTGTCAGTTCCGAAGGATATGGTTCGGTGTTTGTCGTGCAGCTGTGCAAGGACAGCACACAGTTTGCCGCTGACGAGATAGAGTCGGTTGAGGCTCCGATTGACGAGCCGCTGGTGGCAGAAGAGGCAGTTGCGACTGAAGGTATGGCAAAGGTACTTGTTGTAGAGGACAACGACGAATTGCTCGCCACGCTGCGCGACATCTTCTCGCCTTTGTATCATGTCGTCGTTGCCCACAACGGCAAGGAGGGACTCGACATGACGCGTGCCGAGTCGCCCGACATTGTGGCGAGCGATGTGATGATGCCCGTTGTGGATGGTATGGCGATGTGCAAGGCTATAAAGAGCGACATATCTGTAAGCCACACGTTGGTGCTTCTGCTCACCGCCATGAGTGCGTCGGAGCACGAGGTGGAGGGACTGCGCTGCGGTGCCGACGACTATGTGGCTAAGCCGTTCAATCCCTCGGTGCTGCTTGCACGTGTTGCGGCATTGCTGCGCATGCGCTCGCTTCTGCAGCAACGCTTCTCTAAGGGCAATATGCGTATGGCTGAGGCTCAGCAGTTTGCTGTCAATATGCTCGACCGCGAATTCATGCAGCGTTGCGACGAAATTGTCAACGAGCATATTGCCGACTCCGACTTCTCGGTCGACGATATGGCGCGTCAGTTGCTGATAGGTCATACGAGTTTCTTCACGAAGTTCAAGGCCATCACCAGCTTGACTCCCAATGAATATCTGATTAAGCAGCGCCTCTCACGTGCTGCCGGCTATCTGCGCGATAATCCTACGTCAACGATAGCCAATGCGGCATACAAATACGGATTCAATTCGCCACGCTACTTCTCACAATGCTTCAAGAAGGCCTATGGAGCGAATCCTACGGAATGGCGTGAGAGTTTTTCTAATTGAGAATTGAGAGTTGAAAGTTATGATATGTATTGTTTGTAATATTTGTAGCTATATTTTTATTTTTTTTGATATGAAGAAATCTGAATGTATGTCTTCTTTGTTGCCACACTATTATTCTGACCTTATTGAGGCCGGATGTAATAACTGAATTTATAGCTTTACCAGTGATGCGATGTTATTCGCTTAATTATACTTGTATATTTTATAATAAAACCAACTGATTTAGTAGTGTAAACTAAACTGTGTCACGGCTCTGCTTACACTACCTAAATCGGTCAATTTAATGTGTGAGCTATATAGTTTGCATTTTCAGATTATCGGATTGTACTTGCTTCCTCCTGCAATAGATTGGATATACCTGTTTATTTCATTTTCTTCCTTTTCCGTAACCGAACCGAAGACAAGTTTTTGGTTGTATCGGTTACTTTCCCAATAATCATTCCGTTTGTCTTAATCATCCCAATAATATATAGGTCTATTGAACCATGGAAGCCAATTCAAGTATAATATTTGAATTGTTGTTCCTATTTTGCTGACATCACCTTCCTCAACGAGAGAATTTCCATCGTATGTCTTATCATCAACATAATACTCATACAGGTAACAGCTCGTAGTCCAACGATGAAGCCAAGTTGAAGTGTCGGATGTTATGACAGCCTCTGTTTTTGTTCCGTAATTTTTTAGCATATATAATAGTATAGGGACACCAATTGCTATATATGCGAAAACTGCAACGCAAATGCTAAAGTAAATTATTCCTATTATATCCTTTATATCTTTAGGAGGTTTTTTATTTGTCCACCTTTTCTTCTTATTATTTCCCATCGTTCTCTTTTTATATGTATTAGCGTAATGCTATTTT